>Ga0136643_10000884_pt1 | contig 35145 bp, 34 predicted proteins | sample TergutLab28metaG_FD_96883 | JGI IMG/M metagenome (GOLD analysis project Ga0136643, IMG submission 96883) | Labiotermes labralis P1 segment gut microbial communities from Petit-Saut dam, French Guiana - Lab288 P1 (version 3) (version 3) | ecosystem: Host-associated > Arthropoda: Insects >...
GTAAGTTTTAAAAAACCGTGTCTATCAAGTTTATCTTATTACAAAAGATTCCCTCGACACACACGGTATTTTTTCATAATATGCTTTATTGAATTTCATTTCAATTTCATAAATAACAAAAAATCCATACTAATATCTTTAAAAAGATACTACCACGAATTCTTTTGCTTGTAAATAAATTTTTAAATAATTTAAAATCCTCCAAAAATGAATTTCATAAGTAATTCTTTTTTTCAAGGAGTTCGATCGAGGCATTGACGACATGGAGGCAAAACGTGAATTACCTTTGAAAGAAGCGTTTCAAAAGATAACAGAGTTGGGAGATATTAGACGTAATGCAAGCGCGTAAAGTTGTTTTAACATGGGAATCTATTTATGATATAACTGAAATTGCAGAATATGTAGAAGAAAATTTTGGTAATGCAAAAACAAAGTGGGCAAACCCACTTCATTCTTTTGTTAAAAAACCATTTTTTCAGGATCCTCAATCAAACGACTAAACTCTTGCATCGCCTTTGCCCAGACAACACCATAGCAAATCCTTTCATCAATAGAAACCCCAAGCACCAACTTGTTATTTCCCCGTTCATCCCCGTCTTTTCGTTTTGGTTTCCCAAGGGTAACAAAAAAACTGGTTGTACCAAAATCATATAAATGGTGATACATATATTCCATTTTTATACTCGCTAAGTTACTAATAAACATGGATGTATGAAAGGGACTTAACGTTATAATGGATTTTGGCAAGATGCCTAATTTATCCATAAACTTAAAAACACTGACGGAAAACGAAGACAACAAAGGAAGTGATACCAAGCAATCCACAAATTTATCCACTTTGTTTTTTTCTGTTGGCACCTTATTTTTATCTATTAAATCACGAATGTTCTTAGAAATTTTTATCAAATCATCTCCATCATTGATTTGAACTTTAACTGCTGTTTCAACAATTTCACCATCTTCTCGTTTTATCAAGGCAAAACTCACACATCTATGATTTCTCTGATAAATTTTTTTATTTGCAACAAAGCGATTGATTTCCGGCGTTGACTGCATGACCATTGCAAGTGCACATATAATTGCATCCATAAGTCCAACTCTATGACCCGCATCACGCCATATTCTTAAATGCTTTCGCAAATTTGTAATATCAAGCTCAATCCTTGTATAATTTGTAGCATCATAACGGCGATTCATGATATAAGGGATTACCTTGTTAAAAGCAGGTATATCTTTAAGTAAATAACCATCTGATCTAGGCATAAACCCTCCTAACGTCTTTTGTTTTTTCTCTTTATATACCTCATCGAATAGAAAGAGAGCCCTCCCTATCTTACCACTAATGATGCTATTTTAAAAGAGCCAAAAAAAGTTTTTTTCTAACACTGCTTTCTATCTTTTTCCCTATTCTCCTAAATACTCTCACCACAATAAGGACAATGATTATATGCCATTTCCATATCCCAACGTCTTTCTATTGCTCTATACCCGAGAAGACGATTACAACTGCAACATCTACCATATTTATGCAAGACAACAATTTCCAGTGGAAAAATACCCAAAACTGAACCAAGTGCCAATCCTATACCATAAGCACCATGCAATGAATGAAAGAACAAATAGAAAATCCCACCGACCACAATGACAGCAACAAAAAGAAACAATGAAAAATAGGCACCATCCCGAGCTGACAAAATAAAACTCAAACCTTTGATATATATGAATATTGCACCTGCAACAGCCAAAGAGAAAGGAAGAAACCCCCAATACCATCCTCTGTTGCGGATTCTTGCTTCTTCTCTTTCCCGAATAGCCCGTTCCTCTTCTGCTTGTGCTCGTGCCTCTTGAAATGCCATTGCCCGTTGCAAAGGTGTCATACCCTGAAGCTGCTCAATCGGAATGCCATAAATATCACTAATACCACCTGCATTTGTATAGGTGAAAAATCCCAAAGCCAAAAATACTACCATAAAAACACTTACTACAATTCTTCTCATCAAATAATCCCCCACATCATATTTAACCTATCTCCGAATCTGAACCGGCTCTGACACAAAAGCACTACGCGGACTGCTTTCATGCATAATAAGACCCCAGTCATAATCAATCGCCGCAACAAATGCTCTTTGCTCTAAAATATCAAAACGCAGTCCGATCCTTCTCAAACCACCTAAAGTACGCATCCTGTCTATAGAATCAAAATCAAGGCGTACATAAGCACTTTTTCCCTGTAAAACACGACCGCCACGCATACTACCTTGAACTCTCGAACCATTCAAACTTACATCTCTTGCTGCAACTTGTATCATTCTATCACGATTGTTTTTTACCAAAAACCATGCCTCCGGGTACATCAGAAGCGGACCTTGATTAAACCCAAGAAAATAAATCACAACATCATCTTGATTCAAAACTTCTATGGCGTGAGCAGGTACCTCTTGTACCACTTCATCTACCATATTCGTTTGTATGGTAATCACTTCCGTGCAAAACAGTCTTCCGCCCCCGCTTCCACTCTCTACCCGAAAATAAAATTCCATCGTACCAATGGTAGCAATCTGATTTTCTACCAACCAAAATGATCGCAGTTCAAGACTTTCACTGCTTTGTTCCCCCGGCGAAATACGCACAGAAAAACTCTGCAACCACTCATACATCACACCATTAATTGCCAAATAATACATTCTAATATACAAGATATCATCCGTATGGTTTTTCATAAGTAATCGCAAGTCTGTATCACCACTTTCTTGCGTTTCCAAATACAATGCCGTCACCGTTATTTCTTCTCGTTCATAAACAACCTGTTCTGTAATACGAGCTGTATTGATATCCAAATTCCGATTCGAAAACGGGGTATTAAAATTAAAATCCAAACCTTGTGCCACAAATACACCACGCCCTATAGGAAGCATGGTAAGTGTTGTCAGCACCATTATCACAAGACTGATGAGCAGAGCCCACATAGGCTTTTTAAACAGCTTAACCATATTCATTCTCCTCACCCTTACTTATAGATTTCTATTCGATTGGAACGAAAGACCCGCTCTTCAAAATTAAAACGTAACACAGACCAGGATGCATCCAAAGTATCAATCCCCGTCATCTGCTCATATACTGCAAAACCAAGTGCCATTTTTTCTATGGCATGAATACCATAATGCTCCATATCCATCCCTGAAAAATGAATGGTTGCATAAAGACTATGATCCGGTAATATCCATGAAATCAAAGTTCCATCCACCCTTTGTCCATTGATAGAAGAGTCAAAAATACTTACATCAATCATCCGCTCTCGATTATTTTCTACAAGAAACCAAACTCTTGTCAAGGGAAATAATTCCGTATTAAAACCCAGAAAATATACGATAACACCATCTTGATTTAATACTTCTATGGCATGGTCAGGAATCGCCTGTATCACCTCATCATAAATAGATGTCTGAATGGTAATTAAATCCGTGTCAAATAACTTTTGCATACCATTGTTATCTCGTACTTGTAAATACAATGCAATACAACCAATGCCTCTGATTTGATTTTCCGCCAACCGAATTTGACTAAACTCCAAACGCTCGCTACTTTGTGCATTGGGTGAAATCGTTGTGATAAATCCGGCATACTGATCCATCATAATTCCATTGACGGAAACAAAATAACTTTTTACGTTGATATTTCGATTGCTATGATTATCTATCAAAAGACGCAACTCCGCCCCTCTATCTCCATGATGATCCAAATAAAGAGCCGTTACCATTATTTCCTCATTCTGAAAAACAACTTGTGCATCTATATAGGATTCTGCAATTTCAAACGCAAAAATTGCAGCACTATCATTGAATCTAAGGTAATCCCTATCTGTACGAATGGTTGTATTCTCCGTTGTTATATTGGCTATATTGATTTCACCGCTTTCTACAATCACACTTCTTTGCCCAAAACCACTACCCATCGTCATAAGCAAAGTAGCAAGAAACACAGACGCAATCGTAATCGCAATCGCCACGCTCGGTTTTTTTAATATCTTCATCATTGAGAACAAACCTCCGCTTTATTTTCCATGAAACGTTTCATATCATGCTTCTCGTCAATGAGCAACCCATCCATTGCCAACATAGACTCCAATGCCGAAAGTTCCGTTTCTATCTCTATGGAAGTTTGGGCAAATAACTTATCCAGCTGAGACTTATATGCCATTGCCAACTTACTCAATGTGCTTTCTATCTTCTCCATAGTGACACAAACATTTTCTCCGATTGCACCTTGCTTTTCCATATCACTATAGTTACTAATAATTTTCACTGTGGTTGGCAAATAATAATCAAAAAAACTTTGCGCAGAAGCTACCAATTTCGGCTTTTTATAAAGTTTTGTCATTATTTTTATGGTAACATCAATAATTTCATCGGTATCGGCTATCACAGATGCATTCTGAATGATACTTTTACTTGCATTCAACTCTTTCATAAAATGATTTCCACTAGCCAAAACTTGATCCAATTCCACATTTCCCGTATTTTCCAATGTATCTGTTAAAACTTTGTTTTCCGCACGGGCAAAAGCAATCAACTTCTGTGCACCAAAAGTCACCCCGCCCACAAAAGAAGCGAGAAACAGATATAAAAACCAAATACCTACACTACCAATCGGAACACGAAGCACCGCCAACAAGAGCCAAGTAATCGCAAAGGCATACATTGGTGCTACAGGTATTTTTTTATGTTTCACTTTCATGAGTTCAGACATCTTCTATCTCCTTTGGGTTATAAAGATTTATACTATATATAACTTTTTATTATGGATTAACATTACACTTATGAATAAAAATTATATCATAGTTTTCTTTAAAAAGGGATAAAAGGTCACTATTTTTTTAAAATACCCGCTTTATCTCCCGCAGCAATTTTTCTACTTTCTCCACACTCTCTTTCCCATACTCCGCTACTACTTTCACAATCGCACTGCCTACAATCACCCCATCTGTCACCGCAAGCATCTCCTTTGCTTGCTCCGGGGTTGAAATACCAAAACCCACCGCACAAGGAATCTTTGAAACCCTTCGTACTTTCTCAATCATTCCTTTTACATTCGTTTTTATTTCCGAACGTAATCCTGTCACCCCCAGAGAAGAAACACAATACAAAAAGCCTTGCGCTTCTTTGGCAATTTTTTCTATTCTATCTTCCGAAGTAGGCGCAATCATAGAAATGGGAGTGATTTCATATTGCTTACAAACATCTGCCAATTCTTCTTTTTCTTCAAAAGGCAAATCCGGCACGATAATCCCATCAATCCCACATTCTTGACATTTTTTCATAAATCGTTCCTTACCATAAACAAAAACCGGATTCATATAGGTCATAAATAACAACGGAATCGCAACTTTCCCCCGCACTCTCTTTACCATAGCAAATAATTCATCTACCGTACAGCCATTTTCCAAGGCTCTTGCATTAGCCGCTTGAATTACAAGCCCCTCCGCTACCGGATCCGAAAAAGGTATACCAATTTCAATCATATCTGCACCGGCTTCAGCCATTGCTACAATCAATTTTTCTGTTGTTTCAATATCCGGATCGCCTCCGGTAATAAAACAGATCAATGCCTGTTTTCCCACAAATACTTGCTCTATTCTATTTTTATTCATTGATTTTAACCCCCTTATATCTGGCAATCGCCGCTACATCTTTATCCCCTCGACCGGATAATGTTACAACCATTATCTCTTCCGGTTTCATAGTTGGTGCCAATTTACATGCATAAGCAATGGCATGCGCACTTTCCACCGCCGGAATAATACCCTCCATCCGTGATAAATAGCCAAACGCCTCCACCGCTTCCGCATCTGTAATCGCTACATATTCTCCCCGATCAATCGCGGCAAGATAAGCATGCTCAGGTCCTACTCCGGGATAATCCAACCCGGCAGAAATAGAATGAACATTCGCTATTTGTCCGTATTCGTCCTGGCAAAAAAGCGATTTCATACCATGAAAAATCCCGATTGTGCCATTTGTCATAGTTGCCGCATTCTGAGATGTATTCACACCCAACCCGGCAGCCTCACAACCAATCAAACGTACATTTTCGTCGTCTATAAATTCATAAAAAGAACCCATCGCATTGCTACCACCACCCACGCAAGCAACAACCGCATCCGGTAACCGCCCCTCCAACCGAATAATTTGCTCTTTTATTTCTTCTCCAATCATCTTTTGGAAATCCCGTACAATCGTGGGAAAAGGGTGCGGTCCCATAACCGAACCCAACACATAATGGGTATCTTCCATTCGGGCCACCCACTCTCGCATTGTTTCATTCACTGCATCTTTTAACGTCATCGTACCACTGCTCACTTCATGCACTTTCGCCCCTAATAACTTCATACGATAAACATTTAAGGCCTGCCGCTTTGTATCCTCTTTGCCCATAAAGATTTCACATTCCAAGTCCATGAGAGCCGCTGCCGTAGCTGTCGCTACCCCATGTTGCCCTGCTCCTGTTTCCGCAATTACCCGCGTTTTTCCCATCTTTTTAGCCAGTAACACCTGCCCCAAAACATTATTCACTTTATGAGAACCGGTATGATTCAAATCTTCTCGTTTTAAATAAATTTTAGCACCACCTAAATCTGCTGTCATTTTTTTTGCATTATATAACAAAGACGGCCGACCTGCATAATGCTGCAATAAATTCACATATTCTTTTTGAAATTCCGTATCCTTTTTGTAATACGCATAAGCCATCTCCAATTCAGACAAAGCATGCATCAAGGTTTCAGGAATATATTGACCGCCAAATTCTCCAAAACGTCCTTTTTTATAAACCATTTCTAACCCTCCTAATAAATTTTTCAATCTTGTTAAAATCCTTAATCTCTTCGCGTTCCACGCCACTACTCACATCTACCGCAAAGGCTTTTGTACAATTTATCGCATCTTTGACATTTCCCAAATGTAAGCCGCCGGCTATAAAAAACGGCTTTGCACTACAACCAATTAAGGACCAGTCAAAACAAGTCCCACTACCACCAACCCGGCTATCCAACAACAAATAATCTACGGATGACAAATTCCACTTTTGTACATCACCTCGTTTTTCCACCGCTAAGGCTTTGATGATTGGCTTGTTGCTTTTTATCTTTAATGCCCGGATATATGCTTCATCTTCTGAACCATGCAATTGAATCATATCAATCACCCCACTGCATGTCAAAGACAATACATTTTCTATAGTCTCATTCACAAAAACCCCTACCGAAACAATATCAGAGGATAAATTGCTCCGTAAATGGGAAGCCTGCGAAAAACTTACCTGCCGTCTACTAGGCGCAAACACAAATCCCACATAATCCGGCTTTACTGCATTCACCATCGCAATGTCTTGCAAAAGTGTAAGACCACAAATTTTAACCCTTGTCATGACGATACCCCCGCAAACGTTGTATTTCTACTTTTTTATCTTGGCTTCGCATTATACTCTCCCCGATTAAAACACCATCTACTTCTATGGCTTGCAATCTTGCAACATCTTTTGGGTTACGAATACCACTTTCAGAAATAAATATAATCTCCTTTGGTACTAATCCACGCAATCTTTCACTTAGGCCAATATCCACTGCAAAGGTTTTCAAATTCCGATGATTCACCCCTATTATTTTAGCTCCGGCGTCTATGGCCATTTGTACTTCCACCTCATCATGAACTTCCACCAAAGCGGATAATCCTAAATCATGCGCTATCTTTATATAACAAAGCAAGGTTTCTTTTTCTAACAAAGAACAAATAAACAAAACTGCCGCAGCTCCTAAGATTTTTGCTTCATAAATCATATATGCATCAATAACAAAATCCTTGCGGAGTAAAGGAATCTTTACTACCTCTGCAATTTCTCTCAAATAGACATCTGCTCCTTGAAAAAAATAAGGCTCCGTCAATACAGAAATCGCTGCCGCTCCTGCCATCTCATATTCTTTTCCAATCGCAAGATAAGGAAAATTCTCCGAGATGATGCCTTTCGTTGGAGAAGCTTTTTTAACCTCACAAATAAAAGCCAACTCTTCCGAACGCAAAGCCTTTTCAAAAGGAAAACCCTGTTTCGTCTCAATAGAACACACTCTTTTCTTTAATTCAGCAAAAGGCATTTCCCTTTTTTGTGCCTCGATCCGTTCCTTGGTTCGTAGTGCTATTTTTTCTAATATACTCATTTAGAAACACCTAACTTTCATTGGAATAATCTACAAATTCTTTTAATTTCTTTGCAGCTCTGCCATTGTCAATGATTTCTTCTGCCACTTTAACAGCCTCCGCAATCGTTTTATATTTACCGGAAACCACCATCGCTGCTGCTGCATTTAAAACAGCCGCATCACGTTTGGCCCCTTTTTCTCCTTGCAAAATACATTTGAGTATTTCCGCATTTTCTTGTGAAGTACCACCTTGTAAATCTTTTTTGTCACAGCGTACAAAACCAAATTGCTCCGGTGTAATGATATCAGAGCGCACCCAACCGTCTTTTACTTCACACACAAACGTCGGAGCACTCAAAGAAATTTCATCTAAACCATCTTCTCCATGCACCACCATCGCTGAGTGAACACCTAAATTGCAAAGAACCTGTGCCAATGGCTCTACCAATTCTCTGTCATAAACGCCTAGTAGTTCCATTTTAGCCCCAGCCGGATTGGTTAATGGTCCAAGGATATTAAATACCGTTCGAATTGCCAGCTCTCGTCGAATCGGAGCTACATATTTCATGGCAATATGATAATTCTGGGCGAATAAAAAACATATGCCAATCTCTTGTAATAACTTTGCACTTTTTTCCGGCGCAAGATTAATGTTCACACCCAAAGTTTCCAACACGTCTGCTGCCCCGCATTTGCCGGAAGCACTGCGATTGCCATGTTTGGCCACAGGGACTCCGGCCGCAGCGGTAATAATCGCAGCAGTGGTAGAAATATTAAAAGTATTTGCCAAATCACCACCGGTACCAACAATTTCCAAAGCATCCACATCATGTAAAAGCCGTACACAATGAGAACGCATCCCAAATGCCGAGGCGGTTATTTCCGTAATTGTTTCCCCTTTTAAACTCAAAGCTGTCAAATAAGCACTCATTTGCACCGGAGAAGCCATACCACTCATAATCTCATTCATGACACCTACAGCCACTTCATAAGATAAATCTTGCTTTTTTGCCAAAGATAAAATCGCTTCTTTTATCATTTTACATTACCTCCTAAAAAATATTCAATCTTCATACTCCGCCACTGATTGCTCCAAAGCTTTTTTTACCGCTTTTGCCTTGTTTAAACATTCCTGATATTCTAAAGACGGCTTACTATCTGCCACAATTCCGGCACCGGCTCGAATAAACACCTTATCCTTTCTACGATACGCTAGTCGAATCGCAATACAAGTATCCATATTTCCGGTAAAATCCAAATATCCGATAGCACCCCCATAAATCCCACGTTTGTTTCGCTCTAAATCATGAATGATCTCCATGGCTCGTACCTTAGGTGCGCCTGACAATGTTCCGGCGGGTAAGATTGCTTGAATTGCATCAAGACCACTTAAACCATCTTGTATTTCCCCCGTTATCGTAGAACCAATGTGCATTACATGGGAAAATTTTAAAACTGTCAAATATTGTGCCACCTTTACCGTACCAAGTTTGCTAATTTTACCTAAGTCACTGCATCCCAAATCCACCAACATGTTGTGCTCCGCCAATTCTTTCTGATCCGCCAACAATTCTTTTTCTAAATCCTTGTCCTCCGCTTCATTTTCCCCTCTCGGCCTAGTTCCGGCCAATGGAAACGTAGAAAGCGTGCCGTCTTGCAATTTTACCAAAGTTTCTGGGGATGCTCCCATCACCTCACCATCACTACCACTGAAATAAAACATATAAGGCGACGGATTTATTGTTCGTAAATGGCGATACGTTTCTAACAAACTACCTGTAAACTCCGCTTCAAAACGATTGGATAAAACCACCTGAAGAATTTCATCTTCTTTTATGTAATCTTTAGCTTTCTTGACCATTTGGCAATATTCTGCCTCTGTAAAAAGTGCTTTAAACTCTGAATGAATTTGTGCAGGCTCCGGTGGTTGCACTGCCGCTTGTTGCACCAACTCCACTAACCGTTCCAATCTTTTCTTGCCAAACGCATATGCCTCTACCAAATCATCTTTTTCCAAAGATATATTAACAATTAAAATAATCTTTTGACGATAATGATCAAACGCAATCACTTGGTCAAACAACATCAAATCTACATCCCGGAAATATTCATCCTTACAAATATTTGATTGCAAAGGAAATTCTGTATATTTCACATAATCATAGGCAAAATATCCTACCAACCCACCTGCAAAAGGTGGCAAATAATCAAACTTTACACTTTTATGTGCATCCAGAATTTTTTGAATTTGTACATTGGGATTTTCAGTTTTGATTACTTGACTATCTTTCGCTGATGTAATTTTCAACAAACCGTTCAAGCAACTAACTTCCAACTTCGGGTCAAAACCTAAAAATGTGTAACGCCCCCAATTTTCGGAACGCTCAGCGCTCTCTAAGATAAAACAATGCTTACTCACCGTTTTTAACCTTTTTAGTACTTCAATGGGTGTCGTAATGTCTGCAAATAATTCCAAACTTAAAGGAATCATTTTAAATTGCCTGGCTTCAAAAATTTGTTGACACTGTCCTAATGTCGGTTGGATCATAGTACACCTCCTTGTACGTTTACACGTTTTAAACAACAAAAAAATCCTCAATAAAGTACATCATATACTTTACCAAGGACGAATGCTTCAAAGATGTATCATCTTTTTTATCCGCGGTGCCACCTTGATTCACAGAAAAATAGGCCTGTGCTCTTATCGAAGTACTATCATACTCCCTGCAACTAACGTATGCAAACGTCATGGAATACTCAGCTTTCGCCTTTGACCATGCCCTCAGCAGTCCATTTAACAATCTGCATTTCTACCCGGTTCTCAGCTACCCCGGACTCTCTGTACAGCGCATTTACTGTTTTTATCTCTGCTTCAACGGTTTAAAGTTTTGATTTTTACCATTAAATCACGTTAAAAATGATTTGTCAAGTTTATTTTTTCTTACACAAATCAATCCTTCTTCCCAAACTTCTCTCCTAAATTTGTAATACTTCCATCTTTTTCCTCTATATCTATATGATCCAACTGACTTCTTAAATTATTTCGAAAGGCTGCTATATACTCCGTACGCAACAACTTTTGTTCTTTCTTTTCTTCCTCTGTCAGCCCTTGTTCTTTGGACTTATGATATAACACATTGATACGTTTTATTTTGTTTTCATCCATTTTATTTTCCCCTTTATTCATAATTTTTCGGTAATGCCCGCGCTTTTTTTGCCACCTTATAAATTCTTGCCCCCATTGGTAGCTCCATAATATCACTTCTTGACAAAGTCCCCAATTTAAGTACCACAAAACCATACACCAAAACAGCAATGAGAATCGTTATAATAATGGGTATAAAACGACCACCAACCAACAAACTCAATAGCAAATATATCAAATAAGCAATAATTCCCATAACCACTGCTCCAATCAAAGGTTTGATAAAAGTACGCTCAATCTCTAAACGAAAACCACTATATTTACGAATGGAACGAATATTTAATATGGCCATAACCAAACTAAACACAATATTGCTTCCGGCCAAGGAATAAATACCTAATTCAAATACCATTAGCAGCAATGTTAAGGTGACAATGTGAAAACCCAGCGCAATAGCCGCATTCCTTGCAGGTAACGTAATTTTGTTGATCCCTTGTAGAATCGCATTTGTTACTGTTGTCAAGGAATATAGTACTACCGTAATCGCACCAATCGACAAGAGTAATGCGGCTGTATCATTTCCACGGTTGCCAAAAAGTAATGTCATCAATGGGGCAGACAATACAACAAAAGCCACAAAACAAGGAATCGTAATTAAAGTTGTGATACAAAACACTTGCCCTATCTTATTTTGCGCCTCCTTGCGATTGCCTTTGGTGACTGCCGCAGTTAAACTCGGAATACTAGAAGCTGATAAGCCTGCTGCAATCGCAAGCGGCACACTAACCAGCACCATATACATACCCGAGTAAATGCCTTGATATGCAGCAGATACCTCTCTTGCTACCCCTTGCATTCGCATAACATTTCCAAAAAACACCATATCTATCAAAGCATTCACATCATAAATAGCCGTACTGAAAATGATGGGTGCTGTAGTCAAAATAAATATCTTTGCAATATCCCTATAACGTTCCGTTTTTGTTGTTGTGTCTCGTTTCATCTGTTTTATAATCACTTTACGATAGATTAGAAAAGCAAAACCTAAAAACCCAAGACCAAACACCGAACCTGCCACCGTACCTAATGTACCACCCGCCGCACCATAAGCCGGTTCAATCAAAACATCACCAAATTCTGCAACCATCCCTGCCCCAATACGAATCAAAACAAAGGCCCCTACCAAACTGACAATCGCATTAAAAATCTGCTCTACGATTTGGGAAATCGCCGTTGGAATCATGGTGCCCAAACCTTGAAAATAACCGCGTACCACCCCCATAACCGCCACAACCAATAAACCTACCGCCAACACACGCAAAGCATATGCTGCCAAAGGTTGATTAAAAAAAGTGGTTGCGATAAATTCTGCCTGAAAAAATATAACAGTAAAAACAAAAATCCCAACAAGGACGGCAAAAAACAAAGCAAACACAAAGACCCGAAACGCATTTTTACGCTGTTTTAAAGCGATTCTTGCAGAAACCAATTTTGATACTGCCACGGGAAAAGCAAATGATGACAAAATCAACGCCAAAGCATATGCTTGAAAAGCAACTGCATAAAAGCCCATACCCTCCTCACCTAGTATATTTGTCAAAGGAATTCGATAGGCCGCTCCAATAATCCTGGATATCACTGCGGCCGCAGCCAAAATAGAACCCTGTACAATAAAATCATCTCTTTTTCCACGATTTGACGACATCTTCATTATCCTTCCTACGAGTTACGTAATATCTGTACTTTCTCTAATACTTGCCGTTGTTTTTCTTCCATTTGAAAACGTTCTTCCTCTTCCACATGATCATAACCACATAAATGCAACATACTATGTGCAATTAAAAAAGCAAATTCCCGCTTTAAAGAATGTCCGTATTCTTCCGTCTGTGCCAACATTTTTTCCCAGGATATCACAATATCACCCAACAGCAATTCTCCGGATGCAGGATGAAAAGCCGAAGCACCCAATTCTTCCACTTTCGAAAAATCACCGGGAACGACATATATAATCATGGGAAAAGATAAAATATCCGTGGCTTTATCTATGCCACGGTGTATTTGATTCATCTCTTGGATGGCTTTATCATCGGTAATCAGCAGATTAACTTCTACCTCAAAAGGACAGCTTTCCATATCCAAAACTGCCACTATCACCTTCTCTGCCGTTTTTTCTATATCAAAACCAACCTGCGCAAAATCAAACTGTTTTTCCACTTCATTGGTCATAAACAAGCTCATCGGCTCCACTCCTGTTTGCGCTTATTGCTGCGATAGTTTTTTGTCTTTCCTATATCTTTTTTTTCAAATTCTTCATAAGCTTTTACAATTTTTTGTACCAATGGATGGCGCACAACATCTTTGCTGGTTAAATTGCAAATGGTCACACCCTCCAATCCTTTTACTACCTTTGTAGCTACATCCAAACCGGAAATTGCTCCAATGGGTAAATCTTTTTGGGTGCCGTCTCCTGTGACAATTACCTTAGAACCAAAACCAATTCGTGTCAAAAACATCTTCATTTGTGCAGGAGTGGTATTCTGTGCCTCATCCAAAATAATAAAAGCATTGTCCAATGTACGCCCACGCATATAAGCCAATGGTGCCACCTCAATCAAACCCTTTTCGGTATTTCTAAGAAAACTCTCCGCTCCCATAATCTGATACAAAGCATCATAAAGAGGACGCAAATAAGGGTCTATTTTACTTTGCAAATCACCCGGCAAAAAACCTAACTTCTCCCCGGCTTCAATCGCCGGACGTGTCAAAATAATCCGACTCACTTCATTGTTTTTAAAAGCGGTGATAGCCATAGCCAAATAGGTTTTTCCTGTACCGGCAGGTCCTAAACCAAAAGTAACCATACCTTGCCGAATCGCATCTACATACTTCTTTTGACCAATGGTTTTTGGTTTAATGGGCTTACCCTGTAAAGTATGGCAAATCAATTCCTTGTCAATGGCCACAATGCTCTCTTCTTGATTTTCATAAACCAAAGAAATGGCATAATCTACATTTTGTTCACTGATGGTATTGCCCCGTTTTGACAACTCTGCAAGCTGCGTCAGCACCCGCTTTACTTTCTCACCATTGTTATGCTCACCCAATATCTTTATTTGTCCATCACGCGCAATCAAAGTAACATGAAATGTTCGCTCTAATTTTTTCGCAAACACATCAAATTGACCAAATACATTAGACTCATGCTCTGTTGGCATATCAATCATTATTTCTGATAGATTCATGCAAGTTTTCCTTCCATCTCTTGCATCTTTTGATGCAAATACACCGTAAATTCTTCATAATCCTTATCTTCTGTCTGATACTGTGGATTCTTCAAAATATGTTCTATGGTATCAGCAATACCCAAATCAAACCTTGTGGTTGCCACAAAGTCCGGTACCAATTTCTTCAACTTACTATTATCAAATATTACTGTTGTTGCTTTATCACCCATCAATCCGCCTTCATAATCATAACCAAATCGCTTCCCTACTTTGATTATGGTATCAGAAGGTACGTAACAAGGAACCAATTTCCCTCCAACTTTTTGTGCAATGATTTCATGAATCTGAGTCCATGTCAAACTTTCATCACTTGTAATATGAACCGCTTGACCAATGGCATGACAATTGCCCAATAAGCCTATAAAACCTTTCGCAAAATCAGTATTATGGGTTAATGTCCACAAAGAACTACCATCACCATGAATCAACACAGGTTTACCATCCATAATCCGCCTAACCACCGGCCATGAACCTTTATGACCACTTAGAGCCAACGGCACCTTTGTATTTCCATACGTATGACTAGGACGCACAATCGTAATGGGAAACTTATCTTCCCGAAAACGTTCCATCAACCACTCCTCACAAGCTATTTTCTTACGTGAATATACCCAATAAGGATTGGATAACGGGGTACTCTCTGTAATAAACGGACTGACAGCCGGCTTTTGATAAGCCGAAGCAGAGCTAATAAAAATATATTGGTCGGTAATCTCTTGAAATAATCGAAAATCTCTCTGTACATCGGTTACTTCAAAAGCAATAAAATTGGCAACTACATCAAATTTTCGTCCTTGCAAAAGCTTTGCTATTTCCGCCTCATTTTGAATATCACCACAAATAAGCTCTGCTCCCACAGGAACAAATGCTTTCGATTTTCCTCTGTTAAACAAAGTCAAGGTATGGCCTAATTCTTGCAATCTCTGAGAGATTGCCAAACTAATTGTTCCTGTACCACCGATTAATAAAATTTTCATTGCATATTCCCTCCTAAAAGCTACTTATGATAAGGCTCTCCCGAAATAATTCGATAACTTCTATAAATCTGCTCTAACAAAATCACCCGCATTAACTGATGTGGAAAAGTCATCTTAGAAAAACTCAAAGCAAAATTTCCCCGTTTCCTTACATTCTCACCCAAACCCACGGAACCACCAATGACAAATTGAATATGGCTCACACCTGACACACCAAGGCTAGAAACCTTCTTTGCCAAATCCGCAGAAGTACACATCTTACCCGAAATCTCCAACGTAATCACAAAGGCATCTTCTTTGATGTGCTTTAATAAGCGCACACCCTCTTTTTCCCGTAACAAAAAGACTTCTCGCTCACTAGAATTTTCACCTGTTTTCTCATCCGTTACCTCTATCATCTCCAGCTTGCAATAACGTGACAAACGCTTTTGGTACTCCGCAATCGCATCTTTAAAATATTTCTCTTTTATTTTTCCTACCGTTAAAATGGATATCTTCAAATTTTCGTCCTATTGTAACTCCAAAATATAATTTCTCTGCGTAACTGCTGTTTGCCTACCTGTCGCATTATTCACCATAATCGCACTAAAAATCGTTCTGCCTACCGGCATATCAATCGGTTCAACATACTGACTCGTATTAAAACTACCCGGATTTGGTATACTACCATCCAAAGTAAAGTACGCTGTATATCCCTCCGGTACCTGTATAGATATTTGCGTATGTCTATGATACTGGCCTGTAGATGGCGACACCGCCGGTGCATCCGCTATGGGCAATTCAACCCAATACGTCCGAGATACCATCAAACTAGGAATACCCATTTCATTCACAGAAATAGCCTGAATCACATGCTCACCCTCGTTTAATAAAAGTGGATCTGTATATACAGGGCTATGAATCGTAGGATCTGTACCATCTACGGTAAAACGAATCACCGCTTCATGCTCTGTAGATAAACTTAATTCTTGCACTTCCGTAAATTCGCCGGCTTCCAAACTAAAAACAGGCGGACTGGAAACATATTGATACAAAGCCTCTAAAATTCTCGCATCTGCCCCATTTAGTAATTGAGAAATACGCAACGGTTGATTGATTTCTAAATAAAATTGAACCATTGCCTCATACAACTCTATATTGCCGCCTTGGCCATCTAAAGCATCTAAAAACATGCGCTCAACTTCATCTTCTCGTTCATTTTGCAAAAGCAAATTCGAAAGTCCTACATAGGCCTCTACCCGACTGGGCGTTCGTCGTATGGCTCGTCGAAACAAATTTTCCGCACGGTCAATCTGCCCGCTGCCCATCGCCGTATGTGCCCGGCCAATCACACCCCGATAGGAATTGTGATACACCAAAAGACTAATACCTGTAATAACCAACACAACAATTAACAATACAATAAGCAAGCGTTGCATCTTCTTCCTTGCGCGCCTTTTACTACGTTTTAATCTTCTGATTTGCTCTGTTTCCTGCCGGTCGGCTTCGCCACTCGCTTCCACCTGGCGTCTTTGTTGTGCTCGTTCAATTCTAATGCGATTCATTTCATCCGTCTGAATCATCCGGGTGGAATGCGCCAATCGTTTTTGATTTCTGTATTTTTTAATTTCTCCGGGCTTAATCGGTCTTGTTGCATCACGAATACCACCCTGCACCTGTCGGGCAAGCATTTCATCTAATGGATTGTAATCCGGCACGACTTGTACATCGGCACCACATCTCGAACAAATAAGCGCGTCATTTGGAAGAAGAGTGCCGCATTGTTTACATCTCATAACGTAAAACTCCTCCTACTTGTATCCTCTAGTTACGAGAAATTGATACACAATTATCCATCAACATGGCAATTGTCATGGGACCAACACCACCGGGTACCGGTGTAATCGCCGAAGCGATTGACTCCACATCCGCAAAATCTACATCTCCGCATAATTTATTGTTTTCATCCCGGTGAATCCCAACATCAATCACCACAGCACCTTTCTTCACATATTCAGAAGTAATCATTTCTTTTTGACCAACGGCTACAATCAAAATATCTGCTTGTTTTGCTAAGGCCGGCAAATTTTTTGTACGAGAATGTGCAATGCTTACCGTTGCATTTTCCTGCAGCAACAAAGCAGCTAATGGCTTACCAACAATATTGCTCCGCCCAATAATCACGCAGTTTTTTCCATCCAAAGAAATCCTGGAACGTTTTAGTAATTGTAAAATACCCGCCGGGGTACAAGGCAAAAATCCCTTTTCGCCCGTCCACAAACGACCTATATTCAAGGGATGAAAACCATCTACATCCTTATCCGGATTGATGGCTTCGAAAATATTTCTTTCATTTATATGCGCCGGCAATGGCAACTGTACCAAAATACCTGTTACCTTAGGTTCTGTATTTAAAAATGTAATAAGACTCAATAACTCTCGTTCCGAAGCCTCTTGCCTTAACTCAAAAGATAATGACTCTATGCCAATTAACGCACAAGCTTTCTTTTTATTGTTTACATATACAGAAGATGCCGGATCTTCTCCCACTTGAATCACAGCCAAACAAACCCGAAAATTTTCTGCTTTTAATCTCGTCATCTCCTCTGCCAATTCATTTTTAATCTGACTTGCAATTTTTCTTCCATCGATTCGTTGTGCCATTATTTTTTATTCTCCTTAAAATAATCCTGTAATCATTCCGTCATTTGTTACATCTATCTCATTGGCCGCAGGTTTTTTCGGCAAACCGGGCATGGTCATAATCGCACCTGTCAAAACCACCACAAAACCTGCTCCTGCATTGACATATACATCCCTCACATGAATGGTAAAATCTTTTGGTCTACCTAATTTACCAGGATCATCCGACAACGAATATTGATTTTTCGCCATACACACAGGAAAGTGCCCAAAACCCATCGACTCAATTTTATCTAACTGACGTTTGGCAGCCGGTTCAATTACAACATCCTTGGCACCATAAATTTCTTTTGCCACCGTTTCTATCTTTTTAAACAATGATTTTTCCTTTTGGTACAAAGGACGATAATGACTTTCTTTTTCTTTTAGACTCTTTAACAATTCTTTCGCCAATTCCAAACCACCTGCACCACCATGCTCCCACACTTTTGACAGCGCAAAAGCACAGCCCCGTTCTTCACAAAATTGACGAATCCAGTCATTTTCCTTGGCTGTATCAGTAACGAATGAATTTAACGTCACTACAATCGGAACATTATACTTTTGCATATTTTCAATATGTTTCTCCAGATTTACAATGCCTTTTTCTAATGCCTCTAAATTTTCTATAGCAAGTGCATCTCTTTTTACACCACCATTATACTTCAAAGCACGAACTGTCGCCACCAAAATAATGGCATCCGGTTTTAACCCCGCCATAGGACATTTGATATCAAGAAACTTCTCTGCGCCTAAATCAGCTCCAAAACCGGCCTCTGTAATCGTAATATCACTGACTTTCAACGCCAATTTTGTAGCTCTGACACTATTGCAACCATGTGCAATATTCGCAAAAGGTCCTCCATGGATAATGGCAGGTGTATGTTCTAAGGTTTGAATTAAATTTGGTTGCATGGCATCTTTTAACAATGCTGCCATAGCACCCACTCCCTGTAATTCTGTCGCAGTTACAGGCTCCCCTTGGAAATTATAGGCTACAATAATATTACCTAAACGTTTTTTCAAATCTTTTAAATCTTCCGCCAGACATAAAATCGCCATAATCTCTGAAGCCACCGTAATCACAAAATGATCTTCCCGCACCATTCCATCCATTTTATTGCCCAAACCAATCACAACATTGCGCAAAGCTCTATCATTCATATCCAAGCAACGCTTTAACACAATTTGACGCGGGTCAATACCCAGTTCATTGCCTTGTTGTATATGGTTGTCCATCAGTGCTGCCAAAAGATTATTAGCAGCAGTAATAGCATGAAAATCACCTGTGAAATGTAGATTCAAATCTTCCATCGGTACAACTTGTGCATAACCACCCCCTGCCGCACCGCCTTTTACACCAAAACAAGGACCCAAAGAGGGCTCACGCAAAGCAACCACTGCCTTTTGCCCCAGCTTTACCAAGGCTTGTCCCAAACCAATGGTGGTGGTAGTCTTCCCCTCGCCTGCCGGTGTCGGATTAATCGCAGTTACCAAAACCAATTTTCCATCCGGATTTTTTTTAACTTTTTCTAAAAAACGATTGTTGAACTTCGCCTTATATTTTCCATACAATTCCAATTCATCTGCTGCAATACCAAGTGTAAATGCCACCTCCTCGATAGATTTCATTTGGGCTGACTGGGCTATTTGGATATCTGTTTTCATAAATATCTTTTCTCCTCTGTAATGTGGTGGTCGGATACATACTACGATTCATTTAAAAACTGTTCAAATTCTTCTTTACACATGAGAATTTTTCTTGGTTTTGTCCCCTCTTCACCACCAACAACTCCCACTTCATGTAATTGATCCATAATCCTGGCCGCTCGATTAAAACCAATTTTAAACATACGCTGCAACATACCAATCGAGGCCTTTTCCTTATCAATAATCAGAAATCCCGCCTCCGCAAAATAACGATCCCGTTCATTGCTACTATCGTTGGTAATGCCGGGGGCACCCGGGTATTCTACATTAACATTGCCGTTTAGATGCTCTTCAATCTCTTCTTTTATTTCATTTTTGTTTTCCACTTCCTCATTTTTATTGCTTTCTTCCAAATAATCCACTACCTTTTGTACTTCTTTGTCAGAAACAAAAGAACCTTGCACACGCACAGGCTTGGGATAGCCTGCCGGGTGAAACAACATATCTCCCTTTCCTAACAGTTTCTCCGCTCCATTCATATCAATAATTGTACGTGAATCTACGCCAGAAGTAACCGAAAAAGCAATCCGCGAGGGCATATTTGCCTTAATCAAACCTGTGATTACATTCACCGAAGGGCGTTGTGTGGCTACAATCAGATGCAGTCCCGCTGCCCGAGCCAACTGTGCCAAACGGCAAATCGCTCCCTCCACTTCTCCGGGTGCAACCATCATCAAATCTGCCAATTCATCCACAATAATCACAATCTGCGGTAGCACTTCTAAATCTTCCCCATTGTTTTTCTTTTGGTTTTTGGCAACTTTATCATTGTATCCCTTAATATTTCGTACCTGAAATGTAGCAAACAACTGATAACGTCTGGTCATCTCCGCCACTGCCCAATTCAAAGCCCCCGCCGCTTTTTTGGGGTCGGTCACCACCGGATAAAGCAGATGCGGGATGCCATTGTACACACTCAATTCCACCACCTTTGGATCAATCATAATCAATTTTACTTCGTCCGGGGTAGCCTTATAAATAATACTTAAAATCAAGGTATTGATACACACGGATTTTCCTGAACCTGTTGCACCTGCAATGAGCAAATGAGGCATCTTTGCAATATCTGTCACCACAGCCTTACCCGCAATGTCTTTTCCAACTGCAAATGATAGCTTGGAATCGCTTTTTTGAAACTCTGTTGATTCCAATAATTCCCGCAGCATAACCGCTGTATTTTCTTGATTCGGCACTTCGATTCCAACGGCTGCCTTACCCGGAATGGGTGCCTCTATCCGCAAATCGGAAACTGCCAAATTTAATTTTATATCATCTGCCAAACCAACAATACGACTTACTTTCACACCCTGCTCCGGCTGTAATTCATAACGGGTTACAGATGGACCACAACTAGCATCCGTCACATGTACCCGAACCCCGAAGTTTGCCAAAGTCTGCTCCAACTTCTGCGCCGTCTTACGCAGATACACTTCATTGCTGCCGCTTACCTTTTTTCCCTGTGATAATAAATACAAAGGAGGAATTGCATAATCTCCACGCACCTCTTGCACTTCAACAAAAGGAACCTGTTCCATTGGTTCCACTATGCCCATCGAATCTTCTACCTTATGTTCTTCCTTTGGCTCTTCTTTTATTTTTGCTACACCACCGGGATAATCATCCATGGTTAGCTCCACCATATCTTGACTCTTTCGTTTCTTTTTCACTTTTGGGTTTTCTACACCGGAAATTAAACTTTCCGAGGGGAGCATAACCCCTTTTCCGGGCTGGCTTTTTCTCTCCAACTCTGCTTTTGCCCGCTTTTCTTCCTTGTTTTTATTGACCGTTTTCTGCCGCTCCCGCACATCCGCATAAACCTGTTTGCTTCGATTTCCCATCAAGGATAAAATGGGTTTCCCTGATAATACAATCAAACAAATCAATAATACAATTGAAACCACAATATAAGTACCAAGCACACCCAACAAAGATACAAAACCTCTCACCAACAAGCCACCCAACAAGCCACCACCATTTCGTAGCGTGGCAGAACGATTGTAAAAATCAAATGTCACCATCTCCATATCGTAAGAATGGGCAATCAACTCACTTAGCGTTGCGACACAAACAACAAGGATGCATATCAAAACTATCCGCAAATACTGTAAGTCTCGCTCTCTCTTTGCTGTTTTTGTCAAGGTTTTGCTCCTTGCCATGGATCTTTTTCTTGCATTTAAAAAACAAAACAAAAGAAACAAAAAAATCAAAATTGGCATAATATAAGCCAAAATACCAAAAACACCAAAGAAAAAGCCTGACACTACATCTCCTATCACGCCAATCCATCCAAAATTGCTTAAAAACAACAAAATGCAAACAGCCAATGACATCAAAATAGCTATCTCAAAATGAATCGCTGATGATGTTTTTTTCCGGTTGCTTGTATCCTTGCCCGTACTTGTTTTTTTGCTCTTATTTCCCGCCACTTATAACATCTCCCCTGATACACAAGTCTGCTCTTCTTTATAAAAACTTTTCTTCCAGCATTCTAACCATATTAAAATACAATATTTTACATTCTTCTTTTTTATCTTCTTGAATCAATTTCACACAAGGCCGGATATGACTTAACCAAATGCCTTGATAAATCTTATCTGAATCCGCTTTGGCATTGATACGGTTGACCAAAGTCGGTGCCACATTGTAATATGCCTCAACCACCTGCCTCCCCTCGGGAAAACAAAGCAAATAATCATCCCGATAGTCACGCAACAAATTCAGCTCATAACAATCATCCGGCTTGTCCAAACTGTGACAAACAGCAGTGGTGATATAACATAAGCCTTTTCTGAAACCACCATTGATGTTTTCTACAGTGGAAACACCAATTTTGCTACTGGGCATCTTTACATTCCACAACTCCACAATTCTATCCGTCAATGCACTTGTGTGCTCACTTTGCACAAGGCCAATCAAGGGTACAAAAAAAGCCACCATGTTCATATTGTGATCGACACCGTACAGCTCTCGTTTACGTTTTGAAGCCATTTCTTCCAACTGTCCGGCAATATAGCCGGGCAAAACATCCGCAATCGCTTCTATATTCCCCTCTGATTCATCAAGTGCTTCTTTGATTTCCCCAAGAAGCCCTTGATATTTATGCTCCAATGCATCAATTTTTTGTTTATAGCTTTTTTTATGAATACGCTCTCCATGGGTATCCTCATACATAGCAATCATTCCCGTTTTGATACTCTCAATATTCATCCGCTTCTCCTTAGATTTTTCTAGTGTTCATTCCAATTGTGATAAACATCTTGCACATCATCATCTTCTTCTAACAGTTCAAGTGTTTTATTAATATTTTTAATATCTGCAGGGTCTGTCAAATCTACATAAACCTGAGGAATCATCGTTATTTCTGCCTTTGCCATAACAAGACCTACTTCCTCCAATGCCAAACGTATCCGGCTAAAGTCTTCCGCTACGGTTAAAATCTCATAACTTTCTTCCTCTTCTCTAAAATCCTCTGCGCCCGTATCTAACACCAACAACATCAATTCATCTGCGTCCATATGCACATCTTCTTTGTCCAGAAAAATCTGCCCTTTTTCCTCAAACATGAAAGAAACACAACCCTGTGTGCCCACGCTGCCGTAACCTTTCGTAAAAGCATTGCGTACGTTGGAAGCCGTACGGTTTTTATTGTCCGTTAATGTTTTCACGATAATTGCTGTGCCACCGGGTCCGTATCCCTCATAAGTCGCATGCTCATAAGAATCTGCCGAACCCTCACCGGAAGCCTTTTTGATATTGCGCTCAATGGTATCATTTGGCATATTGTTTGATTTGGCTTTCGCAATCACATCACGCAAACGACTGTTATTGATCGGGTCGGCACCGCCTCCCTCTTTAACTGCAACGGCTAATTCTCGCCCGATTTTAGTAAAAATCTTACCTTTTGCCGCATCATTTTTTTCTTTTTTATGTTTAATATTTGCAAATTTTGAATGACCTGCCATCCATAGACGCTCCTTAAAGTATAATTACATGCACTCGTACCATTCTACCATTTTTCAGATAATTTATCAATTTTGCATTCGCATTTTTCGCATATTCAATCGTGCCAATATATAAAATACAAAAGCAGAAATCAAAAGAACAATCACACTAACCAAAGGCGAAATCTCATGATCACCCAGTTGATACGTAATTCCCATTACTTCTTGAAAGTCCTCTAAATATTCTGCCGGAATCCCATCAAAAGATAACTGCATCGGTATATCCATGATTACCCGTCGCAATAACACTGCCGCATGAGATGGCGGAAACAACTTTATAACTGTCTGCACTGTTTCCGGTAAATTTCCAATCGGTAAATAAATACCCATCAAAAACCCAATTAAAGTGCCTAATATCGTACTGACTGTACTAAAGGCACTATAACTTTTTAGAAATGACACAATAAAACATACCATTGCAGTATTTGTCAAACTGGACAGTAAAATAATCCCTACCACTTGCAGGTATGAAAGAATCGCCAAAGGCTCGCCGCCAACAATAAAAACAATATAAAGACTTAAACAAACAAAAGTCACAAGAGACATCAGTACACCTATCAGGAAAGCACTTAAAATATACCCACCCGTAATATGTTTTCTCTTTACAGGGGAAGCATAAAAGCCCTTGTTTATCTTTTTGGCTCGATCATTTACCACAACACTGAATGCACCCATCGCGGTTGTCATTGTCGCAACCGCTAATATCCCCGCTGTAAGCCAGCTATATTTTAATATATCAACCTCTTCATCCGGCAAATTCCATGTGGCGTCGGTACCCCACACATTCCCTAAAAAAACCACATACAATATAATAATAATAAATATTGCAAGCAATGAAAGTAACAAACTAATCCTATCTCGAAAATACAATTTCATGTTTCGTTTCAACAATGTAGTCATTGTAGCCTAGCCTCCTGCCCTATTATACTAATAAATGCTTCATCCATTGTACCTTGGGTCACTTGGAAGCTTACAATATGCCGCTGGCATTTTTCTAAAATTGGTAGTGCTGCCATCGTATCCGGTAATTCTATATGAATAACACTTCCGGCAACGATACATTGGATATCCATCGGAGCAAGTTTCGCTTGCAATTCCCCTATCGTTAGTTTTTCATTTGGAGCAATACGAAGGGAATCTAGCGCATACTTTGTTTTTAACTCTATCGGCGTACCTTTGGCTGCAATTTCGCCGTGATCCATCACAATAATGTAATCTGAATCTGCCGCTTCTTCCATGTAGTGTGTCGTTAAAAAAATAGTCATGCCTGTTTCTACTTGTAACCTTTTCATCGTATCCCAAATAGCACGCCTTGTCTGAGGGTCTAAACCCGTTGTAGGCTCATCTAAAAATAGAATTTTAGGCTTATGAATCAATGCAGCCGCAATATCCGCCCTGCGTCTTTGACCACCGGATAATTTTCCATATGGACGATTCAGGAATTCTGAGACTCCTGTTGTATCTATAACATCCACCATATTTTTTACAGAACATTTATGCTTTTCATACAAACCGGCACGCACAAACAAATTTTCCCGCACTGTAAGCATATCATCTAAAACACTATCCTGAAACACCACACCAATGCTTTGTCGAATAGATTTTGAATCTCGTCGTAAATCATATCCATCAACCGTAACCTCACCACTATCAAATTCCAATAATGTACAAAGGGTATCTATTGTCGTAGATTTCCCCGCTCCATTTGGTCCCAGGAAAGAGAACATCTTTCCCTCTTCCACATAAAAACTAATTCCCTTAACAGCTTGAAACGAGCCATAATTTTTAACAAAATTATTTACTTCAATTATCTTTTTCATGTCACAACCTTTTCATTAGATTTTTATCACATTTTCCATGCCCGTTTATCCCACAGTCCAGTATATCACTACATAAACATGGCGTCCAGTTTCTCTTTATTATTTGAACAGTTCGGAATCATACCATTTATCAAAACGAATAAACTTAAAAGGACGATGGATATCAATTGCAAATACGGGACAGTTATAGATACATCTCATGCACATATTACAACGTAATCCAAAACGAATCTTTTTTTCTTTCATAACAACATTTTTTTTCGGACAATTCCGTGCACACTTTCCGCAACAGATACAATCGCCCTTTGCATAAAAATGTTTCCCCATAATAATCGCACCCAACCATTCAGAACGTGCAATAAAAGCCAATATTTTTTTCGAACGAGAAACTTCATCCATAACATACGGATTTAATTCCAGAATCTCTTGTGCCATTTGCGGAATATCCTTCTTTGCTTTGCTTAATGTCTCAATCACGTCTCTTTTACTACGTTTGTGTGCAAAATTACACGGCATTTCAACTAATCTATCATAAAACACCTCATAACCACGCTTCGCTAATTTTTTTTTCAATAAATTAGAAGAAACATAATTTGTTATATCATCCAAGCTGCATGTATAAATAATAAATGTATGCATCCCTTCTGATTTTGGCAATTTTTTAGCAAAATCAATCACTATTTTAGGAGCATTCAAAGAATGGGTCGGGTAAGCAATACCCAATGCATCATATTCAGATAATGCCGCCAAATTGATATTTGCCTCTTCCATTTTAAAACAATCAACAGAGACACCACGTCTTTTCATTTCATCACTAAGCCTATCCATGACATATTTTGTCATTCCTGTTCCTGAAAAGAAACACATACACACTTTTTTCATTTTTTCACAATCCCTTTCATTTTGCTAGGGTCATTCAGCAATTTATTTCATGTGTAAGCACTTGCGTCTCTGCTCTAATTCCCCTATAATTATAGTACACGCTCCATCTTCTAGTCAACACAATCACCTCCTCTACAATGGGACCTACCAAATAAAAGAAAGGGATGTATGCCGTTTGATTTTGAACTACATCACACAATAAAAATATATGATTAAAAATACATCAACACCGAATCTTCGTATCACTGTTTACTGCGCTTTATTTACAGCGCTGATTATCGTTGGAGGGTATATAAGTATCCCGATTCCAATTGGTCCTGTCCCAATCGCATTGGCTGATTTCTTTGTAATGCTTGCCGGATTATTTCTAGGTTTTAAATACGGTCTTATCAGCACAACATTGTATCTGGTTTTAGGTGCGATTGGTCTGCCTGTTTTCGCTGGTGGAACAGCCGGACTTGCCGTTCTATTCGGCCCGACCGGCGGTTTTTTGTTTGGTTATTTGTTCATGGTCGCATTCATTGGTTTTATTTCCGACAAGATGAAACCGGCCATTCCTACTTATTTACTTTCCTTGATTGTCGGAAATATACTACTTTACTCAATTGGTGTACCATGGCTGAGAATCGTAATGCATTTCAACTGGGCAGAAGCTTTTGCAGTCGGTTTCGTACCATTTATCGCAGGTATTGTTATCAAAATTGCTGTAGCTGTCACGTTAAGCCATAAGCTTTTACCTCCATTTAAACGAACCCACGCTTTTTCTTCGATGCAACAAATTGATGGGGGCGATGAATAAATGCCTACTTTAGAAACCAAAAACCTAACACATATTTTTCCCGATGGCACCATAGCCATTCAAAATATTTCCTTACAAGTAAAACCCGGAGAATTTCTCATCATTGCAGGTGCCAATGGTTCTGGCAAAACCGTCTTAATACGCCATCTAAATGGTTTATTTACCCCTACAAAAGGAACCGTGCTTTTAGATGGGAAAGCAATTACAGCAAACATTGTGGAAGCCCGTAAGAAAATCGGCTTAGTTTTTCAAGACTCTGACAGTCAAATTGTTGGCCAAACAGTAGCTGAAGATGTTGCTTTTGGCCCTGAAAACCTCAAGTTACCCCCTCATGAAATTGATACGATTACAAAAAGAGTTTTAGAAATAACAAATCTTACTGCTCTTTCTACACAAAACCCTCACGTTTTGTCCGGTGGACAAAAAAGAAAATTGGCCATCGCCGGTGTATTGGCCATGCGTCCTGAAATCATTCTATTTGACGAACCTTTCACAGGACTGGATTATCCGGGTGTTATCAGCATTCTGAAACAAATCATCAATCTACATAAAACAGGTCACACCATTATTCTCGTAACACATGAATTAGAAAAGGTGTTGGCTCATGCAGATAGATTGGCAATTTTACATAAAGGGCAACTGATGGAAATTGGAACACCCAAGGAGGTAATCCTCCACTCTAAACACTACGGCATAAGAATGCCTCTTAAAAATAACGAGGAGATTCATTTAATGACATGGCTGGAATAACTTTTTTTCATTATATCCATAAAAATACCATACTACACAAAATGGATTGCCGATTAAAACTATTATGTCTTATTCTGCTCAGTCTTTCCGCCGGCTTTGCAACCAAATGGTTGCACTATTTTGTAATCATATGCATCATAACTCTGGCCATAATAATCGCAAGGCTTCCGATTGCTGCATTACTAAAAGACATGAAATTCTTTGCTATTATCATTTTGATTGTATTTATCTCAAATGCTTTTACAATACCCGGTGAGCAAATACCAAATTTTCCAATTTCAAATGTTTCCATACAAGGAATCACCGCAGGTCTTCGATTCGCCGGACGACTCATCATTATTCTTATGATTTGTACCGCCATAACGGGAACAACTTCACTTATGGCATTAAAAAATGCCATAGAATGGCTCTTGCGCCCGATTCCTTTTATCCCTGAGGTGAGGATTGCAACCATAATAAATCTTACTTTTGTATTAATACCCCTTATATTTGATAATTATGTAGAAATAATAAGCGCACAAAAATCCCGATGTATACAATTAAACAAAAATCCAATCCGAAGAATTCGCTTAATTACCTTACCCTTACTCAGTCAGTCCTTACGACGAGCAGACGAAATCGCTTATGCCATGGAATCCAGATGCTATTCTGAAACAAGGAGCTCATACATACACAAAACCAACAAAATAGACTGGATTATCCTAGGTACTTGTCTTATGATTCTTATATTTGCTTTATTTTTATAAAAACTTTATTTGCTACCTTTTAAAGAATCTGGACTTCACCAAATACAAGCGTTTTTATTTCACCCTCTAAGGTCCGTACAATTAACTGACCATATTCGTTAACATCCAATGAAATTGCCTTATATTTTTCTTTGCCTTGTACCACAATAATTTCAGTGTTTAACATAAATAATCGCGCTTTATATTGAAGAAATAGCTTTGCTTCATCAGGTTTATCTGCACAGAGTACACGATTTATAATTTCAGCCGCTAGTTGATTTCTGGTAACCAAGGAGGTGCCCTCCGGATAAATAGAAGTTGCGATATCTCTAAGTTCTTTCGGAAAATCTTCCTGTTTTACACTAACATTGATACCAATACCAAGAATCATTTTATTTGTATCTTCATTTTCAGATACTGTAATAACTTCGGTTAATATACCACATATCTTTCTACTATTTAAAAAGACATCATTCACCCACTTTATAACGGGATACACATGACATATTTTTTCTATTGTTTCACACACACACACCGCCGCATAAGCTGTAATTGCTACTGGATTATGAAATCCCAACTGTTTTGAATCCAAAACAAAACTCATATACAGTCCGGTCCCTCGCGGAGAAAAAAACGACCTGCCTTGCCTCCCCTTGCCGGCTATTTGCCGTTCGGCAAGTATCACTGTTCCATGGGTTGCACCCGCTTCTACTTGTGCTTTTGCTTCTCGATTTGTAGAATCTATCTCCGGATAGATTTGGATATCCTCCACCAAATCTGCTGACATCAGCAATAACATTATCTCCTCTTGCACAAGTCTGTCCAAATCTCTGTCTTTTACACCCATCGTAAACTACCTCATTCATCCATAACCTATACCTATCTTCTCTATACTAATTTTTTCCACCTGATCCGGAAAATTATCCATCATAGAACAAACCGCCAACTTATAACCATCCATCCAAATTTGTTTGAAAAACGGCAATGCCTTTCGATTCTTATCCAACAAAGAAATACCGGCATCTGTTATTTTAAAACAAAAAGAATCCAAGGGAATCGCCATCCCACTCCCGATCCATTTCAAATAACTTTCCTTCAACGTCCATAATGAAAAGAAATAGTCCAACTGGTGTATGATACTTTGTTGAAACAAATCCTCATATTCCGATTTAGAAAAAAAACGATAGGCAATCTTTAAGTCAATCTCTTTTATTTGTTCAATATCAATACCCACTTCTTGTTCACTAAAAGCACAAACAACAAAATCACCTGAATGAGAAATATTAAAATGAACGGGAATATTTTTCACATATGGTTTCCCCGCATCACCTTTTAATATTTCAATTTCTTCATTTCTTAAGAAAAATTGCTGACCTATTATGTGACGAACCATTAATTCCCCATACAACGTTCGTAAAGCATCTTCTTTAAATTTAAAGCGACTGCACTTGTCTCTATTTTCTTTTGAAATCATTTGCAGCAACTCATGGTACCTTTTTTGATTTAAGGATGGTTCGATTTTTGATACATAAATACAATTTTTAATTTTTCTTCTCACTTTCATCTTAAACATATCTTCTTGACATTCTCCAAACTGATAAGAAAAAGAAAATAATCGAGGTTGCCGCTAAAACAAGTACGCCATCAAACATCGTAAGCTGATAACCATTAATCACATAAATAACCCCCATATCTTCTTGAAATTGTTGCAAATATTGAGCCGGAATATGTGAGAACGCATCCTCTGCAATACCATCAATAAACAAGCGTCTAAATAATTTTGTTGTATACGATTGAGGGAAAAAACGGATCAAACTCTGAACCACGCCCGGCAACTCTCCCATTGGAACGTAAATACCCATCATAAAACCAATCAGAGTACCTAAAATAGTAGAAATGGCAGCAAAAGCTTGGTTTGTCTTGATGAACATAGTAAAGAAAAAAATCATAAATGCATTCAACAAAACACTCAACAATATAACACCTATCGTTTTTAACATGTTCAGCACCGACATCACATGGCTTCCTATAATCGCATTGTAGGAAATCAAAACGACAAAAATAATCACACTCATGATTGTTCCCACAAAAAATGCACCCAACGCATAACCCGCAACAATTCGATAGCGCTGTACCGGGGTCGAATAAAAATCTTTATAGATATGACTTACTTTATCATTTACCATAACAACAAAAGCCCCTTTTGTTGTTGTCACTGTCGTTACACCTAGAATCCCGGCAAATATCCAATTGTTAACCACCTTTGAAACCTCTTCGATATCTCCCCCATATTCCTGAGAAAAAGTGTTACTTAAAAATAAAACAAACAATGCGATGATCAGTAATACCGATAATAAAGAAAAAAACACACCCATTTTGTCTCTAAAATAAATCAATAAATTTCTTTTTGCCAATGTTAACATCTATGTATCCTTTCTGCCTGTTATATCCAAAAAAACATCATCCATCGTTCCATTAATGATTTCAACATTGATGATATCCTCTTCAAATTGTGTAACGAAAGGAATCGCCTCTACCGTTGAATCCAGTTTGATTTCAATCACTTCGCCTTTTTGCGAAAACTTAATTTCATCTGCTATGAGCTTTTTTTGGAATACTTCCGAGCTTTTTGGTACAATCTTTAATAAATCATGGCAATATTTTTGTTTTAGCTCCAAAGGCGTTCCTTTTGCTAAGATTTCACCATATCCCATAATCGTAATATAATCAGATTGTTCTGCTTCCTCCATGTAATGAGTCGTTAGGAAAACAGTAACCCCTTTTTCTTTTTGCAAATTTCTAATCGTTGCCCAAATATCTTTCCGTGTTTGAGAATCCAAACCCGTCGTTGGCTCATCTAAAAATAAAATTTTAGGTGTATTAATAAGTGCTCTGGCAATATCGGCTCTTCTTCTTTGCCCACCGGACAATTTTTCATACGGACGGTGAAGAAATTCTCCCAGCTGTGCAATTTCAATCACCGCTTCCATACGCTCTTTCAGTTTTTTTCTTGAAAATTTATAGAATTGCCCCCTAATCTTTAAATTTTCATAAACAGTTAATGTAGCATCCAGTAAACTCCTTTGAAAAACAATTCCGATTGATTTTCTGATTTCAAAATCATTTTTTCCCAATTCATAACCATTGATTACTACCTTTCCGCCATCCGGCTTTAGAAGCGTACAAAGGATGTCAATCGTGGTTGATTTTCCTGCACCGTTTTTCCCCAAAAACGAAAACATTGTCCCTTGTTCTACATAAAAATCAATCCCTTTAACCGCCTCAACCTCTTTTCCTTGCACAAAGTAACTTTTTACCAATGATGTAACTTCTATAATTTTTTCCATTTCCATCTCCATACTTAAACTTCATGAGATAAATTCCCCAGAATCTGATCCTGCGCTTCATCCAATCTTTCTAAAATTTGAATAAATTCTTCCACCATCACTTCAATTGTGTTCTCTTTAAACAAATCCGTGCGATATTTAAAAACTACCATATAATCACTTTCGAACACACGAATCGAACAAGCTAAATCAAATTTTGCTTCCCTATCTATTATATCAAGCTTGACATCTTCAAATCTCAACCCCTCTACATTTACGTCTAATACATCATCCGCTCTTTCCAAAAATGTGTAATGAACCTTATATAAAGGCATTCTCGATTCATCTTTTTCAGATTGTGGATCAAATTTCTTTGCCAATGCCGCAAAAGAAACATCTTGATTTTCATAAGCCATCAAGCAATTCTCTTTTACTTCTTGTAAAAACCCAATCAATGACTTTTCTTTTTCCGGCTTACTACTCATCAGTAACCGATTTACAAATACCCCTTGCATGTTTTCTGTATCTCGGTGCGTCCTTCCGGAAACAGAACTCCCTACCACAACACCTTCTGCAACACTGTATTTACCAAGCAAAATCATAATCATGGATAACCATGACATGTATTCCGTCATATCCAATTTCTGACCAATACGAACTATTTTTTCACACAATTTTTGATCCAATTTTTTTACAATCACATCCGCTTCAAATTTCTTTTCTTTTGATCTGGGGTAATCCTCCGGCAATTGTAATTTTGGCATACCTTTTGCAAAATGATTGTTCCAATACTCCCATTGAGAATCCAGTTGTCTTCCCAACATCCATTCACTATAATCTTTATACTGTAGTCGCACAGGAGAAAGGCTACCGCCTGTATATAAAGTGATGAACTCTTCCAATAACAACTCACTGGATATACCATCTGAAATAATGTGATGTGAATCCAAACAAAGCAAAAACGCTTCTTCCTCTATTTTGATGACTTTTGCGCGCATCAACGGAACAGCAGTCAAATCAAAAGGACGAACAAAATCAGAAGCAAGTGTTTCTATACTTTCCCCGGCGGAATACTCTTCGTATGTTATATCCATTTCTGCCCTGTCATGGATTTTCATAACCGTTTCACCGTTCACCAAATGGAAACTTGTTCGCAATATTTCATAACGTTGCATTAAAGTTTCAAACATAGCTTCCGCCTTTTCCGGATCAAATGCCCCAGTCACTTTAAATGCCATCGGAATATTATGTGATATTTCCAATCCATTATAATCCCACAACTTACCCGTTAAGAAATACATTTTTTGCGAAAACGAGAGTGGATAATACTCCTTTTCCTCTGCCTTAGGAATCGGCTCATACATTCCGCCACCCTCTGCAACGGCGAAACAAATCCCTGCAACCGTAACCCTTTGGAAGATATCTCTTATGCTTATTCGAACACCGGTTGCTTCTTCAATTCGGTTCACCAACAAGGTAGCCTTTAACGAGTTTCCGCCCAACTCAAAGAAACTATCGTTGATTCCCACTTGCGCTATATCAAACATCTCTTCAAAAATAGCTACCATCGCTATCTCGATTTCGCTTGTTGGGGCTACATATTCCCTAGTACTTGATATCTCAATCTTTGGTAAGGCTCGCTTATTCAACTTCCCATTACTTGTAACAGGAAATGCTTCGATCTTCATGAAATAAGCCGGGATCATGTAATCCGGCATCGTCTCTCTTAGTACAACCCGAATCCCCTCTACATCCAATACTTCTTCCTCTGTCTTAATATAAGCACACAGTATTTGATCCCCTTGCTCATTGGTTTGCACAACCGCCACTGCATCCAGCACACACGCAATGTTTCGCAAGTTACTTGCAATTTCACCTAACTCAATACGATGACCTCTTAACTTCACCTGCTCGTCTATTCTTCCCAAGTAATCAATATTTCCATCTACTAACCATCTGGCTGCATCACCGGTTTTATATAACTTTCCGTCTCCATAGGGATTGTCCATAAATTTTTCATTGGTCAAATCCACATTGTTTAGATAACCTTTTGTAATACCATCTCCCGCAATGCATAACTCACCAATCATACCGATACCACATAAGGTAGTACCATCCAAGATATAGGTCTGATAATTCTCAATGGGCTTACCAATCAAAACTGTTTCATGCTCTGCCTTACAATTGTAAATCGTAGCAAATACACTTGCTTCTGTAGGACCATAAGCATTGATCAATGCAACACTTTGATTATACCCACCAAGCAATTGATAAAAATCTTTTACACAATTAAGCGGCAAAGCTTCCCCGCAAGAAAATACATAACGTAAGCTCTTAAGCATCGTAGCATACTTGGATGGATTTGTCTCTATTTGTGCTAAAAATACCTTTAATACAGAGGGTGCTATCTGCATTTCCGTTAATTGATAGGTTTCAATCGCCTCACACACCTTAGCCGGATCTTTTTCATCTCCGGGTGTCAAAACGTGACCTGTTGCTCCCATCAATCCCCATCTAAAGATATCTGCAATGGATACATCAAAGGTATAAGCCGTCTTTTGCAAAATCTTTGCCTGCGCATCAATTGGATAATTCTTCTGCAATAAATGAACCAGATTAACGGTTCCTTGATGCAAGGCAACCACACCTTTGGGTTGACCTGTTGTTCCGGATGTATACATAAGATACAAGGGATCCAAATGTTGATTCACAATCGGCAAGTTAATTCCCTCACCCTCATAAATCGAGACATCCGCTAAATCCATAACCGGAATATCTATCTCTTCCATATCTACATCTGCTTGATATACCAATATCGCCTTGGCAGCACAGTCATTTAGCATATATTTCAGTCGCTCTTTGGGACATGCAACATCA
>Ga0136643_10000886_pt1 | contig 35131 bp, 18 predicted proteins | sample TergutLab28metaG_FD_96883 | JGI IMG/M metagenome (GOLD analysis project Ga0136643, IMG submission 96883) | Labiotermes labralis P1 segment gut microbial communities from Petit-Saut dam, French Guiana - Lab288 P1 (version 3) (version 3) | ecosystem: Host-associated > Arthropoda: Insects >...
GGGGCGCCGGGGTGTCTCTTTGGGGGGGCGGGAGAATTCCGCCCCCCCCCCCCCCGCGCGGATTCTACCACTCCATCTTCGAATCCGTAGCCAGCCGCTGTACTAACTACGCTATCCCAGCAAATGGGTCTATGTTATGTAATTCCGATACTGAACTATCCAAGCCTATAGTGAGGACGCCTCTACACCTGTCTCGGTCGTAACGGCATTCGCAGGATAATTCCCTGAAATGCAGCAGGACCTAGCGTTCCTTAGTATAACTGTCACCACTACAAGTTTTGCGTCAAAACACCAGGACGAAACAACGAAGCACAGAATGCACATCCGTAGCAGGGCACTCTTCGCAACATAACATTACACAACACGGCATGCTGCCTCAACACCCATCTTGTACAACGAAATTAACCTGTGACTATTTATAGTGTGACTTTAGCAAGGACGATATAGCTCCCTGATGATGGTCTTAGGACCGAAACATGTCGGAGCGTTTTTAATGTTTTAATATATAAATTTTATGTATGTGCAGTGGTTGGTGTAATAATTGAGTAACTCGACAACATGCACGGTGTAACAATAAAAATAGGTAATGTCTTCCATTCAGTTGAAATAATTCTGGAATTTTCCTAAGTTTCACCAGTGCTTTTCTTACCATCTGGATAACTCAGATGCTAGACTCATTACTTTGCACCAGAGTAATCTGTCTCAGCTATGGACGATCAGCTATTTTAGAATAGACTTTAAACAATATTGACTCTATCTGCGACGAATATGATGCATGACTATCGAATTCGGCACTGCATTTTCACCATAGCGTTGATGATGGATTCTCGACTGTGATAGAAATTCAAGTTTATAAAGAGAGGAATTGTATTTGTGAACGTAACTTAAGGAGCCTTTGCGTTACCATTGTTCTCGTGGAAAAGTAACAAGTATAATATATTCTGTGTCTTTACCCGTAATCATTCAGCATGAATTGCGCATGCGCCATATTATATTGGCACCTTTGGCCTGTTTGGTTGTACCATATTTTTCCACATTATCTCATAAACCGCATGAATTTCGGTAGAGTTTCTGAACATAAAATGTGTTTTGATTTTCTCTACAACTTTGGTCTAATACATTTCTCATTCTGAGAAAAGTTGAACGGGATATAATTATAAATGTACACAGGATGTCATGTAAAGTACCCATTATTCGTGTCAGATTGTAAGGGAACTTGGATTTTTTTAAAGGAGTTTCGAAAAATACTCAAATACAAAATTTGATGGAAATCCATGTTGTGGGAGCAGAATAGTTTCATACGGACGGAGAGACGGACAGGACTTAACCAACAGTCGCTTTTCGCAATTTTGCGAACGCGCCTAAAAATCGCAACATTCATCATTGCAGATTCTTCTAGCACATGGGTCTCTTACCCGCGGCACGCCAGGTCGTATTATGGGGTCCGGTCACATTTGTAATTTATCTGTATGCTTTAGAAACAGCACAGCGATTTAGGTTGCTGGGTATACCAGTTGTTGTTCTGCCCACGTGCGGCCCACGAACGAACCCACAATAACCTGCGTGGCCCTTTGCCCTAAAAACGATGGTTGCCAATTGTGTAACACAACTGTGTTCTAAAGTGTCGTGTTCTAAATCTGGGTGTTTTAAAAGACTTTTTAAAGAGTAGAATTCAAGGTCAGCATTTTTATACTTCGTGGATCATTACGCTATCATCTGACCGATGGATGCCTTCCTGGTTCATCGAACGTTTTAAAAAAACTACGACTTTATAAATATTCCTTGGTCTAGATAATTTTCTGGTTGACGACTTTAAAATTCCTTTTTCTTAAATTACTGATTCGACATAGTTTCCACAAAATAATATTTGTTTCATTACAAGTTGCCTCAGAAAAAATTTAAAAGCCTAAAATACATCTTTCTTTTCAATACACTCTGTCAGAGGGATTATTTTCCCTGGTATAATAGCAGTCAATATGTATACAGACACTCTAATTGGACTACTTAGGGAGTAAGCTCTTCTGAAATGCCTGTGAACATTTAGCAATGTACAAGTCGTTTTATTCTAGGAGACTGGGGTATTTAATTTCAGGACATAATACATTTGCAGGGGCGAAATTTCATAATATATAAAACTGACGTCTCGTTAACAGATACTATATGTGCACAAAATATTATAATCAGCCACGTATTGAATTTTCGTTACATTGTTAATATTTACATGACATTAATTGTACAGGTAATCCTTCGTAAATGACACCTTCCAAACACTATATATGGTATACATTGTAGTAAAATGAATACTCTGCTGCTAATTCATTGTGGTATCAGAGAATCATATGAATAAATTCGAAATCCAGAACCCTTGTTGATGAACCGACAGTCGTTCAGCCAGTCAAGAAATAATACGCTTTTTATGGAACTCTTCCTGATTGTTACATTAATTCAGCAGCTGGATTGACGAAAATTTTCACCGGAGAATCGCGGTGTCTTTTCGATACGGCCAATGAAACTACGTACCTCTTACGGAACATGAATTTTGAATACAGGTCTGTAAGATTCTGCGACGTTTGACGGAAAGTTTGACAAATGCAACTTTCGAATTCAGAACCACGTGCTGAGTTACTGGTTTCGGAAATTGAATTTGTTTAACACAGACCTCCTTTATGTTTGTTGCGCCGGACTGGTTACAGTGCGCATATTCAATACTCGAGTTTGCATTTGCAGGTGTTACAGAATGTTCCGCCCGTAGCCTCTGTCGCACTGATCAAAGGAACCTTATCTTCGTGCCGTATTCCTGGCCATCACGTTTCTGACGTACACTTGTCAGACACTAAAACTTCAGGGTGTTAAGTTAACTTAATACTCAATGGCAACACTCTTGTTTTGCTACAGCTCGGATGCCAAAGCAGGTTTCTCTCTACCTCGTTGTTTCTTGTCTGATTCAACTACAGAGCTGTCTCATTCCGTTAAACGACAGTTTGTTCCTTAACCCTGAAGGATTTCCTACAATATCACATAATTGTTGTTAGTAATTGATGCAGTAACAAACAGATGTAACTTGGTACATGTTAGGCAGCCCACACACGTATTTCTGCTGCCAAGCGACTCAAGATGTGTCTTCCGAGTTTGATATCGGGCGTCTGAAATTCGTATCAGTGTAATAGACGCATTATTTTTTTACTGTCAGTGTCTACATAACTCTTATAAAAAGAAGTACTGTAAAATGTCATTAGTGCAACATAAACATAAAATATCATTTTTATTAAAATGTAACACGTTGAGTTGAACATTTTTTATTTGAACTTTGTGTAGAGCCACAGACAGAAAATATTTTATCTCCCCGCTCTGTCATATCAATGGTAAGTATTAAGGCTACAACATCTTAGGTACTTGACGCTAACCCTTCATAGCGCTTATTTAAAAATATTGACCCAAAACTTATAGTTTGTCCTACATTTCTTGTCCCAACTTCCTATACAGCTTTCATTCGAAACGGTATATAGCGAATTGCATGCAACTAACATTCCGGATGTGTATAAAAAATAGGTATATCATTACATAGAGTCTCCGTTATTGAAGTATAATATTACCCAAAATGAGAATATGTGATAAAAATAGTGTAATGCGCATCAAACACATTACAAGACCCAACAAATGCACTTTGGATTTATGGATGTGACTACTGAGCAATAAAACTACATCCACAAAACCAAAATGCATTGTTTCGTATTTTAGTATATTTTATGCAACTAATTAACACACGGCATACGGAACACAGCAGACTGATAGTGCAACTTGTTAGCAGCCAAATTTATTCAATCCGATCGGCTTTTCGTGATTTCTTCAATGTGTAAACAGAGACGATGACGGTAATATGTGTTGTTAGTGCTTTTCGTTGCCATTGCTCCAAAAAAAGTTGTATGTGTAGTGATTACGTTTAAGAGATAATAAGACATAAAAGAAATAAATAATAAAGTGGCAAGTATTCTTTGTATGTATAATTATGCATATATTTCATTTGCACCCATGAACGTACATCATTTCAGTATTACTTTCCTTACTAACTTAGGAAGCAGCACAGTAGTTCTTTTTGCACGCCAGACTCTTTTTATCATCTGTACCAATATCGGGTGCAGTGTGTAAACACTAATGTATTAAAAGCATAGTAAATTGTAATACCGCATCCATATAAAAAGTAAAATGTTCCTGTGTACGTCATGAATGTGGGACGTGTAGCACGTAAACGTATGGGGGAGACGAAAGGTGCATGCAGGGTTTTGGTGAGGAAACCTGAGAGAAAGAAACACTTGGAAGACCTAGGCCTCGATGGGAGAATAATATTACAATGGATCTCAGGAGTCGGAATGGGGCATGGACTGGGTTGATCTGGCTCTGTGTAGAGACACGTGGCGGGCATTTGTGAACGCGATAATGAACCTTCAGGTTCCACTAAATGCGAGAAATTTATTGACTAGCTGAGAATCGGACACATTCCTAACCTCGGAATTTATTAGAGGTGAGTGATCGGCTTCACTCTATGGCCACTTCACCTACCCGAAAACGGCCATGGGTGACTTCTAAAGAAGCTGGGTGGTTTCCAGGGTCGGTCTGGACACCTGAGAGAAGAGAAGAGCCTTGAGCCCTTGCCGGGAATCGAACAAGGGTTTGTCGGTCGCCAAGTCCTCAAATTAAATTAGCTGCATAAACGTCACGAAAAATACCAACCTACATGTCTGCCTACATATGCACATAAATACATACCAGAACACACACACACACACACACATACATACATACATACAAACACACATACATACAAATATGCATGCATATACACATACATTACATACCTACCTACCTACCTATATACGTGCATACATACATACATACTTTCTCACATAAATACATACATACATACGTACATACATAATTACATACATACATACACACAATGAAATATTTAGGAATAATTATAGATAACAAATTTAAATTTAGTGAACATATAAGCTACGCAACTGAAAAAGTACTAAACTATTCCACAGTTTATCCAAATCAGCTAAATATCTTGGGGACTCAAACATGAAGCGATGAAGACGATATACAAAGGAGCGGTACTACCTTTCCTGCTATATGGAGCACCAGTTTGGATAGAAGCGATGAAATATGCATACAACAGACAAAAGTATATTAGAGTGCAAAGACTGATGCACTTAAGAGTTGCTAAAGCCTTCCGCACAACGTCAAGCGAAACACTGTGCATCTTGGTACGATTGGCCCCTATTATCAATAAAACTGAATAGGCAGTCAAACTATACAATTTAAAAAAAAAGAGAGAAAGGAAGCCAAAAACAATAATTGACAGAGAAGTAAACTTAATAATTGGTCTCACCCGGCAGACGCGGTTAAAATTAGTGAAGAGAAAGAAAACAAGGAACGCACAGTCCAGTTATACAGAGACGGTAGCAAGAGTGAGCACGGGGTTAGATCCGGTGTGGCAATCTTTGCTGGAAATGAACTCGCTGCACAACTAAAATTCAAACTGGACAAGAAATGTTCCAACAAACAAGTTGAGCAAATTGCCATTGTTAAAAAACCAGAAGCAATAGAAAAATTAAACATCACTGAAAATGAACCACGCACAGCAGCCATATTCACGGACAGCAATCGACTCCCTGAAGAACATAAATAACAACAACTTCCTCATTGAAGAAATTAGGAAGAAGTATCAATTCTGGAGACAGCCAACTGGGCAATGGAAGTCTAATGGTTTAAGACCAATGTAGGTACATACGGAAATGAAGTAGCGATCAACTAGCAAAAGAAGCAGCTCGAAAGAGGGACGCTACGATCTCCTACAACAAGATCCCTAAGGGGATTCTTGATAAGTGAAATTGAAGAGGAATCAATACAAAAATGGCAGAAAAAATGGAATGAATGTACGAAGACAAAAATAAAGAAGCAGTTCTTTCCAAGACTTAAAATGAATAGAAAAGTAACACCAAACTTCGCGGCAATGGTAACAGGACTCGGCGAAACTAGAGCCTACTTCCATTGCTTCAAGATAAGGGACTAAGCAGTATGTTCTTGCAAAAATGGAGATCAAACAATAGACCATTTGATTTATCAATGCACTTTATTCATACATAAAGAGAACTTCTAAGGAATAAGGTTTTAAAGACTGGGAATTGGCCCACAAAAAACAGGGGTTAACATCAAAATATTTGAAAGCGTTCCTCACATATTCTAATTCAATAAACTTTGAAGAATTGTAAACAATACTATTTTATTTGTAAAATAAATGTCATTCTAAAAGGTATGCAGCAATCAGATTCGAGGTTCGTCACGGCATTCCCTGTACTAAAACGGGTATTTTACAATGTGCACATTTAAAGCATGTAGTATTACTCCACAGTAATGGAACATTCTTAAATAAATAAATTTAAAAAAATACATATATATATGTACGTACATATATACTTATGTACATACATACATTCATGTAATTACGTACATAATACACACACGTACCTACATACATACATACATGCATACACACATACATTCATACGTACTTATGTACGTACAAACATACATACATATACATATACATGCACATGCATACATGCATACACTCATAAGTACTTACGTACGTATATATATACACACACACACAGACATAAGTACATAATACATAAAAGTAATATATAGTACACACAAAAATACATACTTACATAATACATACCTACATACACACATACCTACATATACATACATAAATACAGACATATACATACGTAAATAAATACATACATACACACGTAAGTACGTACGTACATCTTCAAACTAAAAAATAATGAATGTTGTGAAGGGAAGTTATTAGAATTTATTATAGTTATTATATTTGCAAACGTGGCCAACAAATCCATTTTGCGTGCATGAAGGTGTTAAACGCAGATTTAAAGTAATATGTACTACTTTTGGGTTTCGCACTCTTTTCGGAGTTGCGTCTGCTGTCTGAAAGCTGAAGGATTAGAAGTCTGATATTTTATTGTCAACATTAGCTTTCTCGGTAAGAATGTCGTAATGTGAAACGCACCGGAATATATCAAGGAGTGTCTCTTGTGTCTACAAAACCAAGTACCACATTAGCTTTGTGCTTGTAGCCCTCTGCTACCATTAAAGCTTATGTCTTTGTTTAATTAGCTTACACTATATACAGCCATAAAATTCTGTTTTTGTACCGTACCTTAATGGATTATTCACCCTTCACCTGCACTTCCTTTTACATTGAAGATAATGGAGATCTGAAGTAGTGTCATTAAGGCACGAAACGCCCGGCTTGTGCCGCGTTTTATTACACATTTTAAACAAACCAATAAAATGTTTTGTTGCTAAAATTGTGTTCACGTAATACTTGTAATTTACGATGAATAACTGTCTATACTTTCGGCGAAGTTTTATGGTTAAGTTTGTACTTGTTGGTGGTGGTTGAATTGTAACGATGGAATATTTGCTCTAAAAATGAATGTAATTATTGACATTCAGTTAATCCCACTTATTTGGAATGATGAATTCAATACTTCATCCAGAGGTTTTATTCCCAACATGGCTGGCAGCACTTTTGCAATATAATCTGCGAACTTCGCCACTTGAATGGCTGCCACTATGAGTAATTAACCATGCAAAAACGTGAGCTTTAAAGGAAATCATTTCTGATTATATGAATTAATCTTCATTCTAAAGAGTGTGGGAATTATTGCACTTAAAGAAAGTGTAATAATATATTACCTAACTTTGGGCCTCACACAGAATTACTTCGGCAAGTGAATACAAATGACATGTGTGTGGAATTATTTTGTACATTTTTACGTGGCTATTGCCAACAGGTTTTGTAAGGAAAATATTATCTACTTTTAGAGCGTTTTTTAAACTGGTAACAATTCAATATTTCTTTTCTTCTCATGGCTTAATAGTCCTAGTGGGCGTAGGCCTCCTGTATGAGATTCCTCGATCACACTTAGAAACACTACGCTCGGTAGGACTCCTCTGGACGCGTGACCAGCCCGACGCAGAGAAGTCTACCTGACAACACACAACACTCACAACAGACAGACATCCATGCTCCCGGCGGAATTCGAATTCGCATTCCCAAGAAGCGAGCGGCCATAGACCCACGCCTTAGGCCGAGCGGCCACTGAGATCGGCGCAGTTTCGTATTTATTCGCAATGAGCATGGATCCATCTGCCTCTGTTTTGTTTCTGTGCCACATTTTTTGCCCCACTCGATCACAGCGCAGCACGACGGTGGTGTGTGATGCAGGTAGAACAGCGTATGAATATGTGTTCTCAGAAATGTCTTTATGTGTGAGCAGTATTATATCATTTCAGTACCTTTCGTTGTAATGAACTCTGAGGATAATAATGTGTGATTTAGAAGTGTGTAAATGAAAGAAAATTGGGATAGGGTAATAAAGAAGTTTACTGATATAAAATTAGACAGCAAACGAAATTAGATACTTGTACTAGACTCTCATCAGGACACTTAAGTGTAAGTAACACTACAATATTTTTGCTACTCTCGCAGCTGACATGTCAGCATATAGAATTTAATGAATAAAACACTCGGTGGATAAAAATGACAGAAAGTTCGTGACAAAAACTGATAAAAAGTAAAGTGCAACAGGGAGCTGTAGGACGTTCAGGACGTATAGGCAATCAATTGCCTAACACGAAAAGGCAGCAAGAGAGAGGATAAGTTTGCCGTACTTTTTTAAAACCTCCTGTTTCACGTCACCTACGAGATTCATTGTGTGCGATTTGTGCGGTAAATGAGTGTATCCCATTACCATTTGTGGCTGCACTCCACCTCTCTAACGATTACGAGATTAAGCTGCATAACAGAAGGTTTTCAACATTGTTCAAAGATCAAATACTTAGCAACCTGACTATAACGTAAAAATTTGATGTTTCTTGGACCGTGCATCATTGTGATAACTGAAGAATAAAAACCAACTAGATGCCATTTATTATTTTATTATATTTCTTACAGATTCAGCATGTTTCTGGCACTACTATGCCCATCATCAGGAGTTGTGTTTAGGCTGGAATAGTGTCCGGGCTGCACCCCGGACACTACTGCAGCCTAACTGCACCTAACCTCCAACCTACAGCAAACCAAGAACGAAACGCCCAATGTGGTAATCAACATTATAGTCGCGAGCTCCTGATGATGGGCATAGTAAGTGGCATCTAGTTGGTTCTATTCTTCAGTTATAACGTAAAAAATTAGGACTGTGTTCACGTGTTACGTATTCTATCTGCGGCCAGTGCAAAATGAATTAAATACGTAACCAAAATTCGAATCGAAATATGTAAGTTTCTGTACATTATAATGTTAAAAATTCTCAGTCACATAGTTTTGGAAATCAGGTTTCTGTCGCTGTTCGTGTATTTCTTGATCATTTCACTTCTGATATACAACTTGGATATACATTTTCTTAGTTTGGGTTCATCGCCATTTGCATTCTCATACGACACTTGGCAGCTCTTTCTGTATTTCGGATAGATATAACTTCCGTAATATGCTGTACCTCTAAGCGATGTTCTTCCAGAACGTTAAACTTCTGTGTGTTGAGTTTATAAGGACCAAGCCTGATGTCGAGGTGCACAAAATGTAGAGTGATTAACCCGTCTGCCAGAGCTATATTGATTTTTGCGGTATTTTCAATACTGCACTTCGGTTCACTTTTTTTGCTTCACCATTGACACTTGCCCTTTTAGAAGGTATAACATAGGCGTTACAATCCTGTAGCACTTTCGACTCTTTCGTGGCTTATTAGAACAGTGATTTGTAGGGAAAGCATATAAATGCGGGGTTGCGAGAACGAATGTTGGCCACGTTTGAGGCTTGTTGTGATTTTACTCAGCTTCTTAAATACAATGGCGAAATATTTTCTTTTCTTAGGCCACGATTTCCTTCATCCAAGTCTTTGTAAGCTTACCATTTTTATTCTCTTTCCTTGTCTTTGTTCTTTGCAGCTTGGCATTTTGTTGGTTGTTACACCAATCAAGTCACAGCTTACGTGAAGACGTTCATCCAAATACTGCACGCCTCTAACAATTTAAGCACAGTGCTAATGAGTGACATTACGCCCACCTAAGTCTCATACTGTTCTAGAGATGACCTGAAATTCTAACGATTTCTCGAAATGCGAATGTAATTTTCGAAAGGGCTACAGTTGCAGCAGCTATTCTTGATTAATTCACTGGAATTTCTAAAATGTCTTTCAGTTACAATGGGAATACTTTAATTTCTCGTTATATGATTATTCAACCTGAAAATTATCGACGTTTTATAAACCATAAGGGCTGAAAAGAGCATGGGTAAATAAGGCCCATCTGTATGTTAGAGGATAATGTTAATTAGGATTTAACTTGGTTTGTAAGTGTAGATTGGATAACCTGGCCATAGTAAGTTATATTCAGATTCCATCGTTGCCCTAACATTTAACGTGTGTTTAAGGAAAACCAACTAAGTGAAATAAATGTATGTAAATGTTTGATCAACAAACAAGGTTCCCTGAACTTGGCGAAATCTGAATTGTTTGTACCATAACAAATTTTTAGTGAATGGATTGACAGAATATTCCAGGTCAAGGAAGTGACCGATACGAACTTAATAGTTGAAGAACTTCATTTTTCAACCAAAGTGGACTTCATTTTCCTTGCACTTCCACGATATATTCTCCTGAACAAGCGGGTTATATGATTGTATTTAGTAGGTTTTTTAAGAAAATATTTTAAAATATGCATTCATTTAAATACTGCTCTTTTTGGTCGAGTGGATAGCAATTTTGATTCACATTCAGGAGTACTATGGGTGAAATTCAAACACTCACGACATTTTTGTTATTCGCCTGGTTTATAAAAGCGTTTTACAATATATCTATTTAAAAATTCCTACTTGTTCTTTCTGTTTCCTGCATCTGTTACGGTATATAGACATATTCCATGACACAGGCGGTTAGTCGCCGTCTTTTCACCACAGGAGCAGGGGGTCAGTCCCAGGGCAGACACTTTTGAACGTTTAGTGGCCACGGTGAAACTATGACAGATCTTTCTAAATATGTTTCGGATTTCCGTCTTCAGTGTCATTACACCAACTATCAATTTTCTTGTTCTATTTATATTTTACAGACGCTATACAATCTCAGGTACTGGCGGCCTCCCTAATTTATGCACTTAACTTATTCGGGAAAGCTAAAGGTTTTCGGAAGCTTTGAGAGAACCGTTCAATATCAAAGGAATATATTGTGAATTCAATCTCCTCGCTGTAATTGATTTCTTTACAACACTACAGACACTAATAATTCTTCCCATCATCATTTAAATGGAAGTAAAGGTCACCTCATGACATGCATTTGCAGACATAGAGGAGAGGCGGGGGTGCATCTCCAACCCTTTCGTAACCTCGGCGCTAAATGTTGTGGGTGTCAGCAACACGCTTCGGCTGCTTTACTTGTATATGGGCACTTTACCTTTAATAATCGGAGGCCTTTTGAAGACTACGCGTACCACCTGCTGTATTATGTAAAAAAAACTCCACATTTTTCCACACGCTACAGTTATTTTGTTGTGTTTTATATGATTCTGTCAACTAATACAGATTATTTTCAGTGGTCTTCGTAGTGGAGATGAATTTTCTTGACTGCGATGTATGAACTGGCATTTTGAGTATAATTTTGATTGATTTAAGTCTTAAAATAGTTAAGATGCAGTTTATCAGTGGTGCCGTACGTGAATGACAGTACTTTTAATCTTGTACCCTGCATACACATTCTTTATTTGCTGACGATGATAAATGTGTTGTTATATGAGACACTGTTTAAACATCAAAAACATCTATTATGTTTCTAATTATTTAGTCTATTTATGTATACGTAATCGAATTCCCAACTTACTGGCTTACATAAAAACTGTATGAGATGTTTCTACGCTGTTTCCAGCTACATTTCACGTATGCAAACACTTCATCATAATTAACACTTTTTCATCCATCATATTCAACAGTTTATCTTGGTCCGTGCACGAAGCCTGTCTGACTGTGATTGCAGAGCTGGGATAATATTTCGATGTCGTTGTTATCACAGCTTTTCTGTTAGGCCATTATACTTCTGTTGTCATTTCTCAACTTGACAGTTGTGTATTAACTGATGTACATGAAGGTACACACGTGTAATGCGAAAGCGCTTTCTACTGGTAACAGTCTGATATGCACACAGGACCCAAAGTTTATTGTGTAGTAAGAACATGCACAGTAAGAGATAGAACAATGTTTGTTTTACTTTGAAGATTACTCTGCTAATAGGTCTGGAAATTTACATATGATCTTTACCGAACGTATATGAACGCATCTGTATACCTACACTGTATAGAAGCATTAGGAATGGGAGATTTATCTTAGTCTTGTCCGCATGTATATGATCATAATTACAGGCACGCATACTTACGCCAGGAGACACTGAATGACCAAGCTATTGGTATTATGAACAAAGAAGGCGTACCTATTTTTAGTCGGTAGTGGAGCCTCGACTGTATCTAAGGTAGTTTATAAAATACTGTCTGAAAAACCTTTCAAGTTACCTGACTCATATGCAGTGAAAGTACGATTTCACGGAATTCCTGAAGAGAGATATAGACTTTCTTCATTAATGTGGACCACTGGGTTATTTATTTGTGGAAATTATAGCTACAGATGGAAATGTTCTAAAAAAATTCTAAGTTTCTTTTTGAAAATTCAACTGGCTGAAGAGTGCGAGTAGTATATATATTACACAATAACACGTGCATGTACTTGTATCTCCTTAAATGGTCTTACAACAGATATTTTTCTCTGTGATTTCGATTGATTCATTCAAATTCAAACAAAATCCGTAAAAGAGCATTATTCTACAAAAACACGCGTGTTATATTTCTTGAAGTGCGTCATTCATAACGATAACCGAATATCATCCACTCAACAAATCGATCAAAAACGCGACATCGGCTAAGCCAATTAACATTATTTCACACAAGCAGTCCGTCTTACACCGAATTCATCTCGTTCATCACATTTTATTTCCAATGGGCAGTTCATTATTCTTCGGCGGAAATGGGACCAATTTGCGTTTCGCCAAATATGGCCGGAGTCGCTATTGAAACACTGATTCTTCTGGCACCGTATTTTCTGTCATTTCTGTGACGTCTTAATGCCTCGTATATGCTAGCGCCCCTTAATTCGGTCATGATTACATTCTATAACTTATCTACAATTGTGAGCAATAAGTCAGATGTGACCTCCCCTTGGATTATGTACTGTTACGACACGAGGAGTTTCCAGAGATTCAAATATTGGAATACTCCTCAGATTTACAAATACGTCAAATGCTTCTCTTCTTTCACCTTATCATAATATAAAATAGTTAAACTTTGACAGTTTCATGTGTTATTTTAAACGTGAAAATAATTTTGTATAACACACAAGAATAGGGTGGGCAAAGTTTCTGAAGTATAAGTCAGAAAAATTTTAGTACCAAATAACTTTACTTTGCGCCTATTCGTCGCGTTACTAATCTAACATTCGGGTATGCATAAACCCAAGATTTCGTAACAGTACCACCAGATGGAATTGCTACAGGCGCTTTACTTTTAACGATACAGTTACATTTAATCCGCTGATAGGAAGTTTTATGTTTTCCAGAATTGGTGTAGACACAGTGGAGATGATAATTATGTTTGGCATGCCAGAAATCGAAACGTAGGGTCATGTACGGTTTAGGAAAAATAGGTTATATTGCGTTGTTCTGTAATTGGTACATTGATAGTGAGATTTAAATTGGAGTTATTAAAGTAATGGAATACCAGTTATAATTAAAAAAAAGTCAATTGGTCGCTGTATTAAAAACTTTGAAATAATTTAAATACACTTAAGTACTCTGTAGTGGGTCTCTGTCACCACGGCATGGCGCGTCATCAGGTTGCGGATAGAGGAACGGCCTCCGATAAGGAGGGTAGCTGCGAATAAATGGATTAAGCAGTCGCGGACAGCCGACGAGGGGTGGTCCTTCAGCTTGGGGGTTGGGCGAGGTGCTAACAACCCCTCCCTGTAAAACGCTTATGTTAAGAAACTTTCACATGCGGGATGCTTGCTCTGGAGACAAGCGGACCCTTTGTTAGTGCGGTAATGAACCTTCGAGTTCCGTGAAATACGCGGAATTTCTTGGCTAGCTGCAAACCAGTTAGTTTTTCAAGAAGGACTCTACACCATGCAGTAAGCAAGTAAGTAATTAAGTAAGAAGTAAGTACTCTGAAGGCTGGTCGGGCTGCGAAGCTCCGCTGGGGTGCAGAATAATGTTATTGTTAGTGGATAAACCAACTTATTCCGAGTCAATATCGCGTAAAGTGAATGGCCGCAGACAGCTGACTATCACAGAAGGTATCAAACTCTTATTAAAAATTCCCTCCATACGAAACAATACGAACTTTGCAGAGGAAACAGGAATTTAGTTAAATGGTAAGGAACCGCCTTTTTTGCGCTCATGATGAAATTAAAAAATGATTAAAAAAGTAGAAGACTTTAACCTGTCCACCGAGCAGAACAATTTGATTCTGAAATGTTTTCTACCGAAGGAGTATACTGCAGACCTTGCCCTATGTATTGCTTGTCTATGTATAGAGCCGGCGCCGTTCTTATGTTCAGGAAAATTTCAGGAATGTGGCTTGCTGGCTCTGAAGTGACGAAAAGCATATTCTCGAACTCTACAACAGAGGGACGATAATATTTCCCTCCAGGCCCCGTTCGACATTACATAACAACGAGAGTGATCACTGCTGCATGTCACATTTACAAAACTATGCTGTCCACGTAAAAGGCTGTAAAAGTTTAAATGCTGTCGTCCCTTTATATATTACTGTTTTCTATAGGCTTATCAATAATATCAAAACTGACATTTCCATCCAGTTTGTACAGACATCATGGCAGTGCAACTTCAACGGGCCATCAGGAATAGGGATATTTTCTCGTATACGGCATTTGTCATGAAGGTTTTTCTGCTAAAGTAATCGTGTTAAGTGGCACGCACACTAGCAGCCAGCAAGCTGGAAGGAGGAGGGTTTGAAGGAAAGGGACATCCTTCCTTGCAGCTAAGGAATTCAATCAGCCGTCACACGCCACTGGAAATAGGCTCTGATCACGTAACGGAATGTCCTACTGCATGCGGTGGACTTCAACTGCGAATCTCTCTCCCTGTTGCTACTATCTTCATTCTTCTGGGGGATGGGGGGGGGGAATAAAAAAAACTTCAGGACATGATTAAATTGCCTGCCTGTAGCTGAAGTCTTACATACCTAGCATGTTATCACATCTCAGAAAACTTCGGTATAGGAATAGAGTATTTTAAGCTCACGGTTCCGTGCATCATAATTCAATATTAAATAAAAAGCCAACTAGATGCAAGAGTAAGCAGATATTTAAGTACTGCAAAAACACTCTACATGTTTCGAGTGTCGCCGCACCCATCATCAGGAGTGCTAAAAACTGTAACCGCAGCATCCGGTACCGGAGGCTGCGGTTACAGTTTTTAGTATTCCTGATGATGGGTGCTGTGACAACCGATACATGTAGAGTGATTCTGCAGTAAAATAAATCAGACTGCGTGCTGTTGTATCTAGTTGGATTTTATTTAATATTGATAAGGAATAGAATATCTTTCTGCTGATGAAGTTTCGCATACCAAATACATTGTAATGTAACGAATAATTTCGGAATAGGAACAGAATTACTCCTTATTCCCGAAACGTTGCATGTCCTATATATCATGATGTCTCGGATATTGTTAACATATACGCACAATGATTGTATGTTGCTGTAGGTCTTGTAAGACCTCCGTATAAAGTCTGGGAAAACTACATAATAGTGCTAGAGAGCGTACTGCTAAAGTCTGGGAAAACTACATAATAGTGCTAGAGAGCGTACTGGTAAAGTGTGGGAAAACTACATAATAGTGCTAGAGAGCGTACTGGTAAAGACTTTTGCGCTGTTTTACAATGCAGCGTGGTTTGTAAGTCGCTCGGATATTAATTTTTCATGCCTTTTCGCGGTAAATTTAAAGTTACTATTTTGTCAGAACTTGCACTAACTGCAAAAATATATGTAGGTGTGCTCTAAGTTCTTGGTTATTCTTCTGTTATTAACATTGCAACTGCTTTTGCCGTTTTTTGTAAATATATTCTTATGCACTACGACCCCTTATTGTGAAAGTTTTTATTAATTTTTCTCATTTTTGTATTTCATGAATATTGCAGATTCCATAATCACTCAGCTCAAGTTTTGGAAGTCTGTGAAATACATTGGGTTCTTCAATACTTTCATAACATTTCATTTGGGCTTAGTAGGTGGTACTAGGACTTTAATAGCCTATTGGAGTTGTAAGCAGAAGATGCCAACAGGCCTCTCTCTTTCATTGAAATGATCTCTGGATACCCCGAAGTTTACGTAGGCTCGCCGGTACGAAGCAAGTGAAAGATACAGAAATGAATTTCACCTTTTTTTGTATACGGCGCGCACTGTTAACGTGTATCGTGTGGCAAAAAGGATTTCTTTTTCTCTTTGACATGCTTTTCGCGTACAACCATTCACGTCAGTGCATTCGTATTTTGGCATAGCCTTGTACTTTTGTTCGAGAGACAGCCAGTTAGAATTTCGGCCTAGTTGAGAGATATCCAGACACCAGTGCGCTGTTTTATTCCATAACTCTAAACGAACTGCGGAAAGTATATTAACCCTTGTCCTGCTAACGTGAAGAATATGGTGAGCTCCTAATAATACCAGGAAATGTCAGAGAGTATTTAATTTGGAATTTAAAGTGTTAAAATTAGTTACGACCATCCGCATCCACAGTTTTATCTACTTAAGTTAAATGGCTATCTTAACACTAATTAGAAGATTTTTATATATATAAGAGGGGAGTCAAATGAAAACTTTAAAAGTGCGATAAAAATTCGAAACACAGTTCGATTGTCTTGTAATTTGACAACAAGGATACTCATGGTTTGAAGAGTGGCCGACAGGCGGCAGTACTATGCAGGAATGCAACACGACGCACAGTAGTAGTGTAAAAATGGCGGCCCCGCTTGCAACACGCACCAAAGAAAAACAGCGTTCTGTCATTCGTTTTATTAAGTAGTTAAAGGGTGAAACCCGTCAAAATTCATCGACGAATTAAAGTTCAGTATGGTATGCATGTCTGTCACTACAGCAAGTGTACGAGTGGACTATGAAGTTCACGAACGACATTAGTTCTGTAACAGACTCTTCTCGACCTGGTCAGGCACACCCAGTAGTGACACCAGAGGCTGTTGCAGCAGTTGAAGCCATCGTGATGGAAAATCGCCACGTAAGAGTGAATGAAATAGCCGCACATCTGGATATGAGTCATGGATCAGCTCACAGTATCGTCCATGATAAAAAATAAAAAATATTTAAAGTTATCATTTGACTCACCCTCGTGTGTGTATATATATATATATATATATGTGTGTGTGTGTGTGTGTATGTATATGTGAATGTGGGTGTTTTAGTACGCGTGCTGTCATTGTCAGGCGTCGTTTAGTAGCCTCATATGTAATCCCACGTTGACATTCTGAGCGGCACTGAGTTTAATGTGTGTGAGTTTGTGCGCAGTATTTGCACAAACTGGCAGCCCTTCTTCCCACAGGTAGAGTCGAAAGGGCCAGAAAGCCTTAAACGCCCCATTCTATCCTTAATTTCCTACCTGAAACTGTAGGCTTTATAAGCTCTTACGGATGATGAATCAGTGTGTATGAGTACATTATTTCTGATGTGGTTGTGCCAGTTCTTTCAATAAAGGGAACCTTTACCTTTTTATTCCTCTGTCTTCTGCAAATGACGACTATATTAAAACTTCAAAACATCCCAACAAAAACTGAGGTATCTTTTATAGACAGGAAGTTTTGCGTCTCAAGAAATAAGTACAACACTAAGGGTTGAAATTTATAAGCAGGTTTAAGCACAACAGTACAGGTTCGTTGAAGAATTGTCTTTCATAGGCTACGGAAAGTACCGCTTTGTCATAATGAGCTGATCACAAATTTTACAGCGTGGCGAATAGTCCGTATACAAGTGTTTTACTTTCGTCTAGGAGAAACTGAGTGGCCTAAAAATATAACAGGATTTTGTGAGTCGAGGAGCTAAATTCAGTGTTTGAAATCGAGAAACTGAAATATGTAACACACAGACATTACAACTACTAATATCGCTACTACTACTACCACCAAAACCACCACCACCACCATTACTACTACTGCTACTAATACTCCTACTCCTACTACTACTATTACAACTGATGTAGTAGTAGTAGTAGTAGTAGTAATGGTGGTGGTGGTGGTTTTGGTGGTAGTAGTAGTAGTAGTAGTAGTAGTAGTATACCACCACCATCTGGCCTGCTGTACTCCCACGAAGAGACCTACTGCTTCTACCACAATTATAACCATTATTGCTGTTTGCACGATTGCCCCCAACACCACCACTAGTCAAGTGATGCTATCACTATAACTTAACTAGACCTACTAATATTACTACCATGATTAGTCCTACTACTTACACTATTATTACAATTAACACTACTACTACTACTACTACTACTACTACTACTACTACTACTGTGCAGCTGCTGCTGCTACTACTGCTGCTAAAAGGCCAGTAATTCGTTAGATGTATTTCTGTTGCTAATGTAACTTAATCAACGGAAACATCAGTATCTTCAGCATCCTGCAACAACCCTTCATCCCTTTAAAGATTACTTCTTCAGTCTTCCCTCCTTCTTTTGTACACAGTCCCCTCTAGACCCATAGTTGTTACTTTGTCCATTTTGTGCTTTGTTACTTCCTATGTATTTCCCTTTTTAGTGTTTTCCTGTACTTAATTGACTTATTTGCTCTTGTCAATCTCATTGTAAAATGTTCATTTAATTTAACTGAACCGCTGAGTCTCACTACACAAACCTAATTTATACTATGCCTATTACATGGGAGATACAGTAAGTCCGATGATTCTGAATTAACTTTCTTTCAGAAAGGAATAAACTTCTAGTGGTAATTAAAGGGGCCTGATATGTTGATTTAATATTAGTATTGTTGTAGTAGGAACATAATATATGTACGGTATGTAACAACATGGAAAGGATGAGAAATGCATACAAGGTTTTCGTCGGGAAAATTGAAAATTAAGTAGCCTAGGAATTTTAGTTACAAATGAAGATTTTGTTGAAATGAACCTTAAAGAGGGGGTTAAGGAAATGTGTTGGATTAATGTGGCTCAGAATACAAAGTAGTGTTGTCTCTTACGTTCTCATACTTCGTAAGAAGATGTGATCATTGGGACCTATAGATGTCTATTATTATCTACAATAAGTCACTTATTTCAATGATCATCTTAATGATAAAAAATAATAATCATGTTTTGAACCAAACTGTTAAGTACCTGAACTTGACTCACGTTATGTAGTGTCCGATATTCGATTGCAATGAGAACCGATAAATTACGACGAGCAGTCATTCCAGAAACGTGCGGGGAGTCATAACAATTCTCCTGATATTATTGTGTAGACTAGTCTTTTCAGAAGCCTGCAAATATTTATCGTCATAGTCCAGAAACTCCTATACATACTAGTTGTTATGAAGGCATAAGATGTCTAGAGTAATACTACATTAACCGCTATCTGATTATTTAATTTTAAAACGGCAAATTTACTTTGTTAACGTTAAACAAAGGTTTTGTGAGAACTAGGTAACGGTCTGAAGCATTTTACCTTAATTTCCTACGACCAAATGTGTAAGTCTGTGATTTCGGAAAGAATTTGCTTCTGTGTCCCATTCTAAAAATTAATTACTGCATTCCAAAGGCAGCTGGTGACCATTAAAGTCCTGTTCATTCAAAATATAATATCATTCAATTGTGACTGTTATGACGAACAGTAATGCCCAAGTTTCTTCGAAACACTGTACCATCATCCAAGTTCTGCTCTCAGCCGTCAAGCTACATTGTCTCCGAATTTCTTTGAAAGTACGCTTACTTCTTTGTCCCATTGGAACTATTTGTTCTTTGTTCCATTGTTCATTTTATCCACAGCGGTCTCAGTTTTCGGTAACATAAACTCAAGTTTTTATTCTCTTTGAATTTCGGCCGTCTTTATAATGCAGTAGCTCAACGAACAATACTCAGGCCTTGTCACTAAAACTGCGAATGGCTCATAAGACAAGCCACAAAGTTGAAAATGTTTTAAGGGAGTAAAATCTCAGCTGCTACAGTCCCACCAGTGTGTAACAAAAGATTTTGTACGGTTTCAGGTTTGATCAGAAATTACTTCTGTTGTTTTCGCAAAGAGGGAAATGTATTTTCTCTATGCGCACCATGTAAAATAAAGAATAAGTTAAGAGAAAGGTTCGCTGGCATTACGAAGAGCATTCTGAGAGCTTTGTGCAGATAATGTTTAAGAAATAACAAACGTGCTTTAAGGTTCTTGAACTTTTCAGATAATTTGATTTCAGGCTAATGTTTAACCAAGATACCTCCAGGAAGATAAGAAATTTCTACAGAACGAAGCACACCCTGATGTTTCGGGTAACTATGGAAACCAATTCACGTTAATTACCTCGATAACTGTGGTACCAAAGGTGAGCATCGGAACATCTGGAGCCCTGGTAATGAAGTTTACCATGGCAACCAGAAAAATAACGTATATTAGTGGCCATGCCTTACATGGTACCATAATAACCAATCCAAAAATATAAGCATGGGTAAACTTGAATTCAAAGGTACCCATATTGACGTTAGTAAACAAAGTATTCAAAAATGTAAGTTTTCATATAATGTGCCCCTCATTTTTGTCCACATTTAACTAAACCTGAATTTTCTCGACAGATTTATGTAAACCCTCAAAGAAAATTGAAACAAAAAATCGTCCAGCTTTATGACATGGTACGTAATTAAACTGAGGCTGAATTGAATCTCTTGCAGGTAGCTGTACATGAATAAGGAGTGTTATCCATTTCACAAGAACCTTTCGGATATCTGCCTTCAGAACTATGCCGAAGTACGTTATATTTATTTCTTAACGGATTCTCGTGCAAAAGCCGAAATATTGCAGTTTACGCATTATTTATTTGTATTTCCTCTTACGATTGTTTTTCTTTGATATTATATGCTAGCTACTCCATTATGTGTTATGGAAGAGTGTCACATGCATTTTCTGCGCGTTTTCCTTAAGGTGTTTTGTCTTCTCTAGATGCCTACTTTACTCCAGAATTCTGCTGTTTTTCCCCCCTAAATGCACAATTTATACACGCATAATTTAATCATGCCCTCTTTTGGCGAACTTTGATAGTACCACTGAGAAACAGTGACTTATTTACCAATGTACTCACGTGTAATATCCATTAATTTTTCATTTTAACTAGTGTATGTTCAAGAAGCCCTTCGATTTTCCTTATGTTCTCCACAAATATACTGCTTTTTTGTGTTGCTATTTCATTTATATCCATGCCTTATAAAATTTCTTTGTAATATTTCCTTTGTACAGCGCACACTGCGATCGTAACTACTTGCTTCTAATGTTCTGTACTTAATCATTTTTACATATTTATTTACTGTCTCTAATTTCTTGTTGTTTCTCTAACTTTGCCAGCGATTCAGAAGGGAGCTCTAGTCTATTTGAGATTCGACGGTTTTTATAACTCTATATTTTCCTTTCAGAGAAGGATTCTTATACCATATACAGCAAGACTGGCATGGAAACTTGTAATGAGAATTTACTTTGTTAAGTCGTCATATGCAGGAGCATGTGTTAGCTTGTATATTGTATGTTTCGTGACATTTTGCAACGTCTAACATTTTTTCGAATGGTAAGGAAAGTTTTACTCCCAGATAATACAGTCTTAAGAAAGGGTAAAAGACATGTAGGTCCTGTCGCTCAAATGTTGCATAACGTTCACATGAAACCATTTTGAAGACAAAAAAACCTTTTTTAAAGAAATAGTCGGTTTTGGAAGAAAACGATTTTCTTGCCATTCTGTTTTTCAAGAAATATAGAGAAATATTTTAGGAAGAAATTGGCTTCCGTATTTTTAATTTTAATTACTCAATATTTATAATTCTTTTCAGCATTAGATACGGTATTAATGTTGTTGCTGTTGTTATCGACATTTGTTTTATGCTTTCGGTAAATCAAATGCTTTTGCATCGACAAAAACATTTGATTTTCTTTACTTAGTTTTAAATGATTTGTGTATGGAGTGGGGGAGATATTGGCAAAGCGCGCTAGAAGAGTGTAATGCATAACTGCATTTGCCGAAGAACCTGAATGGAACAGACAGCCTGATTTGTGCAAAAATAGATAGAAATGTAGTGTTAAAATGCATATTAAAGGAATAGGCCAGGTAGTAGAGGAAGCATTCTCATTACTCGAGAGAAGGAGAGCAAAGGGCCATCTTTCTCTATAGAAAGTGGAAGCTTTTTTCTAGGTGACCTGAGCTTGATTTGTTAGTATCGCACTATTTTGATTTGGGAGTCAAGAATATTTGTACTGGAGCAATTCATCTGTAAACTTTTCGGTAAAATGTGATAGAGAGTGTGTCAAATTTTTTGTGTCGCCTGTATTTAATTCGTTCAAAATGTTATATTACATTATTGTTAACTATAAAAATAATTTATAATTAGCGAAGCTTATTCTATATATACAGGACTCGCATGAAACTGGAACATTTTTGGTGCTAAAGTTGGATTTCCAAACTTATTTATTGGAAAAAAATTTCCGGCTATATCTGGACTGCTGTAGTTTCATGCAGAACATCGGCAGTTTCTTTCATTGCAGTGCTTTGTTACAACACTGAAGACTCAGAGCCGTAAGGACGTCGGTAAGTCGAGGCCGGTGGCTGTGTTTGCTTGTGCCAGTTACACATAAGTAATTAAAATAATTCGCTTTCTTATGTCCAGGCTGTTGACCGAGATTTAAAGAATCAACGAAGACACAACTCATGTTTCGGTTTTATAAGTTCATGTTACTTGTTTCTATGCCTTTGTTTCTGAATAACATAGCGTTATGTTCAAGCTGATAATTATAAGATATACCAGTTATAAAATTGCGATTTTGTAAAATTCAATACGTACGAATCTACCCGACCTCCAAGACTTTCAAGTGGACGAATGACAGATGTGATGCAGATAACAGAAATTGCATAATTTTCTGTTATCTGCATCACATCTGTCATTCGTCCACTTGAAAGTCTTGGAGGTCGGGTAGATTCGGACGTATTGTATTTTACCAAATCGCAAATTTATAACTGTTACATCTTATAATTATCAGCTTAAACATAACACTATGTTATTCAGAAACATTATTTATTTATTTATCGTCATAGTCCAGACACTCCTATACATACTAGCTATTATGAAGGCATAAGAGTTCTATAGTAATACAACATTACCCGCTGTGTGATTATTTAATTTTAAAACGACAAATTTACTTCGTTAAAGTTAAACAAAGGTTTTGTAAGAATTGGGTAAAGGTCTGAAGCATTTTAACTTAATTTCCTACGAACAAATGTGCAAGTCTGTGATTTCGGAAAAATTCAATTAGGAATTTATGATAGAAATTATTGATTTCTCAGTTAACAAAATGAGACAGCAGTACCGAAGTGAATGTATCTTGTGAGTACGTATCTTACTTATTTCATAAATTTATCCTCTTGCTCTTTCCTTCACCGAAACAAATTAACCCTTTATATCTGTTGACGTTACGTACGGTGGATATGTTCATAATATACCACGGCTTGAATAATTCGTCACCTGTGGAGAAGGTGTGTGGTGTACGTTGAGATGGAACACTGGGTAATATATTATTCCTTTTGAGCTGATTGCAGGGGTATAGAGCAGGTAGTGTAATTGCAGTTACTAAGATTTCACGGTAGGACTCCAATTTCGGTCAACGAAACACCTGAAGTTGCAGACAAAGCCTTCCCAGTATTTTATTCTTGACGTTAGAATACCTTCATTACGCTCAGTGTCTGTTCATCCCTTTCTTAGGATCCTGTTTTGATGGCCCTGTGGGCGGTGTTTAAACGTGATCATGGTAGGTTACACGCAAAAAAACAAGGCCTGGGATCCAGTCGCACTACCTTTCGGCAATCGGAAATTTTCTTCCGCCTCTGGCAGTAGAACAAAAAAAAAAAAAGGAATATTTCTAATAAACTCTAGTTGCCAAAATACGAAACTGAACCGAACGGGATTAATAGAAGACAGGTTTCTTGAATATTTGTTTATTTATATTTGTATAATTTTATTACGTATAATTCTCACTGATATGTATTTAAGAAATAAAAATGTATTCACAAACGAGATAAAATGAAAACAGACCATTGAAAAAAGCATGTCTACAGAATACTAGTGGCCTACCGAAATACTGTATAAATAGAATGGAAGGAAGAAACATATGCATGAGGATTCCGGTCTTTTGGGATGTGACGCTTCGTCGTTTGGAAAGAGTTTTCCGACATTCCGAAGGTTTCAACGTCCGTGACGAAATGTGGACTTCGGATCCTTGAAGTGCAAGTGACACGGTGCTTCGAAAGTCGGGAGCCACTTGTCAGGAGATATGACATCACATCCTAGAAGAGCATTACCCTCAATTAGAACCACTTACCCGGAGATATAGCATCGCTTCCTAGAAGAACGTTACCCTCAATTAGGCCTATAAAAAAGAGAAAAATTCTCAAAATATTCATCTTTGAATGCAGAAACAAGAAAGGAAGAAGGTTTAAAAAGGAGAACGAATTACAGAGTTTTATTATGTATTTAAAGAGGATGAAGGTATGTAGAAGAAATGTTCAGTTGAGCAACTGATTCAATATACTGTGAAAAGTGACGTAATTACAGATATTTCGTCTCATAGAAAGTAACATCTGTAAACACGGGCAGTGACTACTGCGTAGAACCAGTATCAGCATGAAAGCCTTAAAAATGTAACAGAAATTCTCGCTGAAATCGATGCTGTTGCATGTGAGACTTGACAATGTTAATTTGACGGTTTGGTGTTTTCGTAATTATGTGCTTGATTAGCGCTTGAATTATTTAGCGATGCTCTATCAACTTTTATAAGCGGATGATAGGATGGTTATATGTTGCCCACTGATAAGAATGGGCGTAGTGCTGGTGCGAATTTCTGTAAACTCGTTCTATCCCAACTTCATTGCTCTAGAAAAGAGGGAGAGCGCGGTAATCATACTGACCTCCTGTGACCGAGTCACAATGATCACTGAATCATCACTTACCCATCTCATTGGTCATTCGACTTGAAATTACTCAAACATTTTTTATAGTCCTCCCTGCTGAGATTTCCAGGATATCGCAGTCTCGGTTTTAGTGACATTCTGTGAGACGTTGAGACCACTGAGTTGCCCACATTATGACGTTATGAAAATTTGTCGAGAAAATACAAATTTCATTACATTCGAACAGAAATAACGGGTAATTTACATGTAGACCAATATGCGTTTTTGATCATTTCTTGCTCATTTCTTCTTAGAATGAGAAATGTTTCAGACACTACTTGTAGAGAAAATCAAAACTCATCCTGCGTCTTTTGTGTTCTCTAAATTCTTTCCCCTGATATCTTGCCGTTTATGAGACAGTGGCGAAAGTATTTTAAAGCCGGTTAGGTTACAGATGACAATATGGCGCATGCGCACTGCATGCTGGATACCTAAGGCTACAAACACACACTCACGGAATATGTAATTTTTATTTCCTTTCTACTGAAAGAATGGTTGCGCGAACGCGCCTCGGTGTTATGCTATATGCAGTTTGCCTGCTTCTTGCTAGTTTGCAAAGATATTTCTTTTTATAAAACACGTTGTGCTATTGTTATTTGGTTATTTGTGTTCCCATAATTTTTATCGTATTTTACGTACTTTAGAAATATGACAGTTGTATATACAAGAAATTCAAAATTCCTTGTATATCTTTACTATCATTTATTATATAGGTGTTAAAACACCCCTCCCATTTTTTTACCGGCTAAGAAAATTCCATTAGAATACATATTTATACTCACCAACATCGATTATCACTCACCATATTTGGCACTATAAGTCGTCTATATTTGTAACAATGATTTTATATGCGGCATATAAATTAGTAGTTTATAAAACAAAGGCAGCTAAGGTCCTAATAAAATACAACGCGTTACTTAGAAAGTTGCCTGTAAATATCATTTGCGCTTCCATTAGTGACATTTCGTTGGTCTGTGTAATTTCCTAGAAAGGCATTTTTCGGAACGTAAAGAATTGTCGCTGAGGGAGGGCGCTGTGGGGCACTGATTCAGGTAGCCATAGTGGTGACACTTTACGTTTGTAGAGTGACCAAGCAGAGGAGAAAACTAATATAAACCCTCAGCAGAGCGTTGAAATAAAAACTGGTTGGCTGAAAAGCGCCGATGAAACCCTTAAATCATGGGGAAACAACTTATTTAGGGGAAGGAACCTAACGAAAAACAGGGGAGACATACTATAGTCAGGGCGCAGGCAACGTCTTCGAGGGATAGGACCATCCCCCAAACTTTGCAAGAAACTGTTTCATACATCCTTGGACAACATGGTACTGGAAATGAAAATAGTGAAATACTACGAAACCTCAGGACGTGTTTTCTGTCGAAACGGTGTAATATACCAGAAGGACATAAATTTAAAAAAAATACTGCTGCTAGAACTTTAAATTTCGCAACTTTAGTTTTATTGAACTTGCCAAGAGCTTCCTACATGAAGTTCTCCAAGGATCATTTCTAGGGCATCTGTTGTTCAAAATATATATAAATGGCCTTCCCTTGATAATACGTTTCATATTACAACAAATATTATTTGCTTATGTGCACTAGTGTCATCATTTCAAGAAGAATTTCGAAGATATCTCTTCAGTGTAACATTTTGTTCCGTCTCTGTGATTAAATGGTTTGCTACTAATAAGCTATAAATTTAGATAAAACGAATATAATTAAATTCATATCAAAGAATTTATCATATTCTACATTACCTATTGGTTATAAAGAAAGGTATATAGAAGAGGCGGTAAATACAAGTTTCTTGGTTTAAAAATTGCTAACCACCTGAAATGGTTGAACTATATTGAACCAATAATTTTTAAGTTAAGTGCAGCATGTTATGCCGTTAGGTCGATGGTCCATATCAGTACCTTGGAGACCCTCAGTTCAATTTACTATGAAAACTTTCTTTCTGGTATAAAATAGGGAATAATTCTTTTTTTAGATAACTCTTCTAATTGTGGAAATATTTTCACTTTACAAAAGAAAATCTTCAGAATTTTGACTAGACGGCAACCCAGAAACTCAAGTAGAAGTCTATTTAAACAATTACAAAATTTGTCTGTTCCATGCCAGTATACATGGTATACTTTCATTAATGAACTTCATTATCAATAATTGGGAAATTTTTCCATCAAATTCATCTATACACAATAAAAATACAAGTAAAAAGCACCATTTTTATAAAAATCCAATTTAATTGTTATTAAATAAACTCCACTTTTTTTTGATGGCGTCATAATTTTGAATTGTTTACCACCTAGTGTGGTAATCTTCAAGAATGACGAGGCAAAATTTAAAGCAACCTTAAGAAAATACCGAAATACAATTCATTTTACTCTGCAGATGAATTTTTTTATAAGTAAATATAATTTATAATTCTGTTTTGTAAAACATTTATAATATTTTGCACTGTAAAAACGGTGTATACTTGTGTATTTATGACTCTACACATCTTGCTGCCTTTGTGACACACTTATAGAACCAAGGGATCTTTGTATATATATGTATGATGCTTATGGCATTCATAACGATTTAATCTGGAACATACTATGGCAGGTTGAGCGCTTCAAAGTTACACAATAACAGACTAATATCTGCGCGTTTCTGTTTTATTCTACCGTCCAGATTGTAACCTCAGGCGCACGTCGTAGTAAAACATGGGCAAATTAGAGCAAATATTAAGAAGAGACAAACAGAACATAAGGTTTAAATGGGTTCCATCTCAGGGAATACGGATATTCATTGTGTAACATCGTGCATTTTATTCCAGGCATTTTCAACTTCAGCTAGCTCTAACGCTTGTGAGTGCATCTCGTGTTTAGTCAAGGTCTATAAACACAATCTTTTTGTCGTGAAGCCGGTTGTTATGGCTGTCCGACATTGAGAAACTGACACTGCAATGTTTTCGGTGATTATCTTCATTGAATTTTAAGGATAGTACCATACATCACCATATATGGCTGAGTAATACCAGTGAAAACATGCCGATTTTATGACACTTTTCTCATTAGCCAACGGGAATTTTGGGCAAGGTACTAGGATGCTGAAGGCTTTTCGAGCCTCTTTGATGTATACATATAATGTATTTCTGCCTTACTGTCTGTATTTCGTAATTTGTATACCTCTCCTTCCTTCCTTTTCTCATAGTCAGGGCAGGAATTACAAGATCATTTCTGAGTGATTACTCTTAAGTTGGCAATGGATGTCTCTTTTCTTTCCATACGTCATTTTCTTTTCAAAGATAAACGTTTTCTTCTGTCATTCCAGAGGACACGAGAGGACGTCATGATACACTATGTATGGGAATTAATGCTGTACATTGTTACATCCACATCACGAGTGCCAAATTTGTCTGTCGAATACGTGACACAATACACTATATGCTTATTAATGTGACTTCCCGGCTTAATAGGGCATCGTCATGCACTTCATTCCTTCTGCACAATAATTTAATTTTTTGTTATAAGAACGTATTCGTAAAGCCATATTGGAAATAATTTCAGGGATGCTGTCTTATTATACTGTCATTTTATAGTAGTCTGTCAACAAAACAGACAGAACTCGCCTCATGTTTTAAGTATTACCTGATGTAAAAGGGCTTACATAGTCCTTATGGATGATACGTAAGAGAGCTTCATGAGTAAAGGTTATTTAAAAATATTACGTGACCCTAATGTTAATTATTATAAAAGTTACCCAGAATTTTACTGTGCAATAACTCTCACCATCTCGAGACAAAAAATGTGATTTTGCAGATACTTTTGAATTTATATTGGGGGTAATATGAGATGACAGAAACTTTTCGATTGACAAAAAGAAAATAAAAATCGACCAGAGAGGTTTGACATATAGCGGTGTTGTTGAAGGCTGAAAACATCTGCATATTTAGCTCTGTCGACAGTAAATAATTCTTACGTTTATAAGAGTTAGAAGTGTCTTCGACTTCATCTTCATCTTCATGGTGATCTGTTTTGTAGGCCGAGTACTTTCTTGAGCTTGGTGACCCGGAAGATGGGCCACTAATTCGGTAATTACCTTTCTCCACGGCCTAATACCCCAGGAGACTTTACTTGTGAATACTTGAAATACTTGTCCGGTTTATCTTGCTGTTAAATGTTTAATGTGTTATAATGTATTGTGAAGAAACAAGTAAGTTTTATTAACCGAACTCGCAACATGTTCCGCGGCAGGTGTAAAGCTACAAGCAAATCAAGAATACCAAACTGTCACATATCTCCTACGGGACAGGGTAGGTCTGTCATCAGTTATACACGTCCTCCCACGTCTTACTTGGCTACGATCTGGACAACCAAGAATTCGTGGTTGATATCCTTGCAGAAGCAAGATATTTTTCGTTCCTCTAAAGCGTCCAGATCGGCCTCCGGTGCACCCAACCTCCGTTTTAGCTGACGTCGGGTCTTTTCCCTCTGGGTAGAGCGACCGGAGCACGAAAGTGACAGCTCATCATCTCTAAATGTAGTGGTTAAGCGTCGATGGAGAATAGTAGCTCCAGTCGCGCATATGACTTCATGGCGAGCAAACGTCGTACTTCTGCTCCCCCATATGCCTTCACGGCCTACACTGGAACGTCCTTAAAACGAAATTACCTGAATAATGTGAATGCTGACGTATTATGGTACATTAATTTTTTTCGATAATTCTGATTGCAGTGTTTCATCAGTCACAAATGTAGTCTGATTTTATCTTAATTACAAACAAATGAATGTAAAGAAGCCACATATTTATTTTTCAGTTTCAATCTTTTACTGTAAATAATCCTTACGTAACTATAAACTTTCAATTGCTTTCTTGTTTTTAAGAATACAATTTTAGGTATTTAATTTGTGGATGACAACCGATTTATTATCATAATCAACCAACACTTTCTTCCACGGAATCCATGTCAATCATTTTATATTTCCACTGAATTAATGATTAACAAATTATGATATCACAAGAAAAACATTTCTTGAAATTAAATACCAGAGTGATTGTCTTTTGACGTGATAATCATAATTACAGACGAAATTAAAAGTCTTTTGCAGGATATTTATAAATTTAATTACCACACTTCTATAAAGTTAAGCACTCGTGCACAAATATTAACGAAAATGTTAGGGGGATATGAAATGCACAAAAATCCATCTCTTAGAATTGTGGCGGAAGCTTTTTTTTGTGCAACACACAATTGTTTGTGTCGTTCTTAAAAACCTGTTTCTATTATGTGGAATACAGCAATATGTGTCTTTTTTAACTTGTTAATGTTATGTTGCACCTGCTCAACTCTGGACATCACGTGGGCGACTGTCATAGTGAAATACAAAACAAATATTACAGTAGAACTGTCAGCTTTTCTTGAATCGGTTGAATGTACAAATTGTATTTCAGTTCAAGACCAGAAATTTTTAATTTTACTTTCTCCCTTTTTTCTATTCGAAAAATATATTGTTAGGCAAGAAGAAATTCCGCAAATTTTCGTTCATTTTATTGCCATAATGTTATTTCTGCTCAGTGGGTACGTGAGGCTGTGGCTAATCGGTGGTAAAGCTGACGACTCATCTCCATCTACAACAGAGGTCAGAGTGCATGGAGCTATACCTCCATACCTGCATATCTTGCCATAGTCTCGCGTAATTAAGCAGAGGAACACAGTTTAATTTACAGCTTGGAAACTGAAAGTCCATGTAACCTCTCCGACTTAAGGAAAAATTTAGCGTAATCTTCATTTCTTTTGTGTAACAGAGTGTAAGTAATTTACTCTGAGCCCTTGCTTAGTAAATCTGACTGAGATTTACATGAATAGAATATAAATTTTAAAAGATTATCTGAAGATATGTTTGGTGTACTCGTAAACTGTAGTAGATTATGGAAATTAATTAATCATGATATCTGGTTGGATGTAACTTGCAGACCAATTAGATATCAAGCCCAGAACTTCTTCTTGCCTCAGGGAGTACATCACACTAATGACAATAAACGTACAACTACTTGACCATCTCATATTTAATGTCTATTAATTACTTTACGCACTTAATTCAGAGCACAGCTCTGAAACAAATAATTAATACGATTTGTTGTGTTTTTATATATTCGTATTTCATTAAGTTATTGATGGCTGAGGTGAATCAATTAATTTATCACACAAAGCCGTAACAGCTCCTCTCCGAAAACAGACTCACTTCTTACTGCTATTTCTACTGACAAGCTGTTTATTCTCTTAATCTCACTAAATACTGCATTCAAGCGGTGTTGTACTTTTCGCTTTCCTTTAACATCTCTCGTATTAAGTCCTCCAGTTTTGTCACCCTGAAATTTGTTCTTCCATCCAGCCACCGCTTGGTAAGGGATGTCCGAATTGGGAATAAAGTTACATAAGCTATTCAAAAAGATCATGGATGAAAAGTTAAAGTATTTTATACTCAGAGTAATGTGTGCTTTTATGTCATATATAATACATCAACATTATATTGGAAAGAACATTAAAAAACAAGAACCTTGATTTTAATTGAGTTTAAATTGTATTAACTTCTTGCTTCTGCCAATAAATTTGTACAAAATAGTGTCGTAACAATGCATGGTGGAATTGGTTTCAAGAATGTTATATTATATGTGTCTTAAGGAAGAGCAAGTAAACATAATGTGTGGTTTCTCTTCCCCGATTAATTCGTGTTGTTTACGGTTATATTAGGCGGAACTGGAAAGAACATGTGATTGCTCTGGAGAGTATGTCTGACATGTGTAAGTCAGAATTAATTACCAAGTTGCTTTAATTAGCATATTACCGGTTGTGTATGAAATATTTTAAAATTACACGGCACATCTCGGTCTGTCTTGACACTGCTTTTAGTTCAAGACTTTCATAAGATATATTTCCTATCCAGATCACACGTTTTAAACTGAGGCGCGAGAAGACGAAACGCACAAACTTAAAATTTAGAATGACACATCCATATTTTCTGTCAGAAAGTTTCTGAATGTTTTACATCAGTCACGATATCAAGAACTCTAAATAAAGTGTGCAGTCGTGCAAATGTCACGTTACACACCTTTTGATATATTCGTCGTTGTGATCCCGTGCCGATTTCCTTTGTTCAGTTTATACAATGTGAAAGAAATAATTTACAAATAGGAGAACGTTCTGTTCCTATCAGCCTATAACTTAATTTTTGTGTGATTTTCACCCACTGAACCGTAATCCTGTGTACCTCCCATCTAGAGCAGAAACTTGTGTTTACTGAAGGAAGTTTTGCATAATTTTTTCAATTTCTGTTGTTTATTGTTTTTTAACTTGCTCCGTATCTCAACACTGACAAATATTATTGCCATAAATTTCATAAAATTATTCGTTAAAATAACTTTAAGTAATGCAATTAGAAAACAATATTTTGAATTAGATAATTATTCATGAAACGTTTGCAGACTTTACACCTTCGACTTCATGTGAGACTTTATTAATGTGGCAGGTAGTCAACGTGAATTAGATAATTATTCATGAAACGTTTGCAGACTTTACACCTTCGACTTCATGTGAGACTTGGTAATTATGCTAAAAATTTCCTGTAAGAATGGGCATTGGTGTTATAAATTTTAAATTCGTTTATAGAGTCAATATTCTGGCAATTCTCAATAGCCGCTTCTTAGTCGCATTATCTTTGCCCAATCAGCCGCCTGCCCACACGCTTAAGCACAGTAGGGGTGGGTAGTGACAAACAATACTTTTTAGAAAAATAATGACCCTGGGTGTTCTGGAATGCATTAATCCCTTATTCTGATTTGCCTAAATACTTCAGTTTTTATATGAAAATAATCAGCCTACCTAAAAATTGTAAAAGGAGGAATTTCAACTACTACCTTTTCTTCAGTTACATAAATAAGTGATTTGGCGTACGTCATTGTACTGGAATACAAAAAAATACTATCCGTATAGTGTATATTGCGTTTAAAATTTCGTTTCGAATACGTATATTACAATCGTAATATCGTTATTTTAATATCTTGCATTTTAGTGTAAATTTCTATCACTGAATTTGCAATTATACTTGGTACACTGAAACTCATAGTCAGATATTTATAAATCACTCTTCAAGTACGTTGATTACTGAAGAAATGTGCATTCGTTGTATTGTTTCATCTTTCAGAAACACGTGAACTGCTTTTGGTATATTCGTCTGTGTAACGTAATCTGTACGGACGTTTAATTTCGCTGATTTAATATAGTGCATTTGTTGGAATGTGCGTGAATCAGATATATTAAATAAATATTGGCTTTTGTGAAATAAGATTAATGTGTTTACAAGTCAAGTAATACAAGATTTGCGATGCTTATTATACTTAACGAATGTGCAAACGCTTCCAAACAACATTAAGTGGTGTGAATCGATTGTCGCTGCTAACAAGCCAGCCAGCTATGAACACACCACCGTAATCATTTTAGATATTTTATGTGAATCATACATCGTTTCAGTAGACATAATCAGAATAAATTTCATAATGAAACTTTATGTTGTTAATGAGAGTGCAGATATATTGACTGCGGATATTGATGTTGATCGAAGCAACAAGCGACCCATGAGCTATCCACTGTCCGATAGATTCTTACAAGTGAGTGTGGCCTTTCCTGTGATCGTCTCAACACAGTTACTGCGGGACATTTCCATTGTATTTCATGACACTGCCTAGCCAGAAAAGTATAATTATCTACGTAAACGCGTCATTAGACCAGTATGACGTACAGAGAAGAACACAACGCCAGCACAATTCTTGTCAACAAATGCGAAACCCAGTTAACAGAGAATTACTATGAATGCATATCATATTATTATCGTGCTGATAAGCTGTTTATCATTTTTTCTTATTGGTGATTCTGCTGAAAGTTGCCCTAATGGAATAAAATAGGACAATGTCAGTAGGCCTATAAATGTTGGCTTTGTAAGTGGCATTTTTGGTGTTAAGCAAGTTTTTCAATGAATAAGTGCGGAATTGAACTGAACTGTTGTTATTGCCTATGTCAGTAGAGTGACGGCCGAAAAACTGGACGGACGACCAATTTCGTAAACCGCAGCTGGGAATCGTATTATAAATTTGGTGCACTTCTTGTTAGGCATTCTTTCTCAAATTAAGTTCTAAGGGAGTTAGCGAAGTGAAAATGCTGGTTCGGGAAGAAAGAACATTATTGTATCAAAGAATTATAAATGTTTCTACAGTTGTCACTTAAAGTGATTCATTCCTTCCTGTTTGAATTTTTTAAATTTCGAATAAATATAAAAAAATTTAAAAATTATCTGCTCTTCTTACTGTACGGCATACGCTTTTCTAAGATTCATTTTTCCTATACATAAAAATGTTATTTCTGTTTCTAAATACGTGCAATTAATAATTTGTTGTACTCCCATCATTTTTTAAATTTATTTGTTATTACCATTTCTTATTGGTGGTTTGGTGTTCAGCTGTATGTATGTATGTACGTGTGTATGTATGTATGTATGTATGTATGTATGTATGTATGTGTGTATGTATGTATGTATGTATTTTATTTATTTATTTACTGCAATTGGGTTGTTACCCGTTGGCAGTGGTTATTTTACATGTAAACAAAACATGAAATTGGTTACTACTAGATTTAAGTCTGGAGGGCTACATGAGAAGCATGTAGTGGCAACTTGGAATCTTGGGAACCGTCTCAGCATTTGCTTATAGACACA
>Ga0136643_10000887_pt1 | contig 35119 bp, 17 predicted proteins | sample TergutLab28metaG_FD_96883 | JGI IMG/M metagenome (GOLD analysis project Ga0136643, IMG submission 96883) | Labiotermes labralis P1 segment gut microbial communities from Petit-Saut dam, French Guiana - Lab288 P1 (version 3) (version 3) | ecosystem: Host-associated > Arthropoda: Insects >...
AAAAAAGGAGTTTCATATTTTTTAAAAAAAAAAAAGGAAAAAACCGCCCCCCCCCCCCCCCCCAACTGAATGTCAAGCTGAGAACTTTCCATATGTACAGTCTGTGCAATGTCCATTTATTACGCCACAGCAATGGATAATACATTCTCCGCATACACATTGTGAGAAATGTATAACCACCATTACACCAACAGTGCAGTGAAGTTGTCCCTTTTCATGTTAAGAAGATATATGGTGGAGTGAAGAACCACATCCATTTAGTCTCAAACCTCAGCACAGAAAGTGGGAATGTTCAGTTTCAGGCCCCAGCCAAAGTACCCTGACACCCAAGAAGAGCAGCAGCCTGGGTGGGACCCAAAGCTGCTCTCAGTGGGTTCAAATCACAGAAGTCTCCTTCCCTGCTGAGAATCAAATACTCCCCATCTGTCCAACTTATAACCTAATCACTACACGCACTTGCAAGGTTTCCCTCAACATGCACACCTTGCAGCATAAACAACTTCCAGTGCCAGAAATCTCACGTACATTCCAGTCGTTTGGGATGTCACATCATGTACTGTTTCAAAGAGAGGAACCAAACTTTCAATACACATCTGATGCATGCATCTTCTACCCCAAAGATGGAAGCACAAGGTTTCTCTGCAACAATGGTACCAATCTACCAACTTACTCATACATAGTGCCACACCCCAAAAGACTGGAATTTTGATAATCTTTGCCGTAAGAACCTCAAATCTCAGATAGTACATAATGGTAGTTAATTGAACATACAGTTACTGCATCAGTAACAGAGTGACTGACAGGTTACAATGCTAAACTTATCCACAGGCACAGCACGGAATTATATAATTCAGTCTTTTACTTTGGAGATTTGAGTCTCTGACAAGAATGTTATGACATTTTATAAGTTCCCTAGGATGGTATGTCATGTCAATTGGGAGTTACTGATGTTTCACAGAGGCATACTGTCTCCACCTTCAGTCACGAAGTCTCCCTTTCTGGTTGGTTTGATCCTGGACTGGAGACATCATACTCCTCCAAAGACTGACAACTATTTACCACCTGATACAGCATATTTCAATACTTAAATTCCCAGAATTTTATTTACTGCATGGAATACAAGGTGTCTGAAAAGTATTAAAAATGCTTTTTATCACAACAATAGTGAGAACCAAATAAAGGGCAATGCTGGGACTACTTAGTACTGTATTAAATGAACAATGTACTTATAAAATTGAGTTGAGAAATCAGCTGTGCATAGACACGATTAGGTTTCCGAATCCTGACAAAGCAGTGCACTGCACTCAAAAATATGTGCTACTCAGACATTGACTTCCCTTTGCTGTAAAGTGGCAGAGTCTTTGAACTCTCAATGAACTCCCCAATGGCAGTTCAGTTCAGTGCACTGAAGAACATTCACATTTTTAGATGTGTCAGCGGCCCTACTCTATATAGTCCACTGTAACCAAGCAAACGCCCTCATTCTCGTGGAAATTTTGGTTATATCTACGTGTTTGGCTGACGTGAAGAAGAATTTGTATTACGTATGAGAGACACAGACTTCTACTGAGTATTCAAGGTAAGCTGTATAGAATGTGTCTTAGAAAAGTTACATTGAATTATTTTACACGAGTTGAGCAATTTCGGCAAACAACAATTTAGGAAAATTATTTAGAAATTTATTTCAAACTTCGAGTGCACATTGGGCTATATAGAGGAAAGCAAGACGAGTATTTGGGTCAACTACTAATTCAAACTTTTACTTGTTACATTGCTTATGGTTGCTTGTATATTTTACTTTACTTTGATATTAAACATTTTGGGTTAGTTATTAAAATTTACTAATATAACTGACATACGGTTGATTACTGATTGATATCCCTGGAGTATTAGATAAGTTAACTCAGAAATATAATTGAGGGCATTTTGTATTTTACTTGGTTGAGTGGCAAAGCAGTTTGTCAGATTCAAACCAGTCTAAGTTTGGTCGGAATCTGGCTGTTGGCAGCACTGAAATTAGAGACTTCGGCACTGACGTAAATAATCGCGGCCCCCTTAAATTATAGTGTCTTCACAAGAAAGGTACAGTTAGGCCGGAGTACCATCTCTGGAGGTATTATAGTACCAACCTTCCACAAACACAAAAACTGCTATGCTTTACCAAGCACCTTACTTGCCTGATCTCACCCTGCCCAACTATTTTCTCTTCCCCAAGTGAAATTTGCCCTGAAAGGTCTGAATTTCCAGTTCATTTTGGAAACTCAAGATGCAGTAATAACAGAACTGCACAGCATTCTAGGAGGGATAGAAGAATTTCATCAAAGTGCAATTAAGTGTATAGATCTAAATGAAGTGTAGGTTAAGGAACAATAACTTTTAATATGTGGTTTATTTTTTTACAATTTTTTACCCTATATTTTAAAACACTCTGTATGTGTCAGCTATTATCTTAACCACAAACATCCCTATTATCATCATTATACAAACTAACAAAAATAAGTTTTAAAAAGAACTTATAACTTCACCATATTCTGGTAGTGTTAAAGTTGTCAACACAATTGTCAAATTTTCATATATACAAGATACTTTCATACCAATTCCACATATGTAATTGCAATACACAACTTCAAAAACTGTATGCTCGTAGCGGATATACAGAACAGCAGCAGAACTGGTAAGGACAGATTTACATAATTTGTATTTCTGAGACAGGTTTAACATAAATATCACTGTTTATTAATAAATAACTCAAACAATAAAGAAAACATACATATAATTTTGCTTTTATCCCACAACTAAGGCTGTACCTAATTTTATTTGTATTTAAAAGTACAGACAGCAGACAAAGAAAACTCACCTCCTAGTTGGTAGAGATATGGGTCATCAGCTGCAGATGGAGAAGGTAGATGAGATAAATTGTTAACACTGTTCGCCACCACACTACCAACACCAGGACTGACAGAAGGTGATGTTGACTCAGGTGCTGTATATCCCTCCAAAACACTGCAGGATGCATCAGGAACTTTATTCTGGAATGGTTTCACACATGCTAGGGGTTTGTTGCCAGATGGAGCTGCCATTGCAGAATTAGTTTTAAACAAACTAGCCCACGACTTCTGGCCAGTTGCAGCCACTGGTGTATCGGCTGTCACACTTTGTCCACCTACAAGATGTTCAGCTTCAAGTCCATACGCTTCTTTTGGGGGGGTTGTCACTGTTGTCACTGATGGAGCAGGAATATCAACACAAGCTAAAGGAGACTTCACATCTGTGATTTCACACGTTTCAACAGGTGAAAAAAGATTAATGCCTGCCTTATCTCTCTCCAATTCAAAATCACTCACTACAGTATTTCCATTAGCACTTGACTCACTAATGTTCATCCTGGATGCTTGGTTCAATGATACATCACCATCAACAAGATTATCTTGAGCCGAAACTTTCTCTGACACAAATGGAGGCTGCAGATCATTTTTTACAAAACTGTGATTTCCTGTTGACTGCTGGAAGTTCATATTTACCGTATCTACAAGATCACATTGTTTCGTTTCAATGAATGGTGGAGGTTCAGTTACAATATTACTATTATTTACAACTACTGTGTTCACTAAGTTTGCCTGATTAAAGTCTTCTTCTTCACTTTGTTGTTGCTGGTAATTTACAGGATTTTTACTGCTGTGTCCACAAGTTACTGGTTCATGTGAACACAATTCTGGTAGTGTTTGTGGCTCATAAGAGGCGGCACACAACGGTGATGGGGGCAACTGCTGTTCGTGCAAATTTCCTTCTCCAAGTTCGTCTTTATTTCCTGTTTGAGCTGGCAGTCTTTCTTCAGCCTCAGTGTCTTCCAGCTGGTAACTCCCAAGCATGGGGGTCTCTGTGGTAGGCACTCGAGCAGGCTGCATCGCTGGAAAAGACATGACAGTGGGAGCTCCAGTAGGCTGGTGGGGTGGAGCATATGGCCCATACAGTGTTTGTGGTGGAGGAGCTGCATACATTGCAGGAGCAGACAAGTAGATTGGAGTTCCAGTTGCATGCTGAGCAGATGTCTGGTGAAGATGGGTAGGAGTCGAAGGACTGTAGTATGGTGACTGATACGGGTGAGCCATTGCACTCATGGGATAAAACTGGTGAAAACCCTGTTGTGGCATGTTTGAGTTTGCAGGTGACTCAACCAGCGGAGATGGTTGTACTTGTGTAACTTCCTGAGTATGCCTGCCTGAAGAATTCCTCTCCCCATACTGACCATCCACGTGTTTGTTACCCAGTTTACTGGAACGGCCACGCCGTGCTTCTCGTCCTACGTTCCTCACAGGAGAGCTAACAGGTTCCACGGGGTAACCCTGCTGTGGAGAGATATGTGGATATGTACCCACATAGCCGTGCACATTTACGTTAGCTGTCACATTACCAACATAGACATTAGAGATTGGTAAGCCAGACACAATTTGATGGTGATACACTGTCGTCATCACTGAAGGCGGAACTTGTCCTGGAACTGATGTGGGTGCTGAGAGAACAGGTGCATCAGGAAACACTGCATTTGTTGGACCAGCCAAGATTTTGGGATCCTGAGAGACGTGAGCCGCAGCAGCTGGAGCCATGGAATCAGAGTCGCTTTCATCCAGCATCATAGTCACCGCACTGGAGCCATCTACAGGTTCACCTTGTGCTGTAAAGAAAAAATTTTACAATCTACAAGAATAATACTGGGAGGACAGCCATCAGAAACTTCCGTACATCCACAACCTAAACTTGAGTGCAAAATAACAGCAAATTTAAGAAAAAAGTTACAGCCCTCATTAAATGCTGTCGTCCATCCTCCTACTACGCCGCCTCTTAGCAGCAAACACTTCTATCTCTCATTTCAAGCACAATACTTATGAAACAGACATTATTATGGAAACTCCATACTATAGGCATACTACATGGATGTGTAAGAGATGTAAAAGATGGGGACGTACATTATATGTTTTAACAATACAACATTTCCATAACAAGCTCGCTCCACCTTTTATACAGTGCAGGCAACTTTGGCAAAATGTGGTCTGTGTGCAGGCAACATGAAATTCTATACCCAAAATGAAGACTAAATAAGTATAAAATTATATGTATAAATTAATGTATGTATTTTTCTACACAACACATGCAACAGAAATATGTTAATGGAACAATTTTATTTAAAAAAAGCAATTTACAATCCAGACTGGTGTGTCACTATTTCTAGAACACTTTTATAATTTCAACTGATAATATACTGTGCATCCCTACAAACAAACAGCTTGTATGTTTTCAACATTTTTTCCCTACATTCTACCAATTTTGCCAGGAAATGGGTTAAAAGCTGTTTTCTCAATCTCAGTATTTCTGCTGGCAAAATGACGAAGCTGTCTGCAAGTTATAGTTTGAGCAACCCTCTTCTATACTAAGAAAAATTAGTGTACATTAATATTCAAAACATAATGTCATAAGGTCAACCCATGCCAAAAAATGGAACCCAAATTCAAACTGATAAATATTAAAGAGTGAATATTTCTTAACATGCCAGAAGAATTTAATATTAGTGTCCTTATTTATGAAAATAACTTCACCACTTACTAAATAACTAGCTAAATCCATGGACCAATGTGTCCTTCAGATTCTAGTAGGCTGTCATGCAGTCAACAAATCTCCTGCATTGGATGCAACCCTAAGGTTCCACCACTGCATTCACATAAGCCCACCACTTCTCCTTATCCCTAGCCAGATGAATCCAGTCCATGTGCTCCATCCTGCTTCTCTAAGATCCATGTTAATATTCCCCAACTATGCCTAGGTCATTCAAGCAGCCACCTTCCCTCAAGATTTTCCCAGATACATGCTACATGCCCAACCCATATCATCCTTGATTTGATAATATATGGTGAGGAGTACGAATTATGAAGTTCTTTATTATCCAGTTTTCTCTATCTTCCTGTTCCTGGCCTCGAACATCTTCCTCAACACCCCTTCTCCAATAATTTCATCCTGTGTTCCTCCCTTAACTATTCAGCAAGAGAGGGCATTTAAAATACACATCAAGAACGAACAACGCACTGGGTGTCAGATATCTTTCACAAGAGTACCAACATCTGCAGTGCGACTGGCAACTATATTTACGCTTTGTTAGGGGGCAACTTCAAAAAATTAGTTCTGTTCATTTCTGAACAGTGCTGCCATCAATCCTGGTAACAACTCAATATATATACCCACTTAAAGACCAGAATGCTACAACCAATGTTACGTTGTCACGTGACTCCTCTGAGCATTGTACAGTTACCATGTAATGCAGCAGCAGCAATGATCATACTGCTCTGCGCACCACAAAGAACTGATACTAGAGGACCTGAAAGTTTCCAAAATTCACTTGTATTCAGATACCCATGCTTTACTGTCAAATAAGGTAGTATGCACCTTGCGGGAGTATAATGTGGGCTGTGGAGGAAGGTGGGACAGGCTGTCAGCAGTTCACATGAAGTGACCCACTGCTGCTTGGTGTTGTGCCTCTGTTTTAATAATACGCAAGCATCAACTTCTTTAGTGAACCAAGGCTATCAGTAGCAGAAACTCCCATAAACCTCAATGTGGTTGATGGAGTATAGCTCTTAAAAAATCTGTCGTGTATACATGTTACAACCGATTTAAAAACAGTCAAGACTTGCCAGAAGACAGGCACAGTAGCAGGCTAGTAATATCAAGGAATTACAAAAACATCAGCACAGTCATGGCATCAGATCAATGTGTGACAACTGAAGAGATGGAAATCAAACTGGCATCCCATATAAATCAGTGCCAAGCAGTCTGACAGAAGACACAATAGAGAAACATTTGGATCCTGCAGCATCACAATTGATCTTGTAACACCTCCCATGCAGGACAGTGGCTTTTCATAATGAACAAAATCCTAAGCCCTCCCTCAACCACTACATTCTCCAATTCTCTGGGCCATGTGGCATTTCCAAACAGTCAAGATTTGGCTCAAAGACTATCATTTTGCATCTGTAGAAGAAATCCAGGAAAATACAAAAACACGTCTTACAGCCACACTAAAAGAAGCTTTTCAGGTGTTTCCATCAGCAGATTGACTGCTGTGGCAAATGTGTAAGTGCTTAAGGAGAGCAATGTGCGCGTAACTAGGTGAAGTTTCATACAAATCCCTTGCACCACACATTATGCCCGAGTTCCAGGAACTTTCTCATCCTCCCACATTATGTACAGCACAAGTTTTAAAGCATTCACTGTCTTACTACCACTACATTTGAGTAATAAAATGATGCATTATGAGGGTTTAACTGTGTTCCTAATACTGTGGCTAAATTTTTAAGGACAATATACCTCAGTATTGTCCACACTTGGGAGGATCACACCTGTGGGCCACAAATATGTCAACAGAAAATTATATAAAATCCATTTCACTGCACATTCTTCTTCTTTCTCCTCCTCCTTCTCCTGTGGTTCTTTGGCACATTTCCTGGCCATTGCCTCCCATTTCTAAACTAGGATTTCAAAGGAGTGTTTTAGTGGGTAAGGTTAACCCTATGCCACACAGCTAACCTGCAGGACCAGGATTTTATATTGGGGTTTACTACCAAAGGAACATGCAGCGTATGGCTCCTCTGTTGAGGTTTATTCAGCTTTGGTGACCATCCTGTGAGTTACACTGCTGCTGGCACAGCCCCCAACAATCTCCCTGCACAGTACAGGGCCAAATTACTGCGAAAATATATGCCACTAATTCCAGCAGTTAGAGTATCTGTTGCAAATGAGGTAAGAAACGCTAAAGACAGACATGCAGGCATGAGCTCAGACACCAGACACAAGGAGCACGAGGCACCTCTGCCATGGCCAGCCAAAATCAGCCACTGCGGAGCACATTACACAAAAGGCAGCATGAAATTCAGCAGCACACGGAGCAGCTCATGTTCAGCACATGGTAAAAGAAGATACAGAGATAAGGTTATGTCCCAACAATTTCAACAGGTACAGAGAGGTCAAGCTCGGCCAAACCTGGTGCTCCACGCTCAAACTGACCCATGATTCATCCCATGGGCATCGCGGCCAAACATACTTCATCCATGAATCTCACTGGTTCGAGAGATACTACAAGCTTGGCCTTGTATGAATACTTGAACAAGACACACTGGGTGTTGACAATTATCAGAACCCTGGTGATGGAAACAGACATGGTCTCTGCAGTGGTGTATATGAGAATCAACATGACTGTCATCCCCAGACTGTACTGAAAAATTCCTCCACCTCCAGGAATCATGTGTGTGAAGCACAAATTTTCCAAAGAAAGTGATCATGGTCCAAACTCTAATGTACAATTTCTTACCTGTCAATAAGGTATGATTTCCAAGAGGCAAATAATTGTTGAAACTCATTACCACAAAAACAGTTCAATCCAATGTATGACATTTCGGGGGGGGGGGAAGGACAAACTGAAGATAATAAAAAATAAAAACAAAATAAGAAGGAATGACACACAAACTTGTAAGACAATTCTCAAGTACTTTCCTGCAGACAGCATCAGCTGCTGAATCATAGTTGATCTTTATCTCTGATAAACCTGGTGAGTATTCATAAACCAATGGTACAAGAGGCAGAGCAGCAACACAAAATTTTTGAAGTCATTAACAACAAGCAGGATGTCACGGCACAACTGTCTGGATTCAAGTCCTGACAAACTGAATGCAACTAGAATTCTTCAAACTTAGTGTCACTTGTTCCAATATGTTTGCTACATTTGCACTGTGCACTGTAACAGGTAATAGTAGGTAGAAGAGTGTTTGAACACTTTCTTCTACCTAGTAGACTGCTTATACCAGTGCATGTGAAACATACCATACCATAACTGCATATGCAACCATCTTCCTGAAGATGAACCCTTGGATTCAAAACATGTAGAAGATATCAAAATTAAAAATTTATTGAAGTATTAATTAGGAAAGTGTGCATTTCATTGGTTTATGTTGTATAATGTCTGCTACAGTATAACACTGCTGTTTTGTTTGCCTTCTTTCAAGTCCATGCGAATCCATCAATGCAGACTAATGTGTATATGACCACAAAGGGAAATTCTGCAAAATAATAAAGTTGTCAGCAGTCAAGAAACAGGATACAATGAATTAATCCCAACACTCATAAGCCTTCAAAAAAATTTATCAAAATTAAGCTTACAATCTAATTCTGAGTACTCAAACACTCTAAGAACTTTCTAAGATATTTCACAAACTGCAAACAAGCAGACTGCTACTTTGTATTAGGAGATGCTATTAATGTTATCTGTAAAATATATAACACACGTTCACCCACACTGATTGTCATGCCATTATCCAAGCACCACTTCTGCACAGTCGATTTCAGATAGCAGATGTTCACAGTGTACAACATTCTTATGAGATCTTAGATTTTTACAGGGATGTGCCTGAGGATTCAGGTCTTCTGGAAGGCGATTCTGTGTCACCACAAGAGCGATTCCCAACATTATGAAGGAACATGGTACCTTCATCTTCAACGGTCAGGCAGTGCAAAAAGCACAACATTTCAAAGGAGCTATGACCCTTTGAAACACCTGGCACCACTCACCGAATAACAGTGTCGCACCCCAGGAAGACTTGAATCCACACAACATTCCTAATGCTACAACAGTTCTTCAAATCACTAGCAAACAAGATAATTGGAAGTGGAATCAGACTAAAAAATATAACAAAAATATTAAAAAGTAAGGGCCCTAAAGGAGAACCCTGTGAACATCAAATCTCACAGTAAAAGAAGACAAAGTACCAAAAATATGAAACCAAGGCTTGCCAATCAGCTACAGCCAGTTAACACAACTACAGGACAGGCCAAAATTGCTAAGCAAGGAATGAGGAACTGTCAATACACCATTTAAATTACAATATACATAATCAATCTGACCTTGTGTATACACAGACTTCATAGTGTGTTAAAGGAGGTAACCAGAAGCAGAAGAGTATTTTCTGGAACCATGCTGAGAAGAATAAGCTTAAACTGAATAAAATAATACAAATTACCACAATACATTCAACATTTTGGAAACACAATTAAATAAAAAAAAACAGGAATATAACTGCAAACAAAATTACTGCTGCCCTCTTCTATAACCTGGAACAAGCTTCTGTTTTGAGAACTGAGCTCTTCTGGATACACAGGGGCCAAGAACCTTGTATCTTGAAGATGGGACCGACAGGTTGTCCCAAAATGTCGGTAAGAAATTACCACTACTAGCTGTGTAATAACCCAGAACAGCAGAGCTCTCGTCTTCATCGTGGCAGAAGACTGAAATCATGCAAGTGACTGTTTCCACAAGGATGAGAACTTGTCAATACACCATGATTGTGAAGTAAACTCGTAACATTCACCTGCAACAAAAGTGTATGATTGTACGAACACAGCATTTGTCTAGAAGCTACAGCCACTTAACATTGTGTATTTATTTGCCAATCGTGGCTGACAACCAGCACCCTACTTGGTGGATGTGGTGTCAAGGACCAACGGAATGGTCCTGCATGTAGTTCCAGTCTTACTCCACATGATTTGCTTTTGTAAGGTTGGGCCAGAGAGGAATTCTGCTGACCTCAGGCAAGAACACTTGATGAAATGAACAACAAATCTCAGATGCTTTAGGTGCTGTTCCTCTTAAATTATTAATAAAAAAGTGTAGAGTCTGTGACTTCCAGGTTGCTGAAGTGCATGAGTAAAAGTACAAGGAACATGATGAAACCTGATGCTAAACAGAAGTGTATGGGTTTCAGAGTGGTGCAAAAACTGTAGCAAGGTAGCATTCCATTTTACAAGATACAATCATACCATTATGCACTTCCTGTAAAAACACAATTCAGTTCATCTAATGTAAAAAAAAAAAGCCTCTTCCAAAAGTTCTGAGACCAAATAAACAAAACACAATCTATACGACATAAATTTCATTACATATTATGCCCTTCAGTACAGTTCCCTCCAGCATGAGTATGATTTCCATTATGCTTACATATAATCTGGAAGAAATTTGGGTTAGCTGCATTAGCATTTTCTCTTGTACATGCTCTGCTGATTCAAATCAATGTTCTTTGAACTAATTTCCAGTTACAAGAACAGGAAAAAGTCTGCTGGAGATATAACAGGGCTATAGTGTGGCTGAGGAACAACTACAGCTGTTTACTACCAAAACTTCTGGACAGACATTGCTGTATTTACAGCAGCAGTGATGAGAACAAAACAGTATTTCTTTCCCGCTGCTTCTCACATGCCAAAAAACTGGCAGAAATCTTGATTCAGATTTACCTATAAGAACAAACATGATGTACCAAACCTTGAGTCAAAAACAGCAATGAGGATGGTCTTCACATTCAATCCACATTGTCATACTTCTTTTGTGGTCTTGGAGATGACCCGGACTCCCACTATGAATATGCTGCTTCATTTCAACACTGTTATTGCAGAAAACAGCAACAGGATCCACAGAGTCTACTAAGTCACATCCAATCATCACATGGCCTTCACATGATTTTAAATAGAGGTTGTGAGTGCAGACCAAGAAATTTTTGAATAGATATCATAAGCTAGGAGGAGTAAAAACACAGAACGCCTTAACTATGAAGTATGGGATTCCATCGAAACCACAATGGTGAATGGTTTAAAAGGAACAGTCTGGCCAAGTTCACAAACAGAGATGGGGCCAGAGACGAATAGTACAAAGCAGTGAAATGATAGGTAGTTAGTTGCAGAAGATGAATCATAAATGCATTCAAAGTAACTGGCAACAGCAATATCATTATTTCTTGAGCCATGTTTCAGTTGTTCAAAACTGTATTTCTGAAATATGCTTCAACTGAGTTTCAAGTCTGCTATCCAACAAGCAGCCTCTCAGATGTGAGTGTAATTTAACTGGTGTACAACAGAATGAAAATGCAGCTATTTGCATTTCTTACTAACAATAATAATAATAATGACAACACAATTACACACAATGTATTCAATACAGACAGACAAACAGTGCAATGTGTGCGCAGTTAGTCATATTTCACAGCTGTTGTCAGTTTTCACTGCCACCAGCATGTCTGTAATCACCAGCAAATTCGCAACTGATGAAAAATCACCCACAAACGTTACATTTTTAACAAACAATTCCACATTTCTAACTTTTAAATTCATCTTATTGTATTCAACGTATGTTGCAATCATATGTCACTCTCTGATGTACTGTTTATAAAAAAACAAGGATGTCACACCCACTCATGACCAGAAAATGGAGAGAAATGCAGATGGAAATGTTGTCACTAACTTCAATATATTCAGTTCTACAGTGCAATAAACCTGACTTTTAACGTAATGAGCTGGCCGAACTAGGCAAAAACAGATTTTTTGCACACATCAAATTAATATCTATTTCTACACAATACTTTATAAACCAATTTAGTCTTCATTAATCCATAAGTGCATCATTTATTACGGGTGGAAATTCCCCTTGTAAAGGAGATTCACTATAATTGGTGCTCTTCTTGTCACAACTTACTGCAGCCAGTTCCACATCTTCTAATGGTAAATATGAATCTACAGATCACTTGGAAAAATGGTGTAGGACAGGTCCTCTTTTCCTCGGTGACTTTCATCTTAAATACTGGTAAAATATGAAACTCTAGAAAGTGCATGAATCTCTCTTCTCATTACTTCACCATATGTGGGTGTTCCACTGCACCTTTCTTAACTCAACAAAACTATACTGATTGTTTGTTTATTTGTAACATCATAACCACCAAAGCAATGCAAGGCTTGAACTCTTATTCCACAGTTTTGACCCACCTGCCATCTTCCTTACATTTTTTTCCTACTTGTGTCCTTAAGGTGTGCTTCTTCACAAATTCATTCATTTTCCTTGGAGTGGTGGCAAACAATTCATAAATTCGAACACAGCAGCCTCAGATGGCAAAACAGAGTCAAATTTATGTACAATTTCCATTGAAAGCAAATGACTGTATCAGAAGGATGCACACAACCACATTTTGATTCTCCATCAATTTCCAGTTAACAATGTGTCTTCATGTCACTTTTGTGCATTTCACAATCACAAGTTTTATAGCACTACTGATCTCATTGTTCCCATCAGAACCCAAAAATGCTATTTCCATGTCACTAGAAATATCATCATCCTTCTCACTTTCATCACTAAAACTACCAATTTCTTCATTTAAAATACCATCCACAATTTTCGACTAACTCTGTCCAAAGTGTTGCACTCCTCATGTGAAATGATAGCCTGCCAACTCACAAAAACTAAAGGCATTACAAATGACTGCACAATGAGAACAACAAATCTTTCCAGGAAACAGTGCTACATTTTCAATAAATTACATGTGTATGGACTAAAAAAAGGTATGCCCAAATTACATCCATTAACCTAGTGATTAGACGGTTATGTGCAGCATCTTATGTACGGTGCCCAAAATCCATCAAATGAAGTGACAGCCTCACATGCAATCATGACCAGAACACATCAAGCAAGGTAACTGAGTTAAGCAACAGCATGATGAATTTTTTTCTGGGCTAGAAGGCACACCAAACACATAGGGAGCCATATAATTTCTCACCATCAGGTTTTTGCATACTAAAACAACTGCACACCACCCAATGATACTGCAAACACAATGCCCACCAACCATTCCTAGTTAATACATACAGTCAAAAATTGCCGTGAAACAAAGGTTTCTGTGTTCAAATTGGTGCTGGAGAAAAGCCATTACGTAGCACATTTATTGTCCAGATGGGATTTTAAAGAAAGCAAAGACATGCATAACTGAACTATAATGTAATCATAACAAGCAGCAGTCCAAAGGGACAGTACACCATGCTGAATGGTGAACAGTTCCAGGTCTCAGAGGAGCACAGTACCTCTGGAATGTTGGTCAACTACGCACCAATCAACTCAGCACAACATCACGAAAGACTCATCATCAACCCAATGGTGAGAATCTCAGATCTCACATAAAAATAACATCCCCTAAATACTAAGTGTCTCAACAAATTCTAAAGACACCATGGCAACCTGGTGCCTGGTATCTGTCACACCCCATGTTAGAACCCTTACAAATCACCTGGCACCAGCCTTTCCATAGGAAGACAAATGATGGTAACATAATATTACTAAGGATTTTTTCTATCACACAGTCTGCTTACAACTCACACATGCAATTAGTCACACACACTCAAATATTTAGATGAAATAATACAGGGTTACATCTTTGACACCATAATAAACCGATGTATTATTACCTGTAACTGTAGGCACTAGACCCAAAGCTGGAGGAGCTGGGGCGAACAGTGGTGGGGAGAGAAAAGCACCCCTCAGAGTGGGGTGGGGGATGGGGGCCACAGCTATTGAGAATCAAGAAAAACCCTCTGCTCAGATGTACTCATTACAAAGATAAGTCGGTTACATGCAACAACCCACTGAAAGGAACACTTCACTAAAAATGAGTAAAACAATGTTCATCTAACAGAGTTTGAATCTGTACTGATCTTACAAGTGCACCTAGTGCTAATTTGATGGAGCACATCCTGCTGCATTTGTGTAAATGATCTGCTTTTCAATACCTAGTGCTGATATAATGTACTTGCCTAACTGCAAGGATGAAATGGCCGAAATGTTACAAAACTTGGTAACAAAGACAGCTGAAACATTAAACTGTTTAGACAACCGCCATAAGGCTGACTTAAAATTGAACCAGATCAGGGTCCTTTAACAAGTATGGGTGAAGCATAGGAAGTATACCATAGAAGGAATGTGAATGCACTTGTATTATGGAAAGACATACTTCTGCAACTGCATAAAGCCTCACAGTTTTGTGGGTTAGATCACAGAACTTGTACTTCATCTTAGATTCTCACATCACAAACCTACTATAAGGCCAAGAAAAACACTGTGAACTCGTGTCTACCACATGGTCTAAACAGTAAGCCTAAGAATGGCTTGTGGGGCAGCCTTTGGGCCATTCTGTCAGATTCAGCCACTACCCATCTTGTCAAGCCCATGACACACAACACAGCACACACTCACCAAAAACATTTCACTTGTCATTCAGAGACAGCATTGAAGCAGCCTTTCTGTACCATTAAATTAACTTGTGGCACTTACAACATCATGCTGTGGTCATTCCGTGTCATAAAAGCACAGTTTAGGGACAAAACTGTCATATCTATCTCTGGGTGATTCTTACAAATTTTGGAAATGTCTTGGGTCTCCTTACAAGTAACATATATTTATATAAAATCTTACATCAATGTATCGAACAAGAGCACAGATTAAGATTTTATATTTTCCTTAAATTTACCCCCATTCTGATTCATCTGGTACAAATTACAACAAAGAGCTCAGTCTAATGCCAACTGATAAACTTTCAAGTGGGCTACATCATATGTAATATTTAAGAGACACGGCATTTTGCAATTACAAAAAACATAACACATACATGCAAGTTTTTGTCCACAAAACCACAATACCTTCAACACTCCTTGGGCAAGTGTCCATGGTGGCATGTGAAAGTAACAGTGCTCGCAACATGATTGATTGTTTCAGTCAGTCGTCTGTTACTGCACTGGATGGTGAGGCAATATCAGCCATGTTGTGAGACCTGTACACACACACACACACACACACAAACACACGCACGCGCACGACAGGGCATCATGGCTTCTCCAGGATTTCTGTTCATACCTGATTCTGGTAATGTGTTTCCTGGTATGGAAAGGCATGTAGTGGTTTTGTCCAGTACAAAATTAATTTCAGTATTTGCTAAATGTGGATGGCTGCAGGTTTCAGAGGTGTCCAGTAACTAAATATTTAAAACAATGTTGTAACTTGTGAATGTCAGACATCATATGTTGTAACTTGTGAATGTCAGACATCATACCGGTTCCGAGAAGAATCAGACACCTGTGTTGGGCTTGATAAGAAAGATTCCTAGTATTCACGAAGGACAAAGAACCTGTGATACAGATAGGAAATGTAATGTGATATACTATAATCCAGCTGCTACACTCTTGTCAGTAAAAGCGTGTTGGCTTTCACATGATGTGCAAAATAGATCAAGAGAAATGCTTTCTTTTTTTCTCTCATTTCAAAACATGTACAGTGAACTGGTCACAGTTTCTAAGCAAAGCATCAAGCTGTCAAGGACACAGTGTAAACCAACATTATTACACTGCCATGGTAACTATAAGAAAAATGGGTCACCAAAATGACCTGAAACATGGAACTCAGGGAACAGGGTTCTCCAGCATAACAATGCAACTCGTCACCCCATTGTGCGTGTGAATTTATGGCTAAGAACAAAATGACTGTCATTCCAAACCCAGTTTTATAAAGCCATGTGACATATTTTGTTTCCCAAAATGAAAAACAGCATTAACCCTTTAAATACTGAATTAAATCCCACTGCCATTTGCTGGCATTATTAGGGGCTTACCATATTTTCCACGTTAGCAGGATAAGGATTTAAGGGTAAAAACACTGGACAACAAATCATAAAAAACCAAGCAAAATTTCAGGATGCACTTGTCAAGCTTCCAACAATACACTTCATGAAATGGGAATGTGACTGACGAGAACACTGATTCAAAGGCTAATGGTTCATGTTTAACAATCAACCAACTAACTAACCAACCAACGAACTGCATGGAGAAGAGTCCTCCTTGAAAAGCTAACAGGTCCTCAGCTTGTCAAGAAATGTCCTGCATTTTGTGAAACCCAAAGGTTCATTACCACATTTGCAAGTACCCACCACCTATCCCCATCCTAAGCCAGATCAATCCAGTCCATGCCTTGCCATTCCACTTCTTCAAGATCCATTTTAATATTATCCTCCAATATACACCTACATATTCAAAGTGGTCTCCTTCCCCTAGGTATTCTCACCAAAACCCTGTCTGCACCTCTCCTGTCTCCCACACGTGCCACATGACCCACCCACCTCATTTTTTTTTAGACTTAATCACCGGATAAAATCTGGTGACGAGTGCATATCATAAAGCTCCTCATTATGTAGTCTTCTCTGCTCACCCTGTCACCTCATCCCTCTTAGGCCCAAGTACCTTCCACAGCACCCTACTCTCGCCCAGTTTCACCTTATGTTCCTCTCTCAGTATGAGAGTAAGCTTACACCCCCCCCCCCCCCCAAAAAAAAAACATCATGGAAAAGCAAATGCAATCCATACAGTACTGATCATACCACACATTTAAGCCAACTCTAACATATTTTCTCCTGGTTCTGATACCTCTGACCCTCAAAGCCCCCCCCCCCAGTAGTCATGTACAAAATACTCTGCTAACAGTTATTTATAACTGACAACAGGGAATACACTTACAGTCATTTTCAGTTTATTTAAATAGTAGCAGTGAACAAGACCAAAATACTAAATATGAATGGGGTGTGTGAATAAAGCAAGAATGTGCATTTTGCAGGGCAAGTTATAATGCAGTAATATGCAGTGGTCCCCATTCACGCCATGAAAGCATATGGGGAAATAAAGAGCAGCTCCACACATTCTCACACTAGCACCAGATAGAGGTGCATAGTCAATCTGATACCCCAACTGTTTTCCTTTTGGGGGAAGAGCCCCAGCTACCCAGTAAACAGTAGCCTTGGTGGGCCCCAGGGTCAGTTTGGACACTCTGACATGAGAATTCCTTGCTCCTGCTTTGGAATCAGGCTATGATTCCTTCGTTGTTCACCATACCACAACTACCTCAACTATAGAGAGAATGTCAAATATATTTACAAATATTTACCACAAGGAGTGGGTCTCCATTCTGCAGGTGTGGATGAAAAATCTGCCTGTGTTGCCCATGGCAATTCTGGATACGTCAAGTTTGGATTCCACCTAAATAGTGTGTTTTGTAGGAAGTCACATTCCTCTTCATTAGCATCTGTCAGATCGAGGAACTGGAGCTCCTGAAAGAATACAGAATATGAAAAATGTGAAATGCATCAGTGACACCCACAGCTGTGCGTCTATAAAAAAAAATCCAGTGGCTGCACACCTAAAATGACCAACTGACACAACAGTACATGCATACCAAGGCAGCTGTACCTGTGCGCAGATAACCATGACACCATTCTGTGTGTTTGTGGGGGGCAGAGGGGTTTATGTCAACATCATACAAAAAGCAGCACAGCATTAAGCACTAACACAAAAATCGGACATAAAATGCAAGGCTTCATAAGGTGTATATCACTGGGAACCTAGAAGAGCATGCAAGTAAATTTCAGAATGCCACAACAACTTTTACATTTTATCATGACAGACAACAAATTACATACACTTGTGTACCCCGGTACTGTTCACAAATATGCCAAGACATCTGACATGCTATGATCACCACCACCAGTACAAAGTGCCATTCAGACACTCACAATTGTATTTTCACACACTTGCCACCTACATAATCACAATAATTTTTCCAACTTTATCATCCAATCACGAATGGAATGTTTTTAAACAAGAAGTCAAAAGTGATTCAACCTGAACAATATACATTAAGAGCCTCACAGCCACGAAGGCCCATGTGACCAGATATAACAACCCCCCCCCCCCCCAAAAAGGAAAACTTATTTCCTGGCCATGTGGAACTCTTACTGCAGCATGCAGTGTCTTCTGCATAGAATGTGAGTTAATGGTGCACAGTACAGACTGTCCGTAGTAAACAAACAGAAAAGAGGTTTTGACAAGGAGAACTTCAATCTTGAGAAGCCAACTGACATGAAGTCAGAAAATAGTATCAGCTTAATTCAGACCTCAAATAGGTTCACAGCTCTGGAAATTTACATGAAAGTGGTGACATAAACAAGGACTGGGAAAGTCAGTGACAGCAATCTGAAAGGAAGCATCTTGACTGTATTATCTTCAGCAGAACTTGTCATATGATAAATTATGATGATTAATGACATGTGATGCATGTCTTTGAGCCAGGCAGTGTTGTCTCTAAATGTGGTGAGTACATCATATATTCACTGCAACGCATTAATCTAAAATGTGTGGTCCATGACAGCCATCAAGATGTATGACTGGACAGTAGAGTGATTCAGGGGGTCAAATAAAATGATGACTGCAAGCATCATCAAAATTTATAGAAATACATTACACTAACACGCAGACATTCAAAATCCAAATCTTGCACACTGTTACAGAAATCATGACAAAACACTGACTTGTCTCAGAACAGCTGAGATGATTAAGGAATGTGACTACTATGGGACACCTGGATCTAGACCCATTACACCAACATTTAAAAATGTGCATGGATTGTCATGTAGTATCAGCACTAGACTGCATTTCCTTCCTGCATGAGCAACCACACAGTAGCAACAATAAGAATACATGAAGTTCCACAACTGCCATTACTGATCAGCTGGAGAAAACATACAGCATCTAATACAAAATGGGTTCAGATGCAGTTCACAGTACAAGGCAGTTTCTGATCCCATGTGTACACTTGATCCTGGGTTAGTTGGTCTGGTTGGGGAAATTTAATGCATGAAGCCCTGGATGTTAACCTGCACATTTGAAGTTTCACCATCGTTAACCTTTAAATGACCTGTATAAAATGCCCTATAAATCCATTCCATGTATTTATTCAACAAGGAGATTTACTGCACTTTTAAGACACGCTACATAATCTGTTTTATTTTCCACAAACACAATTTACCTCATAATCATCTCGTAAACCAATCAAGTAAGGCTTTTCCACAAACTGTGAGCTAAAATTTAAAAACAAACCTGGTCATATAAACATTAAGAATATAACTCCCTTATTTGAGCAGTATTAACATTTGCAACAATATACAATTACGTATGCCCTGCTATTCACACTGCATGCTACAGAAACCATTCCAAATGTTTGCTAGCAATATCAATAACAGTCCACACAGATGCTGATGCATGACAGCACCAAAATGCATATATGGACATGAGAATAGTGTTACATACGTAACAGTGGGCCAAAATAATACTGTACATCAATAACAGTAGTCTGTGATGCCACAGTACCAACATTCATGTCTACCAGCACCCAAACTGCAATTGTACCCTTAAATGTACATTGGCAAGGACAACAATAATCACTAATACAAAGGCTCACAGCTTAACCTACTGCATTAAATTTTCTGTTTAATAATGCTGCACATCTTCAGTGCACAATTTCAAACAACTGTTCAATTAAAACCAACTGCGTCAAGGGTGCACAAATCCCAGGAAACCGAAGTTTTTAGAGCGGCACCCAACATCTGTTGGTCCCCACATATTTTTATGTTTACAATGTTAGAACCCAGACCCAATTCATTAACCCAAACATACAAGTTTGTATGCAGAATGCTGAGAAATCTTCAAGTTGCTGAACTCCCATGATCAGGGGCTCACACAAACAACATACTTGTTGAAATTCACATGCCTAGCACCCTTGAAGAAGCTAAGGAACCTGTACTTAAGACTAAGAAGAGGACCATGAATATTCAAAGTCAAATGAGGGACTTGGATTCAGTGCAGCTGGCATGAAGTTGTTTTCAGGACACTGATTCAAGCAAGCAGGGAGAAGCAATCGGACAAGAGTTCTGACGATGCTTGCTGGCTCTAAGGAGATTGTGAAGGATATGAAGTCTTTGCTCACCAGACTTCAGTGCTTGGTTTCCTCATGTAAATTTCAGGAACACATGCATCATCACCTAAACTGTTAGATAATGGAGCTGATGATCAACATAACCTGCCTATAGCTGAAGAAGTGCCTCCTCCTTGAATTGTCATTTGTTTCTCAGATTTTCACTTTTTGTACATTTCTGATAAGTTGAAATATATCTTTTTTCTTGTCAAAACAAATTGCCTGGGACCTTTCTCATCATTTTTAACACCATGTTTATGAGAAAAATCTGTCCCAGCTAATGCTGCTGGTCTCTGAACCAATTACAATGCACCTTGACCCACCAATCAACATGTATACAGAGAAATGTTAAACAAACACACACAAATACAGTAACATGAGCAACGCACATTCAATCATGAACCTACGATCTACTCTAACACGCCCCATCTGCATGCCAGAAACAAATGGGCAGTCCCAACCTCAGTGCACATAGTTCGTTTTAACAAACAGTCTTACATATGATGGCAACAAAATGAGCATCTGTGATTGTGTGTTAACAGTTGTGATATAATATAGCAAAAATATTATACAATGGAAGATATTGGACATAAATGAAAGAATATAATTACATAACCATGTTTTATGAACATTCACACATCATCCTCACATCTATGGTTCAAAGCTTCTGTGATATAGAACCATGAAATGTGAAGTCTTGTAAGATACACAGTTTTATTGCTATTCTAAATATGCGTCACGAGGGGTACTAAGTACACAAAATAATACATTTTATAATAGTTTCATGTAAATAATCCTAATTTCATAACAATCATACGAATGCAGTTTTTTTTCGATTCATACACATTCCCGGATTAATATTCCCACAATGGGACAACTTTACACGGCTTTCACGTTAACCACGACTGTCCTACACGAATAAAATTTCAGCGCTTACGGAAAGACCTACTACTCGAAATGGAGCAAAATATTTTCAACATTCCATCCCGTGTTCCTTGATTCACTTGTTCTCCACTCAATTACAACTATATCAAAAGGACTGCAAATTTCAACACCAATATATTCTAATTACTTGCCACATAGCCTTAATCAAGTAATTGCTAAATGTGTTTTATACGCAGCAACTGCCCTTTCCTACAAACAATAATTTTACAACGTTGCTCATCAGGCAGACGACTAACATGAGTTAATCTCAAAGTGGCAGCAGTCATTCTATTCATTTCAATACGCACCTGAAATGCACACTTCCACGAAACGTGAAATGTATACAACATAAACAGCAAAACCGACACCACGTGCACGAACAAATTCTGCCCTGCGACATTTTGAACATTGCATGGTGACGAATCATCTTCACGGCTCGGTCAAAAATACCTTAAGATACTACTCCAATGGCAACAAAAGTCCAAAATAATGCACGTTCATTTCTTGCGTGCATTTCCATGCAAATTTCGTGCAATATTACCTGCAATGTGTTATCCATGGTCCCTATTTATGAGTTAAGTCATAACTACACCGCTGTAACCATGTCTCCCACCATGAAGAGGAACTTCCTGTGCTTACTATGCGCACGCCTGATAGGAAATTCATGAAGTCGAGGGGTGATTGGTAGGTGTAAAGGCATCCGGTGAAATTGTAGCCAATCACAAATACCGTACAGACACGCTTTCTGCTCGCGGACCGGCGTGGAAAATAAATGCAGCTTGATTCAGTGAGGTTAAAGAATTTGCGCACGTGGCTTGAAACGAATATGTATTTATAACTAGCTGCTTGAATCACCTTTCTTAAGAAGCTGATAGGTTTGCAGTCACTAAAGATGTTACACATTTGATAGAACCCAAAGGTTTCTTACTGAGTTCACAAGAGTGCGCCACTTGTCTGTAGCTGGGGTCAGAACAAGTCTGGGTATGGACGTAGGTCGTAGTGCTGTTAAAATGCAGTTTAATATTATTCTCTCATGTACACTTAGGTCTTACAGTTGGCTTCGTAGAGTTTTCCAATAAAACCTTGCATGTCCATCTGTCAGTATCCATATTGTATGTTTTAAGTAAATGCATCAATGATAGAAAGTGTGTAAGAGCACTTTTTCCACACAATCTGCCAGCTTTTCAATTCACTTAGTCCAACAGTGAGCAAGACTCTGTATACACTAAAAAGTTTTTTTTTATCGCCTGCGTCGCAAGCCATGTGTGCACCGATTCTTTCATCTCAGGGTCTTAGTGAATCGGAAGCCTCTGAAAGTGTCGTTTTGAGTTAGCCAAATAGGTCAGTGGAATGGGCTATGTGTGGAATTAACTTTCAGGGAAAAGCGCTGGATAAGATTTGTTGTGTAGTTGATAGCCGTAATGTGCCTCAGTAATTACTTTAAACAGTGTACCATACTAAACAGTTTTAATTGTATTAAGGCTTATTCCAGTGCTGGAGCAATTCTTCGTTGTCCTGAATATAATTAATATGTGTATATATTTCACAACCCAGTGTTTCACCAGCTTATTGGATTTAGTCTCCAAATTTGATCAAAACCTGGTGTTTTATATTATTCAAACTTTTCAATATCCATCATAACCTTGAAGGTACAATTTTGAGATACTGTTGAATCATCTGTTTTTCAGTCTACCTAACATAATTAACTACACATAAATTCAATATCTGAATTAGCCTACTCAAAATACTGTTTGGAATTTGCGGCAGATCAGACCTCTCACTGTTTACCAACGTAGTTCTCTGTTGGTCAGCCTTCCTGAACACATTTATTTCCAGATAGAAGTCGAACTGTCTTGTTATTACTGTTTGTGTTTGTTACATAATTTCACTAATCATTTTCCTTATGTCTGCATTAACAATAAATGTTCTTTTGGTAAATTATTTTATACTACTAAATTCTTCCCCGGCCAATGTTTCCTCTTACATACTAGAAGATCCCTATATATTCTCTTACATTCTAAACACATAACTCTGGAAAGTATACTATCTTTGCCTTTCCATTGTGCTAAGATATTCCTCTCTATATTCGCAATGCCTCCTTCACTTTCACCCTCTTTGTTCAGAATGAAGTCCAAACCCATGGCCCTGTCTACCTGATTGACAGAACACTGTCCTACCACATCTGAATTCTGTCTTGTTCCAGCACTTCAACAAAACTAAACTTGTGTGCAGCATTTCATTTTTACCTCATTAACCTTTAACCATCTTGTTGAAGTGTCATTGGTAACAAAGTAACTGTACTTATGTGATATGTCAAGGCTATAATCAACTGTACCTACAAAAGTGCAGTCATCCCTTATTTATAATTCAGAGTCTGTAAATTATTTCTTGCAAAGTCAGTACTTTCACGATAATGTGATGAGTGTTACACTGTTCCAACTAACTCAAGGGTGGTATGTCTCTTGAAACAGATTTTCATTTGTACGTGTCATGGATTGTATTGCATGTGTATTAAACACCCTGCCATGCCATGCCATCCTTTCCCCAGGTTTTTCATGGTCTCCAAAACCAACATTTCAAGAAGGTGGCAGGTTTCTTATACTTTCTCACACACCATTCTTAATTTGACACAGTACCATGCACCACATCATTATATCCTTGCTTACAATGGTAAACAAATTCAAAACAAATATACATGTAAGACAGATTTAAAGTTTTCTGCTAAAGCTGTATGATTAAACTGACACATATAGGATGTCCCTAAAATAGGCAACAATATTTCAGGATTAGGTCTGTCATACCAAACATAAAAAAGGCTTGTATATGAACAGGGTTCTGAAGCCCTTCCTTGCAAATCCATTTCAGAATACTGTGGAAGCATCGCACACTGTGGTAAAACATTTTGTGAGGTGATTCTTTATCACAAATCTTTATTTACATCCTAAACATATACTTTACGTTTGTTATAAGAAACAAAGCAACAGATACACAAAGTCCTTTTATACATCTGACACAAATAAGTATTTCCAACAATTTGCAGACTTTAGAAGCTTGTGTTTCATAGGAAGTGCCTGAAGTGAACAAATTCAACAAGAGTGCAGGCTTCAATATATCGTCACATTAACTCTTATACACGTTGAAAGTCTCTGGCATACTGTAAATTGTCTCACAGCCTGTCACAATGTGTTCATGGAGACTTTCCACACTTCAACACTGGGGATAAATGTGCCAGAGATATAAATGTTCCCACCAATAAAAATCCAGTGAATTTAGGTCATGGGGGCCATGCAGCTGGTACACCTTCATATCCAATGAGTTGGGCGAGTTTGGTTTAGAAACTAGCAAGCAGCAAGGCCAAAATGAGGGGTGCTCCATCATGCATAAAGGATATGGCTTGTTGTATCATCAACAGGACAACTTCCACAAACACATGCAGATGGTTTTCCAAGACAGCTGTGTAATTTGGTCCCATGAGGTGGGTTGTAATTATTAAGGTAGGAATAAACAGCCACCATCAATGCCAGTCCAGATGTCGATGGAGAACTGTTGTTTATGACATAATGGAACAATTCCATGGCAATCCTCTTCTACCCATAGATTCTGATTGTGAAAGTTAATGATTACACCTGTGAAAGTTAATGATTACACCTCTAATGACTTGTGCCTCATCTGAAACAGTGGCACAGACATAATATCAGGGTTTGGGCATCAGATTTTTTACATCAGTATTCTTTTGTATTCATTTGCTTATGATAGATGTAATGGTTTTGTATATTGTGGGGAGGCAGGTTATAGGTCTGTAATTCTTTGGTCTTTCAATGTTTTCATTCTTTGGAATAAGAATTGTTACTCCTGTCATTAGCCACTCTGGTATTTGACCTACCTCAATCAGTTTATTAAAAAGGGTTGCTAAATATGTGTGTGTTTCTCTAAGTTGCTGAAGCCAAAAATTTGCTGTTTGGTCTCTTCCAGGAGCTTTCCAATTTAGCATCATTGTTAGCACTACTGTAAAATCCATTTCAGATACTGGGCTCTAGTCCATACTGGAATTTTATTGGCATTGGTTTTTGATCCAGTAAGCTTCTTTTTGTGTTAAACCTTTCTATTCACATTTCTCTCTTTCTTCTTTGGTTGTTGCACTTTTCACATTGGTATTTTTCTGTCTGAGAAGGCTGTAAACTCTCTTGCAGTCTGTTCTAAACATTTTATTTTGATAGTACTGGTTTTGTCTTTTTTTATATCTAGACCACAATGTACAAAGTGAGTGTGAAGCAGTATAAACACAACTATAGTTGGTATCTATAGCTAGTGATGGTGGGTAAGTGTCAGCAACTACATGTTGTGGCCATCATCAGGTTCTACATACTAAAGTAGATAAACTAATACAATATGCAAATTCAGTCAGCTTGATATTGAGATCTTGAACATCTTAACATTCATTAATCTTACAGATTGGTTATGGCTAGTAATAATGCTATGAATATTTTGGAGGCGTAGAGTTCAGAGTCAGGCGAGCTAGTTGACTTGCAGTAGACTGGTGCTTTGTGTGTTGGTCAGCTCTCTTGACAGGCATAATCTAGTGGCAGGTGGGTGTGTGCTTTGAGGCATGGAGGATCATGTCCATTGCGTGGGAGGTAGAATCTTTAGCTGGCATGGAGGTTGGTGTCCCGTGGCTCATGATGTGCAGAATATGCTGTGGTTTTTGCACAGTCTTCACTGTGGGTAACCAGTGTGTTGCTCCAGTTGGGTTGTAGAAAAAAAACTGCAATGTATAGTAGAATGTAGGTGAACAGCGTAACTTTTTGCAGGGCTTCTTAACCAGCCTTAATGCAGTGTCACTGTTTTTGTAGGCACACCATCTATATGATGAAACACTGCAAGTCAACTAGCTCGCCTGACTCTGAACTCTATGCCTCCAAAATATTCATAGCATTATTACTAGCCATAACCAAATCTGTAAGATTAATGAATGTTAAGGTGTTCGAGATTTCAACAACAAGCTGATTGAATATGCATATTGTATTAGTTTAACTGCTTTAGTATGTACAACCTCATGATGGCCACAACATGTTGCTGATAGCTACCGACCATCGCTAGCTATAGATACCAAGTATAGTTGTGTTTAGACTGCTTCACACTCACTTTGTACATTGTGATTTAATAAACAATGGGGATGTCGCACCTCAAAATTTTATCTAGACAATTTTTACATCTTTACTGATACTTTTTGTTTGAGCTCTTCAATCACTTCATCCAAAATTTTCTTCTACTCTGTTCTACATTTCCTTAGTAATCTCTTCGTTTTCGTATTTTGTGTCTTCATCTTATCTCTATTTATTTCTGCCAAAGATGACAGTTCTTTCCTGATACCATTTATACTCTTCTGTATGAATCTTACCCATGGGGGTGTTTTTGGACTCTGAGTTTCTGATTCATAGCATCCTGTTCCATTTATTTCTTTTGTAACAACCTTTGCTGCTTCATGGATAAGGTGGATTACCTCAGTCAGATTTAGATCCTTATCTTTTAGTGCTTTTTCCATTGCTTCATTAGCAGTTTTCAAAATGTTATTTATTTGAATCATACTTTGGAGTTTCTGCAGTCTTTGTCTTTCATTAATTTGTATTTGTGTCCCATGACAATATGCACTTTCAATTTTTTCTTTTAATTCACTGATGTCATTCCTTTGTTGATGATATTCCATTTCTTCTTCTGCTGTTGGTGCTGAATTCTGCTTCTGCTCCCCGGCATTCATGGTGCACAACGGTTCTAGCTTCCCTTTCATTTAGGTGACTTCTTTGAATTTCTAGCATTTCCTTCTTTATTTCTTTGATCTCCATTTCTGTGATGTTTTTGTCCTTCATGGTATACATTTTCTGGTTTATGAGTTTCTTTGTGTCCAAGTCCATCCTCCAGTCTGGGTGTTTCATTCTGTCCATACTTTGTACACCTTCTTGCATTTGTCTGTGAGATACTTTCTACAATACATATAGCACCATATAACTTCTCTTTTCTTCCCTTGCCCAAGCCATTTTTTGTTTTACCTATGTATTTTTGGATATAGTTTAGGTTTGGTGGCTTTTACTGAGAGTGGATGGTCTACTTTAAGTTGCCTCATTGCAGTAAAGTTTCTCAGCCCTAGGAGTATTCGGTTTCACAGTACTCTTGATTTGTCCTTTCTTGGTCTCCAAGAATAGCTGCTGCTCATTTGTTCTTTTTGAATTATTTTGATTGTTCTTCTCCTTCGCTGTCCTGGAGTAACTAGGGATTGTAGAATGCAATGTAGCAGAGCCCTGTTTGCCACACTAAGGCTTTGTGAAACCGGATTCACCAGGTGCCCAGAGTTCACTGTTCATGGCGTCTAACTTTCCACCTCAGATACTTCTGAGTCCTTCAGCACAGTTGTTTATATCTTAGACTCAGGGCTTTATTTCAAGGTTTACTCCTCTAGATTTGCTGTGTTCCATTTAAACAGGCTTACCTCTGGTCAGATGTAGCTATGCACTACACACATATGGTCTTGTGTGCAAGGAAGAGAATGGCTTATGCCTCAAGGTACATTGTTGCACAACAGGTTGCTGAGGACCAGTGCAGAGTAAACCCCTTACCAAGGTACTACCTCTCCCACACCCCTTGAGCCCTTATTATTATTATTATTATTATATTTTTTAAAGATAAATGTGCATATCAGGCAAAATCTAACTCTGTTCATGACACCTGCAAAATTAGGTGTGTTGTTTCAATGCTTTTGGAACTAGCATACCTTCCCATCACCTCAACAATTTCCATTAGAATGTAAACCTAAAAGAACACATACTTCACCTGCTGTGACAAATTTCCATGACCCTACAGAAGAGTGGAAAGGGAAAGAATTATACTTTTGTACTTGTCTGCCTAACTGATGGGTTCCAGCATTATTGTTTGTACCATGCTTTTGTCAAAAAACCTAAATGGATGTAATCCACAGTATCTGCAACATCTTCAGCATAATTTCTACATGCACCGTCATCACAAAAATGCTGTTTTGTCCTCAGAGTAGTTGTTGAAGCACTGCCAAATGAAAACTTGACTCAATACACTGTCATCATCATCATCATCATGATCCTTATCACCATCAGCTCTGTGATCCTAATTTATTACAATATCAACAAGTGAAATGCCCTCACTTTCACTGGCAATATTACTGTGGCTGTGACTGCTATTGTTACTGCTACTAGCACTAAAACCATATTCATCGCACTCACACAAAACTATTTTATGCACTTGTAAGCTGAAACCACCTCTCCACTTGGAGGCCATGTCTACACTGAATGGTCAACACAGCCATGAATGGACAAGGAATTTCAGTCGTGGAAGAAATATAACAATTGCCGTCACAGAATGCTACATATACCACTGGAAAATCTGCACCTTTCTCTGTTCAGGTACTTAAAAGTTCTGGAGACTTCTTTTTTTTTAGGTACATATAGCAACATGAATGAAACTGTCTGCAATGCATTTGTGCTTTATGGATGGAGTCTTTCTACAAAAGAACAACATTGCACATATGATAATCGATGTAAGTAGACAATGAGGGGAAAAAAAGATCCTGAGCTTCACAGACATATTTCTTAAGATGCACTTACAGTAATAACATGAGAAGTATCAGAGAAAAGTGCTGTCATGTCCAAACAAATAGCAAGTGTCAGCTATTTTTAGATGCCAAATATACAAGAGCATTGAATTAGATCAAGCTGTTTGCAATAGCAGTTGAAATACTTATAACTTGAAACTGAAGTAATTTACAAAGACACCTCACTCATTAAAACTACTGCTGTAAGTATACTTACAGCAAAACATAGCGGCATGGATCCACACCTCACGTGGAGGCCAGCAGCATGTGATAAAATGCAGGTTCATTCCATGTAGGAGGGGCAGCAATGAAGGGTTAACACTTGCAACAGAGTATGCTCTGGTCCTGTTAAGGCAATTCATCCCTGCTGTGTTCTAATTATCATATTGCAACTACCAAACCGTCCATCAATACGACATACATTCTGAGATATCAAAATACAGCTACAAGTTGAACCCACTAAAGGTAGCCATCATAAGGCTGTACCTACAAAAAGGTGAAAGGGCAATATTTACACCTGGAAATTCATATTTTGAGATCTCATACTTCACACTCTATGTTTCTAATGAAATATACAAGAACTTTACAGTTAAAATAGATTATATAAGCAGTTTTGAATGACTGTGTAGCTTGTATATTAAAATTACATCAGTCAAGTAATTAAGTTTGTGGGCGTTTGGGCACGTCTGTGTAACTTCACAGTCGTGCAAGCAGTATCTGATTAGAAGTGGAATCTGCAACTGAAAGGCGGAATATTATGAGTAGAGGAGGATAAAGCAGAAATAATTAAAAATAATTGAAAGAAACAAAGAAAATTGTAAATTTTTTAATAGAATAACAAGTAGTGATATAATTTATACACCATGCACAAAGAAATAGTAATTCCACTAGAAAGATTGTAGACAAGTGATCTTTCCTACCTGAAAAATGTTTAAGAGCTGACAATTCTTTTACAGCAAAGTAACCTTAGCTGGCTGTTGAAAAGCATCTAATTTGAAGTTCGGAGGAGATTTGCAAAGCTGCAAAAACTCATGTCAGAAAAATAAGTGCAAAATAGAAGGATTTAAAATTAATCTCTCTCAACTCTCCTATTACAAACTGTACAAACACAGGTCATTTTAGCCCTGAAAGAACATTTGTATAATGCTAAGAAATTTGTATAACATTAGGAAGTTAAGAAGCATAAACGCCTTAAAAGTAAAAAATTTTGTGCAGTTCCACTGTTCACCTATACTGACTCTGTGTGAAGGATGTTCAACACCATTCATACCACAGACCACAACTGGACACAATTCTGAGCCCCTCACATCCACCTCTCAATCACACACCTTCTTTCTCCAGGATCCATCTTAATGTTATTCATGCATTTCCTTTTTGGCCCTACAGATAAAAGCTGGTGTGTGCAGTCAAAAACTTAACCTCCTATGAATCTGGAATGTGAGAAAGTGGTACATTTTCTGTGTGTGTCTTTATCAACACTTATCATTCAATGACCAGCGTACATTTATAATAGTGCACATGCTTAAATATACATAAGATTTACACAAACAGATGTAAATACAGCCAAATTCCATTAATCTGGAATATCTGACAGTACATATACTGACCTAAGTTCTCACAGCTAATTTTTCGTAACTGCTCATATACATGGACTGTACAGCTAATGGGAGGAATATTCTGTTTGGATAGCTCCTTCATCTGCAAGTGCAGAATCAGCAGGGTCCTCTTCTGTGTTTTACGGTGTCTTCACAGCTGAAGAATTTGATGGAGCAGGAGAGAGGGTCAGGTGATACCACAACCATTGATCTACACACACTCTTGGAGGCCTCTTTGAACATGTCCCTGGGATGAGATCCGCCTGTTTCACTGATAAAGCTTCTGGTAAACAGCAAAAATTCTGATACTGGGGACTACTCTCCTGAAATGTCAGGATTTCCGAATGACAGGTGTCGGGTCAAAGGAATTTTGCTGTACACCGTTCTGCAAAGAGGAGGCAATACACAGTACATGTAACATAACATTAAGGGGTGTTCCACTAACCATTGTTGCTTTTAAAAACAGTACCTATTACATATTCTGATGTGTGTCTACAGCCTTAGTTATCCGGCATGCCAAACCCTTGCACGCTATCACACTGTCATTTGTGGCCTATCTGTCTCTACCATATTTTTCCACATTTTCTAATAAACGGCATGACTTTTGGAAAAAAGTTATTGAACATAAAATGTGTGTTCGGACTTTCTCTACAATTTTTGTCTGCAACATTTAAAATTCGAAGAAGAATTTGGTGAGATAATATCACACATGTGCATAGATCTTCATGCAAAGTACTCATTATTCTGGTCAGATTTTAATAAAATTTGAATTTTCTTAACACATGTTCACAACATACTCAAATATAAAATTTCATGAAAATCCATCTTATGGGAGTCGAGTTGTTCCACGTGGACAGATGGATGGACAGACACACAGACATAAGAAAGCTAACAGTTGCGTTTCACAATTTTGTGAATGGTCCTAATATAAATGGTTATTAAATTTAATATTTTAGGTGCACAAAGATGTCACCAAAATTTAATTTTGGTGCATGATGACCCAATATCCCTCCTCTCCTTATACATGAAGCTCAAATGAATCGTTATAACATTCTTCCCAAGGCTTCATTTACACTGTACAGTGATAAATGACAAAATATGTATATCATAAAGGTATACAAATTAACATAAATACAGACTAAATTGTCCAAAGTAATAAGTGGTGTACAGATGTTTTAATTTTTCTTTCAAGAATGAGTATTATAAAATAGGAAAAAACCTTGAAATCAAGACCTATATTTCAATTAGGAAAACTGAACAGATCATGAGTGAAACGAGATATCAACTTGGCAAGTTCAGCCATGACTGACATTGTTAATGATGTCTAAAACTACTAATGACCCCACTTAGATAAACAAGAACCTTTTACTGGGGACCACAGTGAGTGACAAACGTGTGGCATTATAAACTTCACTTGCTCCTTACATTCCACAATTGTCAGATGTCAACAGATCAATTTTATTATGTATAATTATAAATGCTAATATTGCTATATTATACTGTAGTTGAGTGAGTAAGAAACTTTTAATGTCATTGTATAACACTACAACAGAATGGACACGTGTTTGTATTGTGAATACTTTATGCATGAGCAATTGGAAAGAAATGTACTTTCTGAAATTTTTAAAACAAAAAACTGACAAAAGATTCTGTGAAACTTAAGTGACAGTTTGCTTTTGGCCATCACATGCTTCAAAAGACTAGCAATAAAAAAAAAATGTTAGGATGGTTTTGGGCCGATGCCATTGAAACAGTGCTGTAAACTCCCAAATATTCTAGTTTAATTGATTACTAGAGATAACTGGAGGAACATGAGCACAGGAAACTGTACAACTAATTGTTTTTCCTCTAATACCATACATAAACTTTGTTGGTAAAGTCACAACTGGCAGCAATCAAGCTCATACTTCCAAAAAAAAAGTATAAGCTTTAATGTTTTCAAAGCAGTGACAATATGGATTGTAGTCTAAAGGGTGGTTATTCATGTGGGATACTGTAGGGTTGTTTATAGAGTAACAACTACAGTACCAACATATATATATATATTTATTTATTAAAAGTCTTGCTAGTTGTACAGCAGATAGTGGCAGGAATGCCATGTTTAATAGTGGGTCTGAGAATTCATCAGAGGGCCACTATGAATAGAAGCGACTAGATGCTGGTGCACTTGCTGGCAGAGCTGGTTAGCAGCAGGTTGTATTCTGTAAGAACATAACCTCAATCTTCATCCCACAGTTAAGATGAAGGAAAACGTTTCCTCCAAAATTTGATAACTATTCAACAAATTACACAGTAACATGACCCAAAAGATCAGAACATAAATTATGCACATGTAAAACTTTTTGTCTCATGTTCACACAAAAAAACAGCCCATGTTTGCTACCAAAGCAGCTTGCGTAGAGCTCCTTGCAAATCATATTATTGCATCATTGAGTATATGCATCAGAACAATTACATCTTGCAATGCTGTGCAGAAAACGTTTCTAGTAATAAATATATGCCAAGAGTGCTGATGTAAATGCTACAATGTCTCCATTTGTATAGCTGGCACACGCTGTAATCACATTCATGTCATGTTAACACATCACACAAGCAGCTGACAGTATAATTTAAATATTGTGTAACCAATTACCTTTCCCAAGTTTTACAAGAGAATTTATAAATTAACTACTCTGTTTTTGCAAACACCTGTGTACTACAGCATAGATGTGTGTATGACTGCCTCCCTAAGGGAAGTCATCATTTAATCACACTGGCTTTTAACAACATAAACTAAACAGTAGTAGTTTCGGGTATTGTTAAAAAAAGTCACTTTGTTTACAGCATTTTTTAAATCTGAAATTTGAATTCCTCTGAAACCCTACAAAACAATCATTTTACCCAGACCTCTGGATAAAATGGAGCCCTGTATCTTCTGTTAAAGAAATGGAACATAGGTAAAAAGATATAATGAATAGATCAATTTGACAACTTTATTTCACCAGTAATTTTACATTCCAGATTTTTTTAGTAATTTTAAAAAAACAATAAAAGCCAAACTGCTCTTCTGTATTAACCATGTGAGTGCAATTTAAGAAGAAGAGAAGTTACACATAAAATCATCATAGATTAGTGGGTCAACTCTAGCACAATCTTCATGTACCCATTTCAAACACAACATACAACAAACCTATCTCTCATTGCTATCAGAATCCATAAAGGTTTCTAGGCAGAAAATAAATTCTGCATCTTTCTCTTCATTTGCCTTCCACATTTAATAGTTTTGTGTTCATTTCCATTGTTTTGGATATTTCCCTTGTGAACATTCATTTATTATACTTCCCGATTTTCCTAGTATTCTTCAAGTGGGCTTCTTTTGGTTTGTATCTGTCCTATGATTCAAGTCCTGCCTTCACACTAGATCTAGATCTATCACTTTCCTCTTTCTTTTCCTTTTGCTAAATCAAATATCCCTTTTAAGGGCAGCTTGTTAGAACTGCAGCTGTTCCAACTTTTCCCTTCTTCAATCATTGAAACTGAAATCAAACAGTCATCACACATTCACAGTAACACAGTGAGCTGCAGGGTCATTTTACCCTCAGCATATATTCCAAGAGCAATATGCGTAATATCAATACATCTATTTTGGAGAAGTGTGAACAACCTACATGTTTTAGCTCACTATCTGCTGTTTATTCTATAATTATTACACATATTATATTAAGCAAGTTCCAAATGAAAATTTGAAAACACCATGTACATGCACAGAGCTATCAAAAAATAGTTTTTGTCACACAAACAGATTGTTCCATGGTACAAGCATGTCCACATTCTGTGTCTCATCTCAATACACTAATGCACATGTAATTGGCTCCAAAGACAGTTTATTGCAGCACCAGCAACAGAATAGCAGAAAATGGCCCACTTACCCAGGAGGGCCACTTCACATAACTCCCCTGCTATCAAATCAAACAATTTCTGATATCTGTGTCTCTGGATAAGAATTAAAATTTAAAGAAAGCCAAATGTACAGAAATATCTGCCCCTGCAACACATACTTATTACTTGATTACTTGCTGTTCTCATTTCCAGATCATTACCTTGGTCTTAATGGGCTCAGCAAGTGAGAAGCTGGCGATTCAGCTTACAGCAGTCAACCATTAAATCCCAACATGCCATACTCACCTGATGGTATGAAACTTTAGGAATTTTTTTTTTAAATTGAAGATTTTAAAAATCCATTTGGTCAAAACTAGCAAAACAATGTTTTCTTGTACAGAACAACTTAGACGTTTCTGGTATTGGATACCAAAAAAAATTTTTTTA
>Ga0136643_10000888_pt1 | contig 35086 bp, 18 predicted proteins | sample TergutLab28metaG_FD_96883 | JGI IMG/M metagenome (GOLD analysis project Ga0136643, IMG submission 96883) | Labiotermes labralis P1 segment gut microbial communities from Petit-Saut dam, French Guiana - Lab288 P1 (version 3) (version 3) | ecosystem: Host-associated > Arthropoda: Insects >...
TAGAAGGTAACGATTATTGACAATAAACGGAACAAAATAATAAACCAACATAATACATGATACATTTAAAGTATAAATGTAAAGTTAACTTCGTGAAATTACCTTTAATTTGAACTGATCTGTACTTAAAGCTGGTTTTCGAAAATGCCACCACTGGTCGCAACACAGTCTGCCGCTCGGTTGTGAACTGCGTGGGTTGCTCGTAGTAGTTTCCACTGGCTGTTTCTGATGCGGTCTGCGGCATTCAAAATGCGACCAAGCAATTCATCTCGCATTACCACCTTCACACTGTAAACCAGTTCTTTCATCCATCACCATACACAATATTCCAGTGGGCTTAAGTCTGGAGACCTGGCTGGCCAATTGTGTGGACTGCCACGTCCGATCCATCGCCCAGGGAAACGATTGTTCAGGAAATTTCTAACTAAACGTGAAGAATGAGGAGGAGCTCCATCATGTTGGAAATACATATGACCTCATTTCTTTAAAGGCACATCCTCCAAAAGTCGGGGCAATTCCTCCTGCAGAAATCTGAGGTACACCTCTCCTGTAAGTCGACCTTCCAAGATGAAAAGACCAATCAGCTGATCGTCCAGAACTGCACACCACACATTGACACTAAAACGTTGTTGAAAGTTGCTTTCCGCAGTGGCGTGGGGATTCACATCTGCCCACACATGAGAGTTGTTTGTGTTATTGACACCGTCGCGATTGAATTGCAATTCATCAGTAAAAAGGATGTAACGATGCAACTCGCGACTGCCATTGAGCAACTTGCAAAATTCCAGCCTCTCAGCAAAATCACCAGGTCTGAGATGTTGCACTCGCTGCGTGTGGTATGCATACATGCCCTCTGCATGCAGTGTTCTCCACACTGTTGTGTGGGGAACACAAAGACATCTTGCAGTTCTTCGCGTACTCACACGTGGACTGCCCTGTACCATCTTAACAATGCTTTCTTCTTCATCGACGCCTTCATTAACATCACGCTCGGTTGCAATGCGAACACCAGGAGGTGTACCGGTATCTCACAATGTCTGGTAAACTTGATTAAACGCTCTTCAGGTTGGTATTCTACAGTTTGGAAAACATTGCTGATATTCAGCTACTGCCTGAACTGAATTACTCTCACAAAAACTGTACACATAAATCATATCTGCATACTCTGCAACTGAAAATGTAAATGGCATCGTGAACATAACAGACGCACCGAGATGAGAATATGTACAGGACTAACTCTACACTGTCGCTTCTACTGCCCACACCTTTCCGAAACTATCGCCGTACTGTTCTGAACATCAGGTGCCAGCACAGTCACTGTAATGTAAATGATGAGGGTGTTTGAACACGTAGTAGTAATTGAGTCATGCAGTATACACTGGCCAGGGGAATACCCACCCACCCCACCTTCCCCGCATCTCTTAAATACCTTCCAAGTGTCGTGATACGGAAACTGGATTGTTTGCAGTTGGGTGGGCGAGTCAGGTGGCAAAAATAATGCTTGCATCGCAAACAATAAGCCACCAAGTTCAGTACATCACCCGCCAGCTGGTTCCGTAATGCGGTTCACACGAGGACGTGTACGGGAATTAAAAAATGCCCATAACTCTGTAACCGTACAAAATCGGACACATATTTATACGAACTTCTTTGTTCACAAAGACCTAGAAAATCACCTCCTGCAGCAATGTCCACAAGTCATGAAGCACCCTGCATATATATATATACACACACACATATACAGGAACCCCCTGGGTTACATAAGCCCTGACTTACAAGTCTGTAAACGCCTCATATGAATACTTTTCAGTAAACTGCATCTAAAATAATTCAGTGTTTGTGAGTTCTTTGTTACACTCAGGATATAGAATTCCATTATTGGCGATATTTGGAAAATAATTAGCATGCCCAAGCTGAAATATTTAATTGCACGTACTAAAATACCATCCATTAATAAGAGTTACACAGACATAAAAGAAGTGGTATGTGGCTACAAATCCTGCATTTTGCCAATGACTTATTTCCCATATTTTCATATCTTTGTGCAGTTTTAGCACAGATACACTGTGCTGTGTTTCTGTTTGCTCTCAGCTTCTTGATCTTGACTTAAATCTTGTGTGTATATGTGTGGGTGTTGTGGTAATATGTGTATTTACTGTGTTTTTGTATTGTCTTGTTTATGTATATTTATTCTTTTTATGCTTTTGTTTAATTTTGTAAGTTGTGTATTTTTATTGTTATGTTTATGTATTCTCTGTTCTGTATATTCTGTTTTCATCGTGCCAACTGGCACTCTTCAGCTACCCTGACTGAAGTTTCTTCCATGCTTTTTCCTCAGTTGTAAGGCAAATGCCAGGGTATAACTTACAAAGATGGGACATGGCCCTCACTGTTCCCATTATGTTGTTCTGTGTATTGTTTGTGCGTAAATGTGTACTGTACTACTGCCACTGGGTGTCAACCCAGTTGCAGTTAACAAATATGTCTATCTAAAAATATTGTTCTGTTTTCACATTATTTGCAGTCTACCATGTGAATGTAACAGCAGACTACAACATGGATCTAGTCATAGCACTGGAAATGTCACGGCTTCAGATGATAGAAGATGAAATGAAGAAACGTCAACAAGCAGCTGAGGATGCTGCCAACAAAACCCAGGAGATGAATAATGATTCAGTGGGACAGGCTGGCACCACGGTTGAGTCCAGTAATACTCTTACATCATTTTATCCTATCCGTATAAATACTTCTACTGACAGATAGTAAAGTTGTTAGTTGTATCATGCTACACTTGCTACCATTAATACTGTAGAGTCTGAGCAACTGACAGCTTTGCTAAATAAATAAATACATGAGTAAAATGAAAACCATGCAAATTTTTTCCAAGCAAATTTAATGCAGGTAGGTGCATTATGTCTTCATCGTTTCTCAGCCTATTGTGAGATCTACCATACACAGTGTATGTTGCTAACTTTTTTTCATATAGAGGACATCCTGTTGTGTTTAATAATTTACAAGGTAAACAAATATACTATTGTTGTGTTTCACAGCAACAATAAACACTTTAACTTTTAAAATTTTCATTGAGCTCACCCCCCTAGATTGTGAGCACAGTGAGGTGGGATGGCATAGTCAATGTAGTGACTAGGCTGGTGGTTTGGCAATCAAAGAATTTTGGTTTAATTCGTGGCAGGGACACAACCTCTGCAATCAGGCACCCAGACCAGCTCTGGGCTCCACCCAGCCTCTTATTCAGTGGGCACTAAGTGTCCTTTTGCCAGGACTAAAGCAGCCAGAATGTGAACCCTCAACTTAACCTCTATCTAGTGCTGAAGTTAAGGATGCATGGAGCTATACCTCTGCTACCATGTATACCTTCATGGCATGGTGCTTAATTAAGTACAGGGATTCCTTTACCTTTACCTCTTATTGGTAGCACAATTCAATAGGGTTTCCGAATTTGAATTCCGCGTTTTAACATTGTATTTTCGTCATTTCATCACATACTTCATACGTGACTTCATTTGTGTGATGATATGGCAAATACAGTTCACTGAAAAATGAATATTTTTAGTACTTAAAAATATATTATGTAACTACATTGTAGTTACTTTATTTTCTGGTGTATAAGATGTACAAGACATCATAATATTAGAAGTGATATGTAGAGAAAGGAGGGACTTCGTAGCAACAGTGGATTCTTATACATGGAGCTCAGAGTTTTATCCTGATTCACAGTGTGGTGTGAATAATGTCATTGCTCACACATTGACACCTTCACCTCTACCAAAGGTAAAAACTCCTCCCTCCCCTCTCTCGTAATTGGTTTGGAGCACACATTAAGCCGTACGTTCTGTGTGCTAACTGTCTTTGTCATGATTACCCTATCATTGATGGTACAGTAATGTATCCTGTCAGTGTCTCCTGTCCATGAAGGGAATCTGCAGCCATGCATCTGTGTCATAAATACAGACGGTTTCTGGCATCACTATAAGAACAATGAACATGTAATACAAACCAATGTAGACAGCAGGCCTCTGCAATGAAAGGGAACTGTGGCACACACCCTCTGTGGATGGAAACCAAAGTTTCAATATTGCTAATATCAAAAACTTCCATTGCATTCTATACAGATCGTATTCTCGCAACTTATTTCTGTGTGATCTGTTTTAATGTTATCTTTCTACCTTCTCCTTGGCCTGCCAGGTTAATTTTGTTTGCTTCCAGCAGAAGCAGTGGATGACCATCAGCTGAAATTAGCAATCCAGCTCTCTTTGCAAGAAACGACAAAACGAATTGCTAAAAGTACATCAGCCGACCCATCAATTGGCAGCAGTGTTTGCACTGAGGAGCACATTTCATCAGATACAAATGTAATTACAGACGTTGCTCCCAAAACAGATGACGAGAATACAGACCTCACGTCACTGATCTACCAGAAAACCAGTGCTGACTTGACTGTCGATTATTTTCTGAAGAGTTTAGCCGGACGTCAAATTGACATTAAGAACCTTAATCCAGGTCCAAACTTGTTTTCGCCAGAAGATGGTAGTGAAGGAAGTGAGATGATGTGGGGTTGCGGTGTCAACAAGAGCCTTGCTGATAAGGAGTTGTTGATCGGTTGTGGTTTTAAGCCTTGTGTTGCAGAAGATGGAAGGTTTGAAATTGGAGATATTCATGAAAATGGATGTTTCAATGATGTTGATGAATATGATGAGAAAGATTCACATCTCCTCAAACGATCACATTCGACAGGAGATCTGTGTACACGAGGCCGACGAGGACCCATGCATGGCGGAGTTGTTGGCTCTGGTGATGAACCAAGGTAAGTTTGTTCCTACGCATCATTAACCAACCTGTAGATGAACCTATAAGTGTGATGGTTGGTTATAGAACGTCTGAACTGATTTAGTTATATTTCAGTAGCACACACCACACAGACAGTGAAACATAAAGTGTTTTCGAAAAGTGTTTCTGGTTGTAGTACAGTGGGTTGGAGGTCTTAACATGATTTCTGTATCATTACTGAGTTTTGGTTTTGTCTTCCTGTTTGCTGTCTAAGAATATAAAGATGAAAGTGTATGGAAGTATAATTTTGCCTGCTATATTATTTGGGTGTGGAACTTTGCTCCTTATGTTAACCTTTAAATTTCCAGTTTGTGTTTAAATTTTAGCGCATGGTTTATGAAGACTGTGTTTTTAGAACATAAAAAATAACATTATGAATTACACAGCATATTGTGGAAAATAAAGCAGAGATTATACAGCATGTTTTAAAAATGCATTATATTTTCTTGTTGCCTAAATATATGAAATGAAATTATAGTGGTGTTTTTTTATATGTATTTGCATATGTGAAGGTAGGTTGTTTAGAGGTTAAGGGAAGAACACAGACCAAGGGCATTGTTGGGTACTGAGGAAAGCATTTTGACCTAAAAGGTATAAAGGAACAGGTGACTGGAGAAAATTACATAAAGAGGAGGTGGCCTATTTCTTGAGGTACTGAGAATTGAATGTACGATTTCTTTACTCATTATAGTGGAACATGAAGGATCAGTAGTAAAGTTTATACCTTGTTGGGCCTAACCCTAGCCAGTTTAATCCATTTTATATTCTGATAGCCAATATCCCAAGATCTGATTTAATATTATCATTCTGTCACTCATGTCCTTCCAGGTTGTAATTTTCTGACAGGTTTTTTTCAGCAAAATTTTCTGTGTTTTTTTTTTTTCCTTCCTCCGGAGCCCTTCATAATGTACCTGAACTGCTTGCAGATACCATCTTGATTCTGATCACAGCAGTCAACACGATGAGAAGCCCGAAGACATTGCTAAGAGAATACTGGCTTTCCCGGCAGCTGCTTCATTTGGAAAGTCCATGTATGGGCGGCACTTCCTTCTGCTTCATCATCACAGTGGTGGTAGCAACGGAAATGCTGGCGGAGAAACATCTCTTGCCAACTCTGAAGATGGCGCCAGTATCTACTTTGGTGGCCAGTCCTCCATTGAAGACACAACAACTACTTCTGATTCTCTGAACGCAGATCTTGAAGTCTGTGGAATTCTAGGTACAGATGTTTGTTTTCAGTCACAAGCAGATCAATAGTTCTTGCACTGAGTGTTTTGTTATTCTCTTTTGGCACATTGTATCATCACATGTTCATGTTTTATAGTACAGAGAGGCTGCTTTTTCATAACTGTTATACATAACAAAAGAATCATAAAACCATATGGAAGGTTAACTGGAAAAATATCTGTCAGTGGATGTCAGACAGAGCTTCCAAAAATAAGAACATTAATGGGTGATTTACGTAGCATCAAATTTAAATCAGAATTGTTATATTTTAAGTGTAGAAAGTGCAGAGAGAATTAGCAATTCAAACCTCATTTCCATTAAATCTTTAAAATGATATTCCTTGTTATAGCAACAGGTAGCAGCCAGATAAATTGGATCTTAGCTGGAGAATCTATGTTCTAAAAAGTATTTTCTGACAACTAACTATTTTTTTGACAAAGAAAGAGAGAAGAAAGCGTTCCAGAATATTTGAATGACTGTGAGAGTTTGTGGCCTCACAATGATCATTACTGGGACAGACACACAGCAGCAGAGTTCGTTCTTGGTTGTTCTAAATACCATTTGTCTGGTGTATTAAGTCATCAACAGCACTTATTTTAGTCAGCAAATATTATTCCCTTATTTCTAATTAAATAGTAATCTAAGCCAATCAGCTGCAAGGACTTTGTTAATTAAACTACTTCAACACAAAGCTGTGTTTATGGAGTTACAGCTTGTGACCTGACCAAGCAGTTCAGTTCTGTAACTGGCAGCTGTGGCAACAATCAGTAGATAGCAGCACTAGGCTATGGATTGGACCTCCAAGGAATCGTAGTGCAGTAGCCAGCAGGACAAGACTTTCAGTTCTTCAGCATGTCCATAATGGCTCTGGGGTCCACCCAGCTCTTTCGCCCCATCTTACGGCAGTTGAGGGAGTGAGGCTGACCATTCACTTCACTCTGGTGCCACGGGCAAGAATGAATGCACCTGTACCTCCCCATTCCCATAGGCCATGTTGGCATGCATTGATCACACTTACCATTACCTTTTGTGGTCTGCCACGTCATGCCAGTAACTGCTTTAGGGCTTGGTACATCTGCACATCTTTGGAGTTACTGTTTCAACAGCTGCAGTTATTTGCCATTGTGAGTTTATCCAAGTTGACCCTCAGCCCATTATGCCCATATCTGTTAGTTTTGAAGTAAGTCCACAAGAGCACATCAAATTGCATCAAGTCTGGTGACCTCAGAAGGCAAATGCTCAAGAGAATGCCTCATTTATTTGTTTCAATTTTTGCCATTTTTTGGGGGTCTTCACAACGTGTGTTAAAGTTTCTTTCCGATGGACTGTGCTGCCTCCATCAATGCGGTGACTAAATCTGGTTTAGGTGGATGATGAAGTTGCGGGAATGAAAGAATAAGTTGATTATATACACAGATTTGAGGGAGTTTCGGCAAAATGCTCAATATAGTGTCCTGTAGCGGATTTTTATGAAAACAGTATTGTAACCTTTGGGCTTCATAGAAGGAGGCAAATTTCTTGAGCAGCTGTGTTAGTTCTGACTTCTGAAAAAGGACTCTGCTCTGTGAAGTTATTGAAGTACTTTAGAGTTGAAATAACTTTATGAACAAATAAACATAACATACCCATTATTCTTGGTACTACATTCTGTGCCAAAAGAATGTACTAAGCTTTTTATCTTAGTACATATCTTGAAGGTATCAAATGTGTATGGATTTTCAGCTGGTATTTGTGTAGATTGCTTTGTCAAGTAAAGTTTGTTGATTGTGTATGACAATGGATGAGTTTAAGATTCTGGTCTTCTGGGATGTGACACTCTCGTTGATTCGAAGGTGCTATGGCTGTACGATCCTCTGGACTATTCAGAGCTAGTCTTCTAATAGCACAGGGTCACATCCCAGAAGACTTTTCTCTTCAGCAACAAGATCAAACCTTGCAGCAGATGGATAGTTCATTATATTGTTACAGGTACCACCACAGAAGATGATGAGGAAGGAAAGGGTTACATTGAGGATGAGAGCAGTGGTGCAAACTCAAGTAGCACAGACAGAAATTCATTTTCAGAACGTGAAATAAAGCCTGTGTTGATCTCAGATAAGAGCAGTGTGTTAGATAAAGAAGTTAAAATATGCAAAGATTTAGGAGTAGTGAGTGGAAAGAACAATAGCATTGCTGTTACATCAGGTGTCTCGTCGGCAAAGTCACTGACCGCAAATTCTTTGCTTGATGCCCATCGAAAAGCTTTTAAATATGCAGGAGGCAAAGCTGGAAATGGAGGTGGTTCATCAAGCTTACGCATTCGTATCTGCAAGTCTCCGAATCATGCCAGCACTAGTGTTTCTGGAACCATCATAAATAGCTCTAATAATGGGCGTCAGTTGGAGACGGACAGTTCAAATGAGTATGAGTCTGAAACCGGTATACCAAAATCCCCTACATTATTTATTAGTGGTGTTTCTATCAGTCGCACACCTGAACCAAGGTCTCCTGCGATTATAACCACACCTTCTGTTGCCACAACAAACTGCTGCGTAGGCCGTCAGTCCCGGTCGTCCAGTCTCACTGTCCCACCACCTACACCTTTAGCCCCTCCGCTGTCAGCGACTGTTCTCGGATCATCGAGCATCTCCCTGAATGCTTCCAACACAGCTACTCATTCAGCATCCCCAGAACCTCAACCTCTGTTGCTGAAATCCTCCAGTCCTGTGAACTTGACTTCATCCTGTACAACCCTAACAAACAACAGTATGGTCATTACTCCTCCACCTCTGTCACCACTTCTCCCTTCCCCAGGCTCTCCTATAAACATTTCAAGTCCTCGTTCAGGTGCTCTGTCTCCAGTTTTAACTTCAGGGAATGCAAGCTCTGTAGGCATTGCACCGAGCACCACTCAGCCTTCTAGTAACTCTACAACAAAATCAAAATCAGCAAGTGAACCAGAGAGGGAAAGAGAAATGTTTCGGTTTCCAAAGTCATCAACTGACGGTGCATTAAGCTCAGTGCTCCACGTTCAGGAATCTAACCTAAGTTCAGATGATTTTCATGAAGCCTTGTTCCTTCTTGAGCGTTCCCCTAAAGGTGGCAGTGGTTCCTCCAAGCGCCGGAAGAAGTCAAAGAAGGAGCGCCACAAGGATAAGGAAAACAGCAATGGTACAGGAAGTTGTTCAAGTAAGGTGAAGGAAATTGCAGAACCGAGCTCTGTCTTATAAGGTAAGAGGATGTGTTGGGTTAGTTACTTGATAGAACCAAGTTGCATAGATGAGATAGGGAGAGTGCATGTTGTTTGTTTGCAGTTAGAGTCAGCTGTCTGTATGTGTGTAAGACTTGCAGTGTGCAGTGGCAGCCATACTTCCCTGTAATGTTTCTCATCTGAAACAGTTTTCAGTTACCTGTAATTTTGTTTTCACTTGTCATTCATAGATGGCAGATTTTGTATCATTTAGCTAGCTTGTGACATTTGTTTGGCACTGATGTATAGTTCCTTTGATTCTGAAGTGTTAGCAGTGTACAGCAGTGTTATAATGCAGATTGTAAGGGCCACTCCATGTGTTACAATATGCCATGTAATTGCCAACATGTGGAGTTACATTATTTAAATTACTGCTTGGCAAAACTTTTGCTGTCCTTCAGCTCAGTAGGCAGTTTAAAAATGTTTTGGAAGGTGTGCAAAAGGAACCTTGTTCTTATGGCACATTTGGGCAGCTTATTTCCATTTCCTGGATCTATTAGTGTAATGGGTCTTATGGAACTGAAATTCTCACTTTCACCCAACAACACAAGTTGACAGTAGTACCTAAACTGTATGGTGCTGACTTCTTTTCCTGATTGTTGTGAGCTTGAAGGCTCGGATATTCTGTGATGTCAGCAAGTAGTTGCTTGACATTTTTAAGAGTCGTAGTGACTCTGTCATTAGGATGCGCTATGTTCCCTTGAGGTTATGGGAACTACTGACCCAATGACAGAGCATCATATGACAGAAGACTGCTGTCAGATCTCATATCTCATATTGTGTTCTAGTTTAAGGTATCCATTATCACTGGAATGAAAATGGTTTTCATTTAGTAAAAGCATTAGAACTTCCAATAGTTCCATGATTAATTGTTGGTTGCTTCTTTTCCACATTTCTCTCTTAATTGATACTGAAAAGTTATAGGAATTGACGAAGCAGGTGCATTACATCACTGAATCATACCAATCTGCTACAGGCTTGCCACTGCACCCCACTGTCAGCCTTGACCTTCTTGACCTTTGGCACTCGATGGAGGTGAGTGGTTGGTTTTGGGCTTCATGTGCCACCATTCTGAAACTTCATTAAAAACTTGCCGGAACACCAACTCTTTTTGTCGCATGCATCTGGCAATATGGTGGTAATTTTCCTTGTCATTTTTATTTCTCATGATGTTATCTGTTAACAGCATCACCCAAATGGCTACTGGGTGTGTTCACATGTTGCATTTACTCTCTATGTGTAATAATAGTGCTGAAACAGTATGACTGCTCTTATGAAGCATAAGTGGCATAAGTCAATAAACTGACCAAAATCTTCAGTCATTTATTTTATTTTGTGTACAGATAGCAACTGCAGTTATGTAACCCCCAAAACGTCTGTTTACACGTTGTAGCTCAGTTCTTGAGCAATCAGTGATGTGTCATGGATTGTGGGTCATATACCTTTTGTCTTAACTATATGAGTTATTTAGACATTCATATCCAGTGACATATCAGCACGTCATTAAATAACTTGTCCAGTTATCTGTGACGTGTTAAGGTGCAACATATGTTTTACTGTGTGGAGCAGACCGTCTCTGATTCATACTGTAGTCTTCCAGGTTGTGATGCCACAGTCTGCTCGGGCCCAGACTACACAGTGTCACAACCCAGAGGACCACAGGATAATCTTAATCTCTATGAAAACCTCAAATTATGTATAACTTTGTAAGATTTGAGGTTCTCACAGCAGTGTGGTTGACTTCTAAATTCTGGGATGTGGTGCTGTGTCGTTGGGTACATGTTTACTGACATTTTGAAGGTTGGTGGTGCGTTCTTCTTTTCAGACTGCTGAACCGTTGCAGCTGAACATGCCATGATCCCTCAAAACTTCAGGAGCCACTTAATCCAATGACACAGTTTCACATGCCAAAACACCCAAGTCCTTATATTGCTTTGTCTGTTGTTTAGTGAAGTGAAAGAGTATTGTTTTAGGTTTTGAGATGTCTATTGTTTTATTAAATATATTAGTGACAGCAATTTGCTTGGAAGATATTTATTACTAATAATAGTAATTCTATTTTAAGTAATGTTGTTACTAATCTTATGTATGATTAATCTAATAACCAAAACCTTCTATAATATAAAGGAAGTGAACTGTGAGCTAGCTTCATGCTGTGGAGTTGCGACTGTAATCAAGCAGAATGCACGCATACAACACGTACGTCGTTTGTAATGGCTCTGAAACCGCAATATGAACACCAGACTCCCAACACATTTTACTTCAATTGTTAATTGTTTTTATTTCTGCAAGGTAATTTCATAAACTGCTATGCTTGTTTTATAATTCACTTTCTGTGATTTCTTAACCTAATTTTTCTGTAAGTGTGTAATAATTTTCTGATTTTATTATATTTATTTATGTATATTTCCTAAACTGAAGCCTTTATGAGTTCACATGTCCTGTTTTCAATGTCTCTCTGTGATATATGTAGTTCCCTGATTTGTAGGAAGTGTGCTAAGGAGGTTGATGTATTCACATACTTACTCGGCAGTTTGATATGTACTGGACCATGCATCGTTGTGATAACTGAAGAATAAGAGCCAACTAGATGCTACTTATATTTTATTATACTTATGATAGGCTTAACATGTTTCGGGCACTACTATGCCCATCATCAGGAGCTCACGACTATAGTGCTGATTGCCACGTGGGCCGTCCGTTTCTTAGGTTGCTATTGGTTGGAAGTCCAGGCTGCTTGCACCTAACTTCCAACCAACAGCAACCCAAGAAACCAGACGGCCCACGTGGCAATCAGCACTATAGTCATGAGCTCCTGATGATGGGCATATTAGTGCCCGAAACATGTTGAGCCTATCATAAGTATAATAAAACATAAGTAGCATCTAGTTGGTTCTTATTCTTCAGTTATCACTCTGCAGTTGTTAATATATCTGCTGTCAAGAATAACATTGCCTGGTTCTGATAGTCCTGTAGTGTCAGGGGTAGATCTGAGCATTAAGCTGCACATTTGTTCATTCTCCAGCATGTCAAGATATCAAAGAAAGTATATGTCAGATGTTTCTTTATCCATCTCTGCATTCTCTGAATTTGAAATGTTTCACTAAATTTGGTTGTTATTAATGAGATTTGATACAGAATTTTGTTCATGTTTTCCACTTATTTATAGTTGAAAAGTTCCAACTTTTATTTTGTTGTAATTCAACTAACTCTTGGATTTTGTGCTGCAAGCCCATTCTGATGTTCAGAAGCTTTCAAAACTGTTTTTGCCACTTGATTGTTTTGGTGTTAATAACTTAATCATTGTGCTATGACTCAAGTGGTTGGTCACCAGCCTGTTAATTACAGAGACCAGAGTTTGATTCCAGGCCAGTCCACACTGGATTTGTGTTGGACAAAGTGGCGCTGGGAGAGGTTTCCAAGTACTTCAGTTTTGCCCCCATCAGTATCATTCCACCAGTACTCCATGCTCATTCATTCATCTATTACCGACGCCATGTAATCTTGGCACTTGACAGCATTGTTAAATAACACACTTTGAAAAATAAGTGAGACCATAACATGTGAAATATAGATATGTAATCCATTGACTGTCCCGCTAGTTTCATAAGTACTTACTGTAACATCTGTACAACATTCCATCCACAGTGTAGTGGCAGTAGCTGCTTAGCTGCTGTTCACTTCACAGCACGTGAAGCAAAAAATCCGTAATGTTATGAATGCATTTCAAATTAGTAGACCATACAGACAATACTGCCACCAAAATAAATTGAATATTCATTATACATTGTCAGTAATGCAGTAATAATTGAAATACGAGTATTAAAATATGCTTATGCATACAGACTTAATTAATACATTTTAACTCTTTTGCATGTTACTCAGTTTATGAAGTGTTATGTTTCTGGATAATTCAGTTTTTCTCTATTATTCGTGTCACCAATTTAAGTGTTATTGATTATATTAAGATATTGAATTGTCATTACTATTAATAACACGTGAAGCCAAGATTTATATTTTTATACTTCAAATTTTATTATGATTATTAATATTTAATACACGTTTAAACAATACTCATTTGTGAATTAAGAATGGGTAAGAAAATGCAGTTTGCTTTGTAGAGTTTGTATGTAGAATCTTCTGTTTTGTTTTAGTGCTGATTAGTGCCCAAGATGCCGAATTTGACTTTTGACACACATGCTTTAGAAGTGTTGTTCCTTTGTTCACTGACGCTGCAACGTGACGTAGTTGAAGCTTGATTTGAAGGTTGTAAAAAATGTGAGAATCAGTCAAAAGTAGGGGACCGAAAAGCATTGCAACAAGTTTTTCAGCTGCTACTTGTTATAATTGTTATAATTGGTAGTGTGCTAGATATTTTTCCACGTGATGCACAGATAAGTATCCAATAGAGTTACTTCATTTTTATGGTGACGTTATCATCATGGAGGAAAAAAGTAACATTTTTTACATGTTGAGAAAATAGCTTGCTGAAGTAACGCTGTCATCATGAAAGGGGCCAGAATAAACACGGAATATTTTAACATGCATATACCCTGATACTCTTTCTTTATGTTGATTTACTTTTGTCCATTAGTGCCTTTCATTTTATTTGTGCTTAAATCCTTATTTCATTTACTTGCCTCTGTTAACCTTTATCAGTCACTACATCGATACTTGGATGTTACTGATTATTAGAGACCACTTAGTGAAAAAGTGTGTTCACTGCATTCTGTAATTTTTATGCAGGCAAAGGGCCTATTATTTTGTAATAGATGAAGATTGAAAATTACAAGCATTGCAGAAATATAAAACAGTATGTACAATATTCTAAAGTTTTGACTTTGAGATTTATACATCATCTAACATATTTTAAACTGTTCTAGTCTCTAAATAAAAAGAATCTACACAACAAATTGTAATTCAAATGGAATGTATTGTTATTCAATATTACTGAAATGGTGATAATTGTTAATATCATCCATATGTGGCATAATTGTTAATGTCATCTGTATGTGGCACAGGCGTTCATAACGTCACTAATGTTGTGTCACTCCTTGTGCCATTGATATAAATAAATAGCTGGTACTAAACGAGTCTTCCACAGTAAGAGTTGTGTAAGTCAGTTGAATATTGTTAGACTGTTGGATTAAACAGAAAGTTATAATCACACACCACACTATCTACAAATTGGGGCATGTTTGCGATTCTTGCATACATTATGATCCAAGTCTTAGAGAGGCTGAGTAATTACTGATCACATTGGTTCGTTACTCAGAATTTGGTACCGACAGTAAGTGTTAAATTTGTTTTGTTTCATTGCAAGTAACCAAATAATAGAGTAACACAGACTGAGGGTTTCAAGAACTGGGCACTGTAGATATCTTGGCCTTCTAGCGTGTAATTTCAGGGTTTGGACCTTGTTAAAATAACAGCAATGAAATACTGTTTAAACATTTTAAGGTTTCTCAGGTTATTCTTTATTCACAAAGATAAATTTATTTGTATCAGTTGCATGTATCCTATGTGCATGACACAGTCAGAAAATTAACAACTAGCATAAAGAGCTGTGACGCCACTTGTTCGTTCTGTGTTGACCGTGATGTGAGTGCTTGTGCACATAATATGGCAGACTGACAAGTTATTTAAATAATGAGCTTGTGAACAGGCTTGTTAAACGCTGGAACAAACCCAGACATAATTTTGTTAGGGACCTTTGTGTCACCCTGTCTGAAAGCAGTTCAAGGTCACACCTTAACATGGGCAGTGGTATCTATATACTGTTCTTCAGACACCAAAATTATAGGTATTATGTGTTCTTGGGACCTCATTGAATAATTCCACTAAGGACTAACCCTCTAAAGCCCAGTGATTACTTTATATCCCACCAGGTTTAACTTCAAAAAATTCTTTATTCTGCCCACACAGTGTATTTATGTATTTTGTGTGGATCTGAGAACAAACAGCAATTATTTCCATACGCAGCATTAACTGACTGGTTGTTATAACTTTGCAGTTTGAACTGAACTAAAATATAATATAATTCCAGTTAATTTTTGGCTGTAAAAGGTAAATGACATGTGTTAAATGAAACATATGTTAAAGGCATTCTAATCCGAGCACACTGTACGAGGTCACAGTGAGTTTGGGCTAGAGGAAGTGAGGCTTATGTTGGGTATATACATAACACATTTGAAGGTAATCTTAGGGGTCAGGTTGGATGATCTGTGGTATAGACCAAATTGAATTCTAAAATTTTGCCCCTTACATACCTTTAGGGTGCTGACAGAGGGAGGAAATAACAAGATGGAGAAACTGCATGTTTAGGATCTTCGTTATTTTTTCTGCTTACAAATACAATGTTAGAGAGATCAAATAGAAATAAAGGAGGTGCGCAGAACATGAAGCATGCATGGGGGAGATTAACATTTAAAACAAAGAAACTACTTGGGAACTAGGCATGGATAAGGAAGATAGTATTAAAGTGTGAAATGTTAGGGAGTGGTGACTGTGGGCTGTGATGCCATACGTGACTGGTAGATGTATACCAACATTTCAGAGGAAGCTGCCACCTCCATCTACGGGGCAGATGCCTAAGAATTTGGTGCTGTGTGTGAAATGGGTAATAAAGTTTGTTAGTAATATTAATAAAGAATTATTTTCTACAAGAATTGGTTGATGGATGATATAATTGTTATTCTGATGTGAAAAAAAAACAACTTTTCGATGTCTTACATTTCAGTGAAAATTTACGAAGTACGTAAGTACATTTTAAAGCTGACTTCTATGACTGTACTTTGGAGGGTTCTAGCAAAACATTTGTATGTCTACAAGAGCAACTGTGGCTGATATCAAGATGTGGAACAGAGGTTCCATAAGTGTAAATAGCTGAGATTTATGTGAGTGCCAAATTATTAAATAGTGTGCCCAGTGATATTGCTTACATATTATAAGTGTCACTGTTAGAAGGCTTAGTAAATGACACTAGCATTGTTGGGAAGACTAGTGTGTTGTTAGTCATAAGCCTCTATGCTAAATGAAGTGTTCTGTAACGGTGCGTCAGTCTGCTGTTACGAAGGGTCCACTGATCGACAGGTCTGAGCAAATAACTTCAAACTCAGCTTCCATTTGCAAAATTTAATGTAAGAATTTTCTGTCAGTAGTTATGCATAAATTTCAAAAGAACCTGTTTGCTGTGATAAACATTTGACTCTCAAAAATAGCAATATATTTCAAGTTTCAATCGCACCTACCTTTGTCAAGTTTCTCACTACTCTTTTACTATTTCTGTGCAGTACAGTACACTTAACTTCTCTGTTATGTGTGGAGAGCTAGTACTGTATTTAAGTACGGAGGATTTATTGTATTTCTGTAGTTTGCTCCATTTTCCACACTGTTTCAAGGCAGTATGTTTTCCAAGTTTCAGTTATGCGTCACCACTGCTTGACACTTCTCCTCCCCCTCCTTTCTCTCTCCACACATTATTCTGAAGTCTGTACTGCATTTTTTTTTCGATGTTACACCGTGCATGTTGTCGAGTTACTCAATTATTACACCAACCACTGCACATATATAAATTTTATAAAATTTACACATTAAAACATTAAAAACGCTCCGACATGTTTAGGTCCTAGGACCGAAACATGTCAGAGCGTTTTTAATGTTTTAATGTGTAAATTTTATATATGTGCAGTAGTTGGTATAATAATTGAGTAAATCTGTACTGCTTATTTTTACATCTTTTTATACAGCATCTCGTTTCCCTGTGTGCTGTGAGACTTGTCAAAATTGTGTAAGTTATTTCAACATTGCTCTGCAGTAAGTTTCTTGCTCCTACAGGAATTTTTATAGTGTAATGGATTATTGAGGATCTGAAACCATATTTGCCTGATTTTCATCAATCAGTGAGCCCTTTGTGACGTTTTACTCATGGGAGCTATTTAAGAAATGTCCACTTTTATATTAACTGTTCAACTTCTACAATTAGTGACTACAGCTTCAAGATGCATTAATGTTGTGTTGAGCATATTTACTACTTTACTGATAATTTTGAGTATTGTACAGTGTTTATGAATGTCTGCATTTGTATTATATATGAAGATTTCAGAATAAAATTTCACCATCTTCCACTTGTAAATTGTTTCGCCAATAGTATAAATAAAACTGTGACTGTTGGAATATTGGTAAAATTAATTAATATAATGGTTTTATTTCAAACGTGATGATTTAATTGTCTTTATGATGTCTTGTACAAAACCTTATTAATATAATGTTTCCCAACAAATATGAGATTTGAGGTTCTTACGGAGGTGTTGTTAATGATTTAAATTTTCTGGGATGTTATGAAATGTTGCCTCGTAAATATTTAACAACGGAAAAGTTGGCACTAACTTCGCCGACCGGCGGCGGCCGCTCTGTCGGTATAGTTCGCGTGCGGACTAAGGCCACGGAGTTTAGTTTTAGTTTAGTTTGAAGGATCATAGTGCCTTCATCGTGAGGGTTGAACAGAGCAGGAAAACTTGATTGACCCTGAAGATGAAGGCATTGAATTCCTTTGCAACAATGGTAACTATGTACCAGTCAGCATGGCAAAACGTGAATCTTCTCAACAACTGCTGGACTTTGATCATTAACTAATGTATTTGTGAAATAAAGTGAACTGCCAACTTGATGCAACAATGTAATTTATTGAAGTTTCTTTAGCTCGATATGTTTCAGGCACATACGCTCATCATCAGGAACACTAGATGTTAAGTTGCAGCATATGGTTTTCTGCACCCAGTTTATAGATGGGTGGTGGTCCAGAGAGCCGCTGTGTGGGTTGTGTGTCCGGTTTGTAAGGTGCCGTGCAACTGAGTCGCACGGCACCTTCCAAACCGGACACACGACCCACGCAGCAGCTCTCAGGACCACCACCCATGTACAAATTGGGTGCAGAAAACCATATGCTGCAACTTAACATCTAGTGCTTCTGATGATGGGCGTATGTGCCCGAAACATATAGAGCTAAAGAAACTTCAATAAATTACATTGTTGCATCAAGTTGGCAGTTCACTTTATTTCATGATGAAGATGCACAGTCAAAGAACCCTCAATAATGTATTTGTGTTTAATTTCGGTTGAACAATGACAATAGGTACGCCTTGGGATGAACGTACTGTTGTATTTAAACGAAGACCATCATATATAGCAGTAATAAAATCAACGACTTTCCAAGCCTTTGCATCTTATTGTTATATAGATTAGCATTAGGGACAACATTACAACAATGTCAGACATTGCAGACTTACGTCATGAAACATTACCGTGTACATTCAGCACATTTAACAGGAAGTAGTAATTATTAAATCAGGTAAAAGTGCCTGTCTAACTCAACACCTATGCTTGGGCAGCACACAAAATTCTTAATTAATTTTTTAGGTATAATTCTTTATGGCATGTTGGCAGGAACAGGGAAGAATGAATACGCATTCCAACTGGACAGGAAAGTGCCCATAATGCCTGTAACTAGGACAGCATATGTTATTTGGGCCATACAACAGCAACAATGGAATGTGTGTTTTGAGGTGTTCACAGCAGACAATAAACATTAGAGTTGTCTGGGATGTGACGACATGCTCTTTGGTAATTCACCAATGTTCTGGAGGAGCTTACTGTCACCATCATCACGGCAGTTCAAGAACATAATGTATAGTAATTGTATGAACTGTCAAACAACAGCTGCTTACAATAGTATGAACAACCAGATAGATGTAACAATAGCAATTAATTAGTAAATTCAATTAGCTCAACATGTTTCAGGCGATAATTTCGCCCATCTTCAGGAGCACTAGACTGTGTTTACAGCTTGTGGTATAATGCACCAAAGAAGCTGTAAACACAGTCTAGTGCTCCAGAAGATTTACGAAATTATCACCCGAAACATGTTTTGCTGATTGAATTTACTAATTAATTGCTATTGTGTCATTTAGTTGGATGTTTATACTGTTGTGTCAGAGATGCATGATCACACAAACATCAAACAGGTGCTTAATTTAAAAGATGTTTTAAAATGGGCTTAATACTTGTGACTTCCTTATGACGTGTTCGATCTAATTTGTAATTTTTATGATCTAAGCCTGCATGCTTTGTTGCGATGTTGCCCTTCTTGTTGGTCCTCATGACTCAACTTACTGGCCTTGAACAGGATGTGATCTTGTGACTCTTGTATTTTTATGGCATTTGTTCCAGGAAATCAGTAAAGTACAATTATATGACCCAGTATTGCACATTCCTTATGAAGAAAAAAAGAACACTTTATGTGGAAGGTATGTCTGTTCATCCGTCTGTCTGTGACCAAGGGTCAGCAACTAAACCATTTTTCAGGTTCGCATGAAATTTGATGTACAACTTTTTTTTTTATGAAAAGTTGTCAAGCAAGCGTGAGTTTCATGAAAATCAGTTTATTGACAGCCTTACTTCATTTAAAAATGTCATGTAACTTTTACATATTTTGTGGCCGATTTGGGTGAAATTTTGCATAGAAGATCTGCACGTCGTGCTACTGGGCAATTAGGAGTTTCATGAAAATCTTAGCAGCAAAAGTGATACTTTATTTAAAGTCATAAATTAAATTTCTCCCAATTTCTACATTTCTCATCTGATTTGGAAGAAATTCTGTACAGGAGATGCCCACAAAAATTTGAGTGTTCATGATTTTTATGAAAATCAGTGCATGGAATGCTGTACCTTTCTTATGATCATAGTGAAGTTTTACTTGCTCATGTACTGTGAAAAAATATGATACTGTGAAAATAAAGAACGTCTTGCTGAAGTCTGTGTACTGCAGCACAAAGTGCACCATGTACAGTCTTGTTTGTTTATTGCTGAGCGTGCTTCATATGAAGGTGCATATATGAACATAGTTTACTCAAATATATCTCATGATCTTACGGCGATGTGAATTCTAATAACTGCAAATCTTTACATCAGTTAGTATATATCAAGAGTCCATTTCAGGTACCCCATTGGTTAGGGACATGGCTATCTGTATTATTATTATTATTATTTGATGATATTTGTCATTTACTAGATTAATCACCATTAGCTGCCTTTGCCGTACGGATGGGAAAACATTAAATTGAGGTTTTTCCCTGTGTTGTAATGAAACAGCATGTTATTAATTTAAGCTTAACATGTCCAATCTTACTTGAGAATGTTGAAACTAAAAATTTTTAGTAAAAGAAAGATTTTTTAAATTGGATATTCCATAAGATGTTTTGGAGCCCTTGTAATATAATCCAAAGGCTACTGTCATATGAAAATAGTAGGACACTTGTGGATGAATGGATGAAAGCAAGAATAGCATTTAATGCAGGCTGTTTGAAGGCATGAATCTTTGTTATGTAGAGTACCAAATTAGTGAACAAACACTGCTATCAGGTATGCAGGTACATAGAAATCTGTACATATTTTGATTCCTTCAAGTGTATGCTGTTAACTTTTGAACACTGGCAGTTTGTAAAAACTGTTGGAGGAAGAGTCATACATTGTGACTTACTGAAATGTCACAAATTGCAAGCATGTCATGGTATTGTCATACTTTGAATGAAACAAATTGATGGCCTTCATTTTGTCTATAATGTAACATTGTTATGACACGAGATCGAAGCATGGCTTTTAGGAATTAAGGGTGACCCCTCAGGTGAGCTGTTTTTATGTCCAGCGTCTGGCTGTACGGCACAATCATCTTAACTTCATGCAGCCAAGTCATGCTTGAGAAGCTAATATTTGTCAGCTTGTAAATTCTCTACATTTTATGGGCCATGCCGTTCCTCAGACAGTTATTTCCCGTCCCTGCAGAGACCCAATTCGATCACAGGCACAGCGACACGCCTGTTTGACCAGTGTGGCTTCTGCTGCATTCATAGGGACTTCTGTACACCCTGTATGTCATCTGTTGTGGATCCACAGCTGAAGAATGGAAATACGTCCAGTTTTGATTTAAAAAAGTGTTGAATTTGTGTATTTTTAAGCAGTGAACAAAAGAGGAGTGGTTCCTAATTTGATACCCTGTGTTCAAAATTCAGTAGCTTATTCAGACAGTTCTGACTTGAGGTCCATGTCAATTAAATTTTCCAGCTCTTGAAGGCAGAACTTTGGGAGTATGAATAGCATTGCATCCCACTCCCACATTTCAGAGCCAACCTTGTAGACCTCTGACAGTCATGGGCAATAACAAAAACTGCTCCAAAGTGCTCCACCCCACCCCCCCACCTTTTCCAGAAGGTGATGGTACACCCAGGTCTAAGTGAGCAGTTGCCAGAAGGGTCACTAAACAGACAATACGTCAAAACATTAATAATCCAGAATATTCAGTCTAAGACTATGCAAAAATGTAATGTGATGTGTCGTCAGGGAAATAAACAGTCATGTTGGTTATGCCATATTTTTTGTATTGAGAGTTCTAAAGCATGTTAAAGTGACAACAACATAGAACATGCTTTTGTTGTTCAGAAATGACAAAAATGGGTCTTAATATATCCAGTGGTCTTTGAAGGGGATTCAGATCGCAGTTCATTCATAAACAGTTACATGCTATGTCACTATTCATGCTTTCATTGTAGTAATTCCCGTATAGTTTGGCTATGCCAAAATCAGCAATCCCTGTCATGCTATCAAAGTATGTTGTTATATCCACAGATTATGCACTGTTAAATGTAGTTATTTATTGAATGTTAATGTATATTGTATATATTTTGCTGTGAAGTTTTGTTGCTATTTAAGTGTTTGTTTATTATGTGTACAGGGCTTTTAGGAAGTATTCTTATTGTGTGTTATGCCTACAGTATGCAGCTCTAGTGTTTAATCATTGATACCTAAAGGCTGATTTTAAAGTCAATGTCACTAAGAAATGTGATTTCTACTAGAAACCCCGTTTTATATCAGTGAAAATCCTCTTGAGGTGTGAATGGTACGTAATTGTATTTGCCCTGAACTTAACAGACATATTTCAAAATAATGGGATCATTTTTATAGATACCATTACAGTGTACATGGAAAGTAATATCATATTGTTAGACTGTGTAAGTTTAAGGCGAAACTACTAGTCTGTTATATTGTACCACCAAAACTTTACAGTATACAAATGTGTGGCTGTTGGGCGTAGCCTGTTTGTAACTCATCTGTCGGTCAGTGTTTCTGGTAACACTTAAAGTCACAATTCTGTCTGGCTGTGCCGTGCCTACTGTCAGATCACAGTAAATTATGTGCAGACATTTTAAGTAACAAAGTACGGAGCTGATATAGGAAATATTAATGATGTATTTTCATATTCTTCATTATTTCTTCAATTCTTGTGTCAGAATTGCTCAGTAAATGTTGCTACCATAGATGCCGATCTGCACTTCCATTCTTTTTCATAATTATAAATAATTTTGTGACCAAAGGGTCATTACTCACGTTAAGGAGTAAACAGAAAAGACTTGCAGTTCTTTTCTGTGCGTCTGTTTAGCACACATTATTACATTAAAATTAAAATGCCTGTTCACTTAGTAAAAGTAACAGATATGTCTTTACTTCACAGTGGTATCAAAATTATAAAATTTTCTTTCAGGATAACTTGTAAGCAATATTGCCTGTTATCTAACTACTGCCCATGGCATTTCAGAAATTGTCACTGGGTGTAATTGCATCTTCTGATTGACCATTCATAGCAAGGTTGAGTGTTACTCAGGAGTAAAGTCTGCAGGTCAAGCAGTCCACAGTATTTTATCCCTGAAGACTTAAATCCCACGTTACCCACAGTTCTGACATGTGCGAAATCTTGGCCACAGACTGGTGTAATATTTCCTGTTTTAAATGGATGTAGAACTGTTAATGACATTTGATGTTAACAGTGAGCAGAGAACTGTCAGAATACTCCTGATGGGTGGTGTCAAAGAACAGTTGAGGGAACACATAAAAGCTAGTGTTGAAATTTGTTTTGTTTATAAATTTTCCTTTTCATTGTCCTGGTCCTTAGCCACTGTACGGTTTGTTCATAAAGTGCAACGTTTTTTGTCTTCAGGTAAGGAGAGACATATTGTCAGTCAGTGGATACAAATAAATTAAATTGCAATGTAGAATTTCTGTCCACAAAACCTGTTGCCTCTTGATCACTTGGACTGCACAGATAGACCTACCAAGCAGTGTGAGAAGATTCAAGTCTTGTGGGATGTATGTAGTTCCCAGCATTTCAGAAGATTATATTTCCTTCATCTTCATATTCAAGCAATCCAAAAAGACTGGATTGCTTGACTTTTAAGAGGAAGGCACTACATTCCTCCAATGCGTAAGGAACTACGTGACACAACATCACATCTAGAAGACGTGAATTTCAGCGACACTGCTGTGAGGAACTCATCTTGTGTGTCTTAGCATCTTCAGGTAACTATGACAGGAAGACGGTGAGGGCTGGATCAGTGTGTAATGTCTTGGTTATGTGTCATACAGCTGGTAGCAAATAGGTCAGTATCATCCACATGACGGTCTGCATCATCCATGCTATGTATTATCATACCAGTGAGTCATGGAAAGCATACAAAAATCAGACTTCCAGAGCATGATCCTACATTACCTTTAATCATGGTTGAATTCACAGTTGTTGCACAAGGACCATTTAGTGTGTCATTCATGTTGCAAAGTGCAAAGGTGTGTGCCCTAAAAAGTGCAAAATGCAAAATCTGCCATAGGTTGTCATCATTTGAAGAAACAGTTGCATGAGAAGGAGAGATGCTGATTTCAAATGAAACATAGCATTTTCAGCAAAGTAGTGTCACATCCCAAAAGACAGGGATCCTTGATTACACTGTTGTAAAAACCTCAACAATGACACAACAGAGTAATTTGCAGTGGCTGTGGTGTCTGAGGTCCTTACAACAGTGGATATAAATGTTGAGTTTCTGAGCCTTGATAGGTAGGTGTCAGTGTGCTGAAGGATCTAGTGTACTCCATCTTCAGGGAAGAAGTTGGAGGCAGTAAGTTTCAGTGGAACCATGCTGTGTTAAACTGCAGAAGACCGTCTAAGTATTCACTACCAAGTTTACCTCCGATCTCATATTCTCCCTCTATTGCCTGGAGTCAATGACTCCTAGGAATCAGTTCCTAGGATTCTTCATTTCTGATAGCTTTGTATTCAATTGGTTTGTTTTTTGTTCACACAACTATTTATTACTGTGCCAGTCTCACAGGGACAACAGGTTGCAGCCAATCACCATCAGACCATTAGCAGGTCTTATTTCTTGTAAAAAATTTCGGTATTGGATGACTCAGTAGTTCAATTCTACCCTGTGCAGTGATTGAGGTAAGTTGCAAATTTAAGTAAATTTTACATGGAACGTGTTCTCAAATGCAAACAGCTAAGTAAAACCAAAATTTGTATTAGAAAAAATATGTCACTTTTTACATGTAATGGTGGTTCTTGAGGTGTTGTATTTTCTTGTATGAAATTAGACTTGATGATGGCTTGTTGGTTTTCAGCCAAAATATTCGTCCCTGTAAGATGGTACATCAATAAAAAGTTATGTAAATGAAAAGTTATTTATGTATATTATTTCACACAACAGGATGCCTTCCCTGAAAATTGTAAATGCCATATCTACGTGGTGTCTAACCCATGGCAAAACTTCTGAGTTGAGTGGAATGTGGTGATAAGTTGAATGTTTGATAAAGCAGCACATCGAGCATCCATGCACTAGGCAGAATTCAGGCTTGTGATCTGAGCCAAAGGTCAAGTATGCCTTAAAGGCCTTACAGCCATACGGATTTGGAATTTGGGTACTACCTGTGATATTTGACCTGCTGCAATGTGATGTAAATTGACTACATTTAACCTGTACTGTGTCAGCAGGTGCCATATACCTGTATATTTTGTATTCAAGATTATTATTTTAATTTAATATCTGTGATTTGTATGTTGTGAAAATGTGACAGGCCTAAACTTTTGTAAATATTTTAATCTTTGCTGTGTAAGTAAATAGTTTAAAATGTTAGGTTAGGTTAGGTTGCTAGCAAATGGCTTATGTGTTTTACTGCCACCAAGAGTGATTATTAAATGTGCTGAAGTGGAATAGTCATGAGTCAGTTCAGGCAAGATATTTCAAGAGAACTGTAAACTTTGTAATTTTCTATTACTGATGTATTCAGAAGTTCTTTGTGTCTTAAATGTCTTTGGAATAGGTGCAATGATGTTTGTACCAAATTTATAGCAACTTACGTGATTATACAAATGTTATGACACAATTGAGAGTGTAGTGGTGAAATGTATAACTCACACTTGCTAATAACTGCAAGATGTGACTGGAAAGTTGTTGATGATTGATTCTGAAAATAACTTAAAATTAAATTAAACCTTTCATCAGTTATTAATACATTTTCTCAACATACTGTTTGACACTTCTAAATGACTTCACAGCTAATCAGTTAAAATCTGCGCATATTCATATCACCTTTCCATGTTATGTAGACATTATGTTGACATGCCACTTTACATCTTGTCCACTAACAGTTCTTTCATTGCACTACTTAAGTCTTGCAAATACTAACATGAGCTGTGTTGCACTCTACATCAAATGACTGTAGCAGGTTGTAACCCTGTCATTATGAAATGGACCAAAAATGCTACCTGATAAAAATTTTGAAATGAATTAGATATATAATTATAATAACACTTCAGGGTTTAGACACTTTTTATGTTCGTTTTATGCTTACAAAAAGCACGAAGGATTAATTGTTGAATTCCTTCATTGACCAATTGAGACTGCACCACAAAAATGTGCTTCTTTCATCATGTTACATTTAATTAGACAACACCCATTTGGTCAGACACTTCATTTTTAATAAATACATTTAATCCAAGCAGGAATGATGAACACGTGGGCTTAACTGTGTGGTAGTTACTATGCAAGTTTTGTTTGATTGCTTCAGTTTCAAGTAAGGTATGCTTAAATGTATATTTGTATGTGACTTATTTACATAACATAGGCTGTCAAGGTAGAAAATACATATTGTGGGTTCAGGTTCAGTGACAATACAACAGAAGCTGTCTTCTGTAGAGAAATTTCTACCATCCTATGTAAAAAAGAAATGTAATTTAATAATTTATTGATAAATTTTTGAGAATTGAATGGTATTGTATTTTTGTGAGTTGGCAAGGTGTTTCTTTTATCAGAAATGTCACATGTTTCAAATTAATATTCTATAATAATTACATTAGTTTTCTAACTTCATCAGCGCTGCAGTTGTTATGGGTATCTGCTTGGGTCTGTATCCAGGATATTTCAATATATTTTGTGTCATGTAAACTACAGATCATTTAATTGTAAATTCTTTGACATGAATATAGCCATCTTTCTCTTTCTCAAGGGCACTGACTATAGTACCTTTAAATAGTGTTGTGTTTAAATTACTATCACATTTCAAAATGTTGAAGTATTTTTATAATACACGTTTATTCGTAACTGGAACTTGGCATGTTTTGTTCATTTATTTACTGGTAACACTCCAATTGATTTTTAACTTGAGCCAATTCAGGACAGTGCTCCGAAGGGCATAAAATTACTTTTGTGAGGTTATGGTGTGCTTCAGTTTTCAACAAAATACTGGTGATGAGCGTGCATGAGTTTACAAAGACTGGTGGCTCACATGAGATAAATAAGTCTTGATGAATTAATGTTTACACACAAAGAACAAGATGAAGATTTATGAGAATATTGTTGTATTCTTCTTATCTGGCATTTCAAATATTGTACAAGTGTGATACCTATTGTTCAAATAAAGTGAAATGTGTCTAACAGTAGAGCCCCAAGTGCATTTCTACCTTCAGCCTTTTGGGGATCTGTGAACGGAAGGTATGCTTTTTCCATGATGGCATTGGACTGGATGACAAATAAAATAAGCTTTGTGTTGCTTGATAAGAAATGTAATATGATGTGTTGCATTTACATTTCTTTAGTTCAATGAAAGTGTAGTCCTGCAGTGTGATAATATGAATTTTGTAACTTTACTGTATATTGGCAGGAGAACTTGTAATTCTTCATAAGTTGTAAGGGTGTTGTATTTTTGTGTGTTGGTGTACATTATACAGCTGTTCCTGACTAGGTATCCACACTTGAAAAAATTTGGCAAAAATCGAAAGTCTGTAAAATGATCCCTTGTAATTATTACTGTATACTAATGTGATATTGCTAAAAAAAAAAAGATATATCTCCATAATGCAGTGTCTTTATTCAGTGTGGTATTTATCAGTAACTCTGGTAAGATAGCAGACATGTTAACAGAATCCAATGTTCCAAGCTAAATTAGCTCCAAACTGCTCAAACTATGTGACATTTGAAGTTGGAACAGTGCTTTTTCTTTAGGATGTATGTCACCATGGCATGTGATGTTGTGTCAATGGTTTAGTGTTTCCTGACATGTGGAAGGAACACAGTACCTTCTTCTTGAATGGTTGAGGGTTCCAAGAACCTTTTGGAACCCTCATGAAATCCTCAACCATTGAAGATGAAGGAAGTACGTTTCTTCAAAATATCAGGTGTAGCCGAACATTTTTGGTATATTTGTTTCTTAGGTTTGCTTCTATCAGTTACGGACGGTTCGTAGCCATACATTGTAAGTTAAATCTGTCATCGTATGTTCAGGAACTGTTGGTGATAGGTAGGAGGGGTTGTACGGGGAGAGATTGAAACGAGGAAACTGTACGGCAGACAATGAACGCTAACAATCCAGTGAGAAAGCAGTCACATACAAGAGCAATGTAAGTGAGGGAGTGCAGTGAAGTGACTGTGTTATTATAAAAAAAATATTTGGTTGTTTAACTGGATACAGCACGACTTTTTTATATCAAGAATAAAATGAATAAATAAAGCAAGTGAAAAAAATTAATTCTTATAATAAAACCAACTAGATGCACTAATTTCTCAAATTTATTTTTGGAATAAAACTACATGTTTTGGGCAGTTCCTCTGTCCATCATCAGGAGTTTTTCACTGTACACACAGCAAACCTATATGACATACACCATTGCTGTGTGTACAATGAAAAATTCCTGATGATGGACAGAGGAACTGTCTGAAACATGTAGAGTTTTATTCCAAAAATAAATTTCAGAAATTAGTGCATCTAGTTGGTTTTATTATAAGAATTTATCACGATGCACGGTCACCTGAACGTCAAATTAAAAAAAAATAGCTAGAACTATATGTGATTCGATAAACATCTCCGTCTCCTGAAAGACGTTCACCTACCAGGCTGAGCATGTCGGGACAAAGTACAATTGGTGATCATGTAGACAGGGAAAATAAACCCATTAACAGCATTACATCCCAGAAGACATGAATCTGCAGCATGTGTTGAAAGAGACTGTGGTAACAAGCTAAAGTGCTCCAAGCAAATGTGTGGCAATAATTAAACTATGGAGGATTCCGGTCATCTGGGATATGGCACTGCATTGCTGAGTAAGTGGTTTGTGACATACCAAAGGAACTTGGATTTCGGGGTCTATGAAGAATTTACCTTGAACCTTTGAAGATGAAGTGACAAATTTCTTCACAACATCAGGAACTACTTACCCAGTGATGCATTGTCATATTTGAAACGTCCAGGATCTCCCAATACACTGCGGTGAGAACAATGTAATGTGATGAATTATGACTTCCATTTTTGCTTGTTTGTTGGTTTGTTTTTTAACATGTCAACTGTAAAAATTAATGTAGCACTGATGAGTGATAGCCAGAATCAGGAGGAGTGTCTAGAACAGAACTGGTGTTAATGGTGTTTCATGAGGTGCCAGCCGAACATTTGGGTGCAAGGTCACTGGAAAACCACATCAAACCTCAATTCTGATAGCTAATCTTTCTGTAAGGTTCGAATTAGGAACCTTTTGTCATGAAATAAAAGTACTTAGTTGTTAGTTCCTGTCCTGTAACAGTTGGTGAAGATTTCTATTGAAAATATATGTCTTTCTGATATGTAATGGAAAATAATGTTTCAGTATTGGACACAAAATTTGAGAAACTGCAAAGATTTAGCATGCAGTCTTTGCATACATGTAGTTAGAGACCGGAGCTGTTTTCTTCTTTAAAATCTGATATCCTTTGGCAGAAGGATGTAGTCCATGATAAATCTGACATGTGATCCTACATTCTCCAATCCCCCTTTCTATGTGTAGCAGCTAATGTACCATATCCCGACACTTTGAAGCTATGAACCTACTTAACTAACTACACAGTCCTTCCTGAGAACCTGGTAGTCGCTCAATGAATCAAAAAATTACCCACCTATATTTGAAACTGGAGGATTTATTGTGAGATGCCCCTTTGGACTGTGTTGCAAGGCACATGCATCTGATCCAAACTCTCCCTCTGTATTTCCGTAAGATCTAGATGTAACAGAATCTCCTGGGCTGTGGCAGGGCTCAAGCCGGCTGACTGTTCCCCGTCAAGGCACGTGTTCAATCTCATCCCAGTCCGTATGGGACAGGTTTTCCTCCCAGTATTTCAGTTTTCTTCTGTCAGTATCGTACCAATGCTCCATACTCTTTCACCAACACTATGTGATGACAGCAGTTAACTTCCAAGAAACCTCTTTCTGTTATGCTTTCTGACTTAAGTGTCACACACACACACACACACGCACACGCACACGCACATTTCTAATCTCTCCCATGCATGCTACATTCTCAGCCCCCATATTCATGGGTTTCATAATTCTAATTATTTCACGTTATTAAATGTTATCACAATCAATTTTTGAGAAGTCCAACCAGTATGTGGGGGACCGCGGTAGCACAGTAGTTAAGGTGCTGTGCTACAAATCGAAAGGTCGCTGGTTCGATCCCAGCTGGTGTCAGTGGATTTTTCTTTGACATAAAATCCTTCCGATCGCACTATGGCCCTGGGGTTGACCCAGCCTCTAACAGAAATGAGTACCAGGATTATTTCCTGGGGGTAAAGGCGGCCGGTGCGTAAGACTGACAACCTACCACCATCCTGTGCCGTTGTCACGAAATCTGGGAACCTTAAATTCCTGGAACCCTCTGGGCCTGTCCAGGCCTGTAATGGGACTGCTTTACCAACCAATATGTGTGTATGTATGTTCCTTGTACATGTGTGTGTGGACAGTTACAGCCCTATCAGTAAAATAAATTGCTAATTTTTCTGCATTGTGGAACACCCGAAGTGCTTGGTGCAAATTAGTGAGCCGTTGATACTCTGATGTACATCACCTCTACTTTACATGACCATTTGGTACTGTTTGTTTTTATATAATTTTTCATACAGAAATGTGGGTTGCCTGATAGCACATATTGCAATAATGTGTCATACACACAGTTTAAGTTATGTTTGATAATTAAACCAACCTTGTTAAACTGCAAGACTAGCATAGTGTATGGTGTGTTGCTGACTGTAGCTGTTCAACTGGTGTCTACAGCGTTATATAACATGGTTTCATTTTATCTCTTGTAGCACCTATGGAATAATGTAGCTTCCTGGAATGACTTTCATTTTCTTCTTCTATCATCCTGTCAGTGAGTGAAGTATGTCCAGTTTCCGCTTTTTCCTGCAGCCCTCTTTTCTTTATTTCATGGAAGCCCTTTCCTTGTCCTACGAAGTACTACCTTTTCTGAGACGTCCTGTGGTGCTCTTTATTTCAAAATTCTGTTCATATTTCATGTTACAGCTACTCACTGTGTGAAATTAAAAAGTGTGACGCTGGAGAGGCAAATTATGGTAATGGTGTGAAACTGAAATTGATCAGGCAGTTTGAAAGTGAAATAGGGAATATGGACAGACATAAACCTAGCATGATAATCTCATGAGACTGTTTTTTCACATAACAAAATTAGAATATGTTTTTACAAATGCAGGAATGATGATTCGAAGTTCTGACAGTGGTGGGGAGTCCACTAGATTCTCTACACCAAGTACTTGCACACCATTGCCAACAAAGCCACAGGCATTCTCCTTGCTCGAGTTCCATCGCTCACACAGTCCAACAAGCTGACCCTCTACATTCGATCCATTCTAACTTATGCCACACCTGTCTGCAGCTCCACATGTCCCTCCAACTACCTCAAATTCCCAGCTATCCAGTCAGAGTGTCTCCGAGTCATCGGTAATTATCCCAGACGCACTCCCACTTCCCACTGGCATGACGATGTGAACATTGAGCCCATCCCAGTTATCATCCACTGACTTACAGCCAAATTTTTTGCTTACTGCCCCTCACACCCCAACCCCCTCGTCCAACAAATTAGGAATTTTACTCCAGCCAACCTGACTAATATGTACGAGAAATATAAACAAAACGGCCGAAGCACATTCTGCTGTAATTAACTCACTGACAGTCACAGTGTTTTTAGAATATTTCACTGCTGTTATTTATATTCCCTTTCATTTCACTTTTGCTATTGTATAAATATTTATTCATATTGGTCAGGGGAACAATTCTGTAACTTGTCCTCGAACATGTTGTACGTACTTTCGTGGCAATAAATGTTTAAAAAAATAAATCCACTAGACTTTCTTTCCTGTTGTTACTGAATGATACAAAATAAACATTCAGTGTAACCTTTTCTGTTTTATAACACAGGCCAAGTATAAACATGCTTAGACTTTAAGACCTCTGTTATGTCGGGCCAAACACAACTAACAGATTGCTTACTGATAATTTTTTATTACAATTACATGTAACTGCCTTCTTTATATTACATACTAATACATTTCCTCTTATCATTTCTGTAATTTGTCATCCATAAAATTACAAACCATGTTCACATTATAGTATACATGTAAAACATGTATTTACACAGTACAAGAAACAAAGCAGTATACCTACAACAGCAAGCTACATGGATCACCTAGTGAAAGAAGCCATCGAGATGTGGCTTCATCCCGACAGCTTTAAGAGGCCTTTATGACACTCCAAGAAGGCTGAGACATAAAAAAATAGAGGAAAGAAAGACCTACAACAAACAGCATCCCGTATATTCCAGGTTAAGCAACATGGGCTCTGTGTTGACTGATCATTGGACTGTGTCCATTGTTCCTGATCAGTCTGTGCTGTGCCTACCCAGTAAATGATGTGCAGACACGTCAGTAATCACATCAACACCCTGCTGATGGAGGCAGAGACAGTGTCTAAAACAACTCCATCTTTGCATGGCTGAATGCCCAAGAAGATTTGAAAGCGTACTTTTCTATTTCACGATAAGCGCTAGACACTGCGACATGTGTGTACTGATATCCATGACAAATTCTTTGTCTGGAAATTAAAATCTCCTGCTTTTATCTATATTCCACAGAGATTAACAGCCATATTCAGAGTTGGAAACACAGAACATATAGTAGTATGTTCCACTAATTTAACCATTTATCTCAAAATTTCTCAACATTTTTTTGTTCATGACCCAAAAGTAAATCACACTGGCCTTGGGACCCAAACAATAGCCATGCTCACTCATCACTCTGTTTAATCCATTAAGGTTGCCAAATTATTTTGAGATTTAAAGACCCCAAGTTTTAGAACCCTGTTGTATCCTGTGGTAGACATAAGCACAGTACCAAGCACAAGTGGATATTTCAGTCTTATTTTCATGAGACTGTTGAATGTAACATTGTATGTGTGGTTTACCAGTCATTTAAATTTTAATAGAAATCTGTTGCTGTTCTAAATGTAGAATTTATTGGACAATGCTTCAGTTGGAGGTGATTGAACAATAAACTACATGTAGAAAATGTGCAGTCATGTTCTTAGTACTGTGGAGATATCCTCAAGAGTTACATGTAGACACTGTGCTGCACAGTGAACTGATTTACCTCAATGGCTGTACATTCCAGCAAGTTCAAGGTCAGTATTGTACATGCACAAACAGTTGGATGGATAATCATACACAGGCACACAGTACATACCATAACCTATTTTTTTGTGACACAGTATATAATATGGGCTGAAAAGGCACTAACTAATACATTGCAATTACATTATGAAAGATTTTTTTGTACTTTCAGTGAATTAATAATTTTTGTTAAAAATGACAAGAGTAATTTACTCTAATTTCTTGTGATCTCTTTACAATGATTCCCTTATCTTTTTAATTGTTCCTCATAAAGAAGGTACTGCACTGGAAGTAAAACAGACTGCACAGCAATTATGTCATTGTGCACCACAAGCACAGTTGGAGTGCAGATTGTTGCGACAACTTTACCAGGTCATACTTTGTCGTGGATATTGAGCCTGCAGCAACAGTCAGAGGTAACTTAATGTGGTCCTGTCAAATCAATTTAGCTGGTAGTATATTTCTAACCAATCCTGAACTTGGCTACCCATCCTTAGCTTTGTCACCTTTGTTGATAAGGTGGAGATTGCAGAAAACAGTGAGTCCTGCATTTCTGAAAACCAGGGCTTATTAAGATATCGTGGGATCCGAAACCAAACAAATGTCAGGCCCCTAAGTTTTTACAACTGTAAATTTTAATATATTTAAAGTATAAAATCTATTTCTGTATTGCTTATAAATAATGTGAAATATTTTAAGTAATAGATACAGTTATTTTACATAAAAAGCAAACCAATCTGAACCAAGTGAAGTTTGCTGTGAAATTTGAGGTTCTCAGAGTAGTGTTGTTAAACAATGGAAGTCTCCTTGGATGTGACTTTATATCAATGGGCAAGTAGGTCCTTATTTTTACAATGTTTGTAGTGCCTTTGTCTTTAGGCTTAAGAGGGCACTACAATCCTTTGAAACACTGGGAATCACTTTTCCAGCTACTCACTACCATGTCCCAGAAGACTCGAATCTTTTGAAACATTATGTTAGAACTTCAACTTGGAGCTCTGATGAAGGTTCAAGTCTTGTGGGATGTTACACCATGTCGAATGGTAAGTAGTGACTGATAGTTTCAAGGATTGCAGTGCCATCACTTCGGTGGTCATGGGAGCACTACAGTCCATCAAAACATTGGCAAGTACTCGCCTGACAATGCAGTTGTGCGTTGAAGAAGACTTGTGTCCCCATATAGTGGTCAATAAATGTCTGTGTAGTGAATATGGTCACCCCACAGAGCCAAAGAAAGGGGGGCTCCTTGCAGCTGGAAAACTTCTATGAAATAAATTATTTAAAAAATGTGGGTGGTAGTCACAACTGAACAAATGGGACTAAGAGAAAAAGACGTGTGTATTTCATTAAGTAGCATTCTAAGTATTTTGACAGCATACATACACACACACACACACATACATACATACACACATACATACACACACATACATATATACATACATACATACACACACACATACATACATACACACACACACACACACATACATACACACACACATACATATATACATACATACATACACACACACACACACATACATACATACATACACACATACTTACATACATACACACATACATTACATACATACGCACACGCAAGACTCACAAAAACGATGGACAAAATAAATGAAATTAACACGGTAAAGAAAGAACAATAATTGTAAACACCATATATGCATACATACATAATTAATTGTAAATATCACTGACGATAGATAATCACTGCAATATTCAATGGAAAAAGCATGTAGTATTACAAACATAATGTAATGGAGCATGCCAATAAATATATAAAAAAAAAATGCATACACACACACAGACACACACACACACACACACATACATATATATATATATATATATACATACACTCACACACATGCATACATACATATATACATACATACTAACATACATACATA
>Ga0136643_10000890_pt1 | contig 35050 bp, 28 predicted proteins | sample TergutLab28metaG_FD_96883 | JGI IMG/M metagenome (GOLD analysis project Ga0136643, IMG submission 96883) | Labiotermes labralis P1 segment gut microbial communities from Petit-Saut dam, French Guiana - Lab288 P1 (version 3) (version 3) | ecosystem: Host-associated > Arthropoda: Insects >...
CCATTTTCGTTGATTGTACCATCGTCATTCATTATATTAATGCTTGGTAGGTTATGTCGAACACCAATTTCAAAATCATTAAAATCATGGGCGGGGGTGATTTTTACCATACCCGTCCCAAAGTCAGCCTTAACATAATCGTCTGCTACAATGGGTAGCTCACGGTTAAAAAGTGGCATAATGGCAGATTTGCCGATAAGATGCTTATAACGCTCATCGTCAGGATTTACGGCGATTGCCACATCACCCAGCATGGTTTCTGGGCGGGTTGTTGCAAAGGTCACAAATTCATCACTATCTTTTATAGGGTATTTGAAATGCCAAAAGCCCCCTTGTTTGTCCTCGTGTTCCACTTCCGCATCAGATATGCTGGTTTTGCAATTGGTACACCAGTTTACAAGCCTTTCCCCACGATAAACAAGCCCCTTTTCATGTAGACGAACAAACATCTCTGTGACAGCTTCTGATAAGCCCTCATCAAGGGTAAAACGCTCCCTTTCCCAGTCACAAGAAACGCCTAGCTTTCGGAACTGCTGGGAAATAATGCCACCAACCCTGTCGTTCCAAGCCCAAGCCCGCTTCATAAATTCATCTCTGCCAAGGTCTGCCTTGGACAAGCCCTCGTCTTTTTGGATTTGTGCAACCACCTTGGCTTCGGTGGCAATGGCGGCATGGTCTGTGCCTGGTTGCCAAAGGGTGTTAAATCCCTGCATCTTTTTGGAGCGGATTAGAATGTCTTGCAAGGTGGCGTTTAATGCGTGACCCATGTGTAGTTGCCCTGTTACATTTGGGGGTGGTATCATTATGGTATAAGGAGTTTTGCTCTTATCCACTTCTGCGTGGAAATATCCTTTGTCCAACCAAAACTTATATAATCTGTCTTCTACATCTTTTGGGCTATATTTGGTATCCATTTCTTTTTTCATTTTTACTCTCCTCTTTCATCTTCTTCGTCTAACATAGCTGTTGTGCCGAAGTTCTTATCGTTTTCGATAAGCTTGCCAGCTTTTTCCACGTATTCGTCCATCATTTCAGTGATGACCGACGCATCTTTGCCAGGGCTTGCTTTTAATCCTGTCAGCACTTCCCAAATTTGCCCGCTTCGTGTGTCTAAACGCTTCAAACTGCTTTCGATTAAAGCCTTTTCTTTGGAAAGTTCGCCATAAAAGGTTAACTTGTCGTCAATATTAAGGGTAGAAGCAAATTTCTCAATACTACTGTAACTTCTGTCCATTCCTTTATCTCTCAAGAAAAAGTCAATGGCAGCTTCGGTTTGTGTCATAATGTCCCGCAGGCTGTCTAGCCTTTTTGTTAAGAACTTATAATTGTTGTAATCTTCCAGATTGTTTTCCAGCATCTGAGAGTTACGAACCTTGTACTTGCGATATTCATAATTCAAATAGTTGGTGAAGTGGGCGTAATTTGCTATCTTCTTGTTTAGCAAAACCACCGCCCTAGCTTGTTTTTTGGCATTCATACGCAACTCATACCGCAACTTCTGCCTAAGGCTGTACAAAAGCCCTGCGATGATGATGATAAACACCAACATACCAGCCAAAATCAAAATTGTATTAATTTGATGAACGGCATATAAAAACACGAGGACAAGGCAGGCAGCAGCAAAAAACAACACGGTGGCAATGGCAAATTTGTACAAAAAGTCGGTGGCATTGGTTAGCCTTTCTTTGGCGTGTTCCAAAACCATTTTTTCCCCTTCCAAGTAGCCAATGTCCTTTTTGAAAATACGCTGACGCTCCTCAGCATATTTAATTTCTGGTACGGCATTTTGGGCGGCAGTCTGAAGTCTTTCTAGGTCGGTCAAGCCTGCGTCAAAGCTTGTCACTTGATATTTAAGGGCATTACTTTCCCGTGACATATTGGCATAGCGGTCCAGCAGGTCTTTTAAGTCCTCCACATCTTCCTTGGATAACCTGCCATAAGCGGCAACCTCCCCCATACGCCCTTCGACATCCTTTAGACGGTTGATAAGCACAATACGGTCAGACACAATGTTCAAAGCTTCGTCACAAAGCATGGCGGCGTTTACAATGTTCTCCCTTCCGCCAGCCTTCTCTACAAATTCCGAAAAACTACTTGTCCTTTCTCCTGCTTGCTCTGCCCGCTTGACAGGATACAACCTGTTGATAAAATCCAGAAAGCGATTAAACACGCCCACCTTTTGCTTTTTATCCCGAAACATACTTCACCTTCCCTTACAATTTGTATTAATACTTTATGTCCTTATGAATTTGGCTGGCTTGCACACCACTGTTTTTCTGGTATTTGCCTTTATATGGTTCGTAATCCCCTTCTATTTTGTGGTAATAAATTTGGCAAATTCTTTCATTTGGGTAAATTTTCACAGGATGCAGGGTGTGAATTTCTAATGTCCAATATCCAGAAAAGCCTACATCACCAAAACCAGCCGTTACGTGGATGCTGACACCAAGACGACCAACAGACGAACGCCCCTCTAGCATTGGGACATAACCGTAGGTTTCGGTAAATTCTACTGTGCTGCCCAAATAGAGTTTACCAGGCTCCAAGACAAAGCCCTCCTCTGGTATTACAATTTCTCTGGTAGGTGTTTCGGTGTGCATATCTAAATGCCCGCCTTCGGGCAGGTCATACACTTGCAAAATGTTGTTTAACCGTAAATCGTAACTGTTTGGTCCAACCCTATCACCATCGAATGGCGTTATAATAATATCCTTACCAATTTCGGCAAGTTTTTTAATCTCTAGACCTGATAAAATCATGTTGCTCCCCCTAAATATCAATATCTTCAAAAATTTTACTCTTGTCCAACGGCAAAGAAGTTTCGCCCAAAACATACTTGTCGTCAGCCAACAAATATATTTCGATTATCTGCCGTTCCGCATCCACAATCCAGTATTCACCAACACCGCAACGCTCATATAAATCCTTTTTATAGCCCTTGTCCCTTGCTTCACTGTGACAGGAAATTACCTCCACAATTATGTCGGGAGAACCAAATACGCCCCAGTTATTTGAAACTGTGTTGTCCCCTACAATCATAATGTCTGGCATTGCCATGTCTTCGTCGGTCAGAAATACGCCAATTCTTCTGTGAACTTGTAGATTACTGTTCTGCAAATGCTCGTCAAAAATGCAGAATATATTACTGATGACAAGACCGTGCTTGATGCCACCGCCTTCCTCATCAATGACAAAACGACCTCCAAGAACTTCTAAGCCAGATATGTCCCAACTTCCAGTCTTGTTACGCCTTATAACCTCTGCAACACTGGACACTTCAAGCCCTCCTATTTATTTTTGTGTGCCGTGATTATGGTATGGCTGGTTGAATTTATAGTGATAACACCGCTATCAGTGGTAACATACCAATTTTTGCCTTTACGTTCCACATTTATTGCCGAGGCAATTTTTTCTTTACACCATTCTACCACATCGGGGGCGGTTATGCCAAGGTTTTTTCGCACACGCTCCACTCCGAGGTCTGTGGTTTGTAGTTTGTCAAGAGGAATGGTTTCGGTTTGAGTGGTGGGTTCTGCTATGAAAGTGGAATTACCATCCAAAATCCGCTTTAGGTATTTACCTGTGTAAGATATTTTACTTTGTGCAATCTCCTCTGGTGTGCCTTGGGCGATTACCATGCCTCCGCCCCCACCACCTTCTGGACCAAGGTCGATGATGTGGTCTGCGGTTTTTATCACGTCCAAATTATGTTCAATGACAATCACGGAGTTTCCACCGTCTGTAAGTGCCTGCAAAATGTCCACCAGTTTGTGAACGTCCGCCATATGCAGTCCTGTTGTTGGCTCGTCTAACACATAGATGGTGCGTCCTGTGCTTCTTCTGCTAAGCTCCGTTGCCAGCTTCACCCTTTGGGCTTCGCCACCCGACAAGGTGGAGGATGATTGCCCAAGCTTTATATATGTCAAACCCACATCGTAAAGGGTTTGGATTTTCTCTCGCAGGCGTGGTAAGTTCTCGAAGAAGTTAAGGGCTTGCTCTACCGTCATATCAAGCACGTCGGCAATAGTTGCCCCTTTGTACTTTACCTCCAACGTTTCACGGTTGTAACGCTTGCCCGCACATACCTCACAAGGCACATAAATGTCTGGCAAAAAGTGCATTTCTATTTTGATGATACCATCACCAGAACAGGCTTCGCAACGCCCGCCCTTAACATTAAAGGAGAAACGACCTTTTTGGTAGCCACGCACCTTTGCTTCTGGTGTTGCAGCAAAAAGGTCACGCACAAGGTCAAAAAGACCTGTGTATGTGGCAGGGTTAGAGCGTGGTGTACGCCCAATGGGGCTTTGGTCGATATTTATGATTTTGTCCAGATGATTTTGTCCCGTTAAATCCTCGTGTTTGCCTGGTTTGCCCTTAGCACGGTTCAAATCCCTTGCTAGACGCTTATACAAAACTTGGTTTATAAGTGAGCTTTTTCCAGAGCCACTAACACCCGTAATTGCAACAAATAACCCAAGCGGAATATCCACGTCAATATTTTTTAGATTGTTTTCTTGCGCCCCGATGATACGCAACTTTTTATCGCAGGGCTGACGACGCTGTTTAGGCACTGCAATCGCCTTTTTGCCACTCATATACGCCCCTGTGATGCTGTTTTCATCTTTTAGGATGCCCTCAATCGTGCCAGAAAAAACCACCTCGCCACCATGACATCCAGCCCAGGACCAATATCCACAATATGGTCGGCTTCCCGCATGGTGTCCTCGTCATGTTCCACCACAATGAGGGTGTTGCCTAAATCACGCAGATGTTTAAGGGTTTTTAACAACTTGTCATTATCCCGCTGATGAAGCCCAATGGACGGCTCGTCCAAAATATAAACAACACCCACCAACACAGAACCAATTTGGGTTGCAAGTCGGATACGTTGGGCTTCGCCCCCAGACAGGGTTGCGGCGGCACGTGCAAGGGTCAAGTAATCCAGCCCCACGTCTACCAAGAAACCAGCCCTAGCCTTAATCTCCTTTAGGATAAGCTCCGCAATCGTTGCCTGCTGTGGTGTCAGCTTTAATTCACGGAAAAACTGGGCAAGCTCCCCAACAGGCATGATGGTAATGTCCGCAATATTAACCCCACCCACGGTAACAGCCAATATCTCCTCACGCAGACGCTTACCACGGCATGACGGACATTCGATATTAGTTATAAAGGCTTCATATTGCTGTTTCGCCCAGTCAGAAGTTGTCTCTTTATAACGCCTTGCCAAATTTGGAACAAGCCCCTCCCAATGGTGCATATAAACCCGAGGGTTGCCCCTTGTGTCTGTATATTCCACGGGAAAGGTTTCGCCATCTGCCCCATATAAAATAATCCTGCGGGTTTCTATGGGTAACTTCTTAAACGGCACAATCAAACTAAAATCAAAATGCTTAGCAAGGTGGATAAAGGCATTGCCACCCCAAGTGCCTGCTTTGCTGGCTTGGTTGTACCCAGGTGCAACAATTGCCCCCGCTTGGATGGAAATGTCGGGGTTTGGCACAATCAACTCTGGGTCAAACTCCATTTTGAAACCAAGCCCAGCACACTCCCCACAAGCCCCCTGCGGATTGTTAAAGGAAAACATCCGTGGCTCTATGCCAGCCAAGGAAATACCATGGTCTGGACAAGCAAAGTTTTGGGAAAAACTTAAATCCTTTTCAGCACCCACATCTACCAGCATTGTGCCGTCAGTCAAAGTCATAACAGTTTCCACAGACTGGGACAAACGGGCTTCAATCCCCTCTTTCACCACAATCCTGTCAACCACAATCTCAATATTATGACGCTTGTTTTTGTCAAGCTTTATTTCTTCGTCAAGCTCCATAACCGTGCCGTTCACCCGCACACGGGCATATCCGTTACGTTTGGCATCCTCCAAAACGGTTTTATGCTCGCCTTTGCGGTCACGAACCACAGGGGCGAGAAGCTGAATACGACTACCTTCTTCCAAAGCCAAAATCTTATCCACAATTTGGTCGATGGTCTGTCGCACAATTTCCTTGCCACATTTTGGGCAATGGGGCGTACCCACACGAGCATACAACAAACGCAAATAATCGTAAATCTCCGTGACAGTACCAACGGTAGAACGGGGGTTTTGGTTAGTGCTTTTCTGGTCGATGGAAATGGCAGGGGAAAGCCCTTCGATGCTGTCCACATCAGGCTTTTCCATCTGCCCTAAAAACTGGCGGGCATAGCTGGATAAGCTCTCCATATAACGCCTTTGCCCCTCGGCATACAACGTCTCAAACGCCAAACTGGACTTGCCCGACCCCGAAACCCCAGTAAACACCACCATGGCATCCCTTGGAATTTCCAAGTCCACATTTTTCAAATTATTCTCTCTTGCACCTTTGATTATAATTTTTTTATCTTTTGACATATTATCCTCACCTACACACTAGTATCCTATCAACAAAATTCCCTTGAGTGGCAACTGTATCCTTCCAGACAAATACAGAGTTTCCAAAAACCTATACACCTTATCAAAATCACGATTATATTTACGATATTCATTACGCACTGCTAGGACAAGATATTCGACGCCGTGCATCAAACAAGCTTGAAAAATATTTTTTAGAAAAGCATTATTATCAACTGCCCTTCCCGCTTCAACCTCAATAACTATTCTGCCATCAGCACTCCAAGCGTCAGCGTTATACTCCATATCAATACTATTGTTGCGACCGAACAATACAGGTACCTTAATTTTGCGGTCAACACTCTTACCTTTCTCAACACGAAACCCTAAGCCTTCAAGTGGAACTCTTAACACCCTCAAAACATCGTCACTCTTCAATTCATTTTCGGGTGACTTGATAATATCGCTCACACCTCCGAAGCACTCTATGATAGATAACAATTCTTCAGACATTCCACGGGAACGAGGAAACAATTGATAGTTCATTATATTTTTTCCTTTCGTTAAGTAATTTACGAAAACTACAGCAGTTTCTTAACTTTGAATATCTTATCTCTAAGCTGTGCTGCCCTCTCAAAGTGCAAATCCATGGCGGCTTGCTTCATATCTTTTTCCAAGGTTTTAATGTGAACTATAAGTTCCTCTCGGTTCATGGATTCGGGGTCTTTTGCCAGCTTGCCACCTTTTTGTTTCTTATCATCCTCCACGGTGCTGGTGGCTTGGATAATGTCGTGGATTTTTTTGGTGATGGTTTGGGGGGTTATGCCGTTGTCCTCGTTGTATTTTATCTGAATGGCACGGCGACGCATGGTTTCACTGATGGCATATTCCATGGAGCGGGTTACACGGTCAGCATACATTATAACACGCCCGTGGGAATTACGGGCAGCACGCCCAATGGTCTGCACAAGCGGGGTCTCAGAGCGAAGAAAGCCTTCTTTGTCCGCATCCAAAATGGCAACAAGGGCAACCTCGGGTATGTCAAGTCCCTCTCTAAGAAGGTTAATACCTATTAATACGTCAAAAACGTCCATGCGAAGGTCACGGATAATTTCTAGTCTCTCTAATGTCTTGATGTCCGAGTGAAGGTAGCGGACGGCAATTCCACTGTTCCGCAAATACTCCGTCAAATCCTCTGCCATGCGTTTAGTTAGGGTTGTCACCAGCGTCTTAAAGCCAGCGTCTTTGGTTTTGCGTATTTCTGTTATCAAATCATCAATTTGCCCGTTTATGGGGCGTACGGAAATTTCGGGGTCTACGAGCCCTGTTGGGCGAATTATCTGTTCGGCAAGAAGTTGGCTATTGTCCCGCTCATAGGCGGCGGGGGTGGCAGACACAAACAAAGCCCGCTGCATTTTCTTCTCAAATTCTTCAAAACGAAGGGGTCGGTTGTCAAGGGCTGATGGCAAGCGGAAACCGAAGTTTACCAATGTTTCCTTCCTCGCTCTGTCGCCGTTGTACATACCTCTAAACTGGGGCAGGGTAACGTGACTTTCATCTACGATAACCAAAAAATCGTCAGGGAAATAATCCAGTAGGGTATGTGGTGTATCCCCAGGCTTGCCACCCACCAAGTGACGGCTGTAATTCTCAATCCCGCTACAAAAGCCCATTTCCCGCATCATTTCAATGTCATAGCGTGTACGCTGGGCAATCCGCTGGGCTTCTATCAACTTTTCTTCACTTTTTAGCAGGGTAATTTGCTCTGCAAGCTCCTCTTCAATGTCGGCAATTGCCCGCTCCAAATTCTCCTTCGTGGTAACGTAGTGAGAGCCAGGGAAGATAGAAATATGGGTACGTGTCACCAGTGCTTCCCCTGTAAAGGCATCAATTTCTGAAATTTTTTCGATTTCGTCCCCAAAAAACTCGACCCGATAGGCAATAGAGTCACTGGTGGTTGGAAAAATTTCTACCACATCCCCCCGCACCCTAAATGTGCCACGCTGGAAATTTAAGTCATTTCGATTGTACTGTATGTCAACAAGCTTGCGTAAAATCTCGTCCCTGTCCTTTACCATGCCTGGGCGAAGGGACACCACAAGGTTTTTATAGTCCACAGGACTACCAAGACCATAAATACAGGAAACCGAAGCAATTATAACCACGTCCCGCCTCTCGGCAATTGCCGCCGTGGCAGAATGTCGCAGTTTGTCAATCTCATCATTTACTGCGCTGTCTTTCTCGATATATGTGTCAGACGAAGGCACATAAGCCTCTGGCTGATAATAGTCATAATAGCTTACAAAATACTCAACCGCATTGTTGGGGAAGAACTCCTTAAACTCGTTATAAAGTTGAGCGGCAAGGGTTTTATTATGTGCCATAACAATGGTAGGCATTTGCAGTCTTTGGATAATATTCGCCATGGTAAACGTCTTACCGCTACCTGTCACGCCCAAAAGCGTACCAAAGCGGTCGCCCCCTTCAAATGCCGTCGCTAAAGTATTTATCGCCTGCGGCTGGTCGCCAGTAGGCTTAAAATTAGACACAATCTCAAATCTTTCCACAAAACCCCGCCTTTCAAAAAGTGTTATCCTTAATTGTAACACGAAAACCTAAATACTACAAGCCCTAGCGAAAAAAATCCGCTTATGAAAGGTATTGGTAAGATGGTTTTACAGTGGTGCATGAACCACTTTTAGGCTTGTGCATATAATGAGTTACTGTCCACTTTATTTTTAAGAAGGGGGAATGTGTTTTGAGAGAAAACAAAAAAGTATATGCGTCAATAAAGGTGCTGATAATGGTGTTGATGTTCGGTTTTGTAACATCCGTAGGCATCAATGCACAAGAAGAAAAGCTTCAAAATCCAAGCGAATCAGAGTGCAATAAAACGTCATGGAATTTGCCTAGTCATTTTAATGAGTTTAAGCGACTTTTTACGTGTGAAGAACTTAGGGATTTGGTTGAAGCTGCACCAAGTCATTTAAGCACCCGTCACACTATAACCTTAACAGAACAGCCTGTATCAGATACCACACTAAGTCTTTGGATTTGGGAATTCCATGCTCTGGGAGGTTCAAATGCGTTTGAACTTGAAGTAATCAGGCTTATCAATATCAAAAGAACGGAAAATGGATTGCCACCCTTGCCCATTAATTTGCTATCCATGAAGTCTGCCAGGTTTATATCGCAGGGCATGGTGGATTTACATTACTATAGCCATATTAGTCCCGTATACGGAAACCACCGAAACATCGCAAATCTATTTGGTGTATCCAGAGCCATTGATAACATACACGCATATGTTATCAGCCCTGAGCAAGTGGTTCAAGACTTTATGAATTCAGAGCCACACAGAAAAACACTGTTGTTGGAAGAAGCCGTCAGCATAGGGGTCGGCGTGATTGAAACGGACTTCTACCTCTTTACCTCCGATGGTGTCAGATTTTTGGGTAACACTGGTGTGGTATATCGCTCCAATGGAAGGGTTGCGGTGCTGATAGAGCGGTAGTGGCATAAGCAGAAAAATATCGACTATACAGAACTACACAAACCCAAACCCGTTATAAGGCTGAGTAGTAAGCGTTTCCATAATAATCGTGGGTATTTCATAAATCATCTGGTCTATTTCATTTTTCTGTTGACAAAACCAGCAACCTATGATATGGTTATGGGGTACAAAGGGCAAAAAGGACACACATATCGCACTTGTTTTGCAGACGTAGTCGATATGTGTGTCCCGAACGGCCTCTACAAGCCTAGTGATAATTTTACCTCACTTAGGCTTATTAGTCAAGCTCAAAAGAGCAGAAGGAGAGTGAGGAAATGAAAAGAAAGAGTTTCATTGGCAGAATCACGGCAGGGTTTGTGGTTCTTATTTTAATGGTGGGTATAATATCAACTTTTGATATTACCATTATGGCAAATCAACCCTCAGGGGAATGGCACGAAAGTCCACAAGGTGCTGGCGTACACATAAAACGTGACGGAATGTTTTCAAACGTTACTCCAAGAGCAGAAATGATAGGGTTTGGAGCTAATTTGTTGACATATGACCCACAAAACCAACGTGCATCTTTACAGCGTGGAGACCAATTGGTGTTCGTTGGTGACATCGATATTGAAATGCGACTAATTTTCCCAACTGGCGATTTTGTCGCTTTCCACAGGAGTGCAAGGGGTGATAGACCAGGTACTATAAGTCCTTTATTCACTCAGGCACGTGGCAACACTGGTGTTCTGGAGCCTTCTTTAGGGAATACTGGTCATTCTGGATACGAATATACAAGTATTAACGGTGGCTCCATTTTTCAAGGACACCCAAATGTCCGCAATATATCAACCAGTGCTGTGGACTGGGTTGCCATAGTTGTCGGTCGGTATTTCGGTCAAGAAATCACACTCGGTAGATGGCAAGGGACAAATTGGGTTGAAACAACCATAACCGCAGAGCGAGAGGCATTTGAAAGAGGGAGCGAAACCCTACCTTTTTCAATAGAAAGAACTTTTGACGGATATTTTATTTTGAATATTCCTCAACTTTGGCATGGTAGTTTGCTAGAAATTAGAACAAGTGGCAACAGACAGGTTTTTCTTGGACCTCGAAGCTGGAACAATGCAATTATTGAGATAGACCTATCAGTAGAAGCAAGTGCCGCAACTGCCAACATCCTAGTAAATGGCAGAGGTTTTGAAATTCCAGCATATAACGTAGGTGGCAACAACTTCTTCGGGTGGCATAGCATGTCATATATTCTCAGTGGCACATCAGCACATTCTAATTTGATTCATTTTACTGGCGGCTATGTGTTGCAACCAAATCAACTATCTGTACACCAACCGCTAGTAAGTGGTACCGGTGTGCTACATGACGTTAGCACGATTTCCCCAACATCTTTAGATACAATAGATGCAATTTTATTGCAAACTCTTGAAATCCATGGAAATAATTTCTTTAGATTGAGGGATTTGGGTGAGATATTAGGTTTCAATGTTGGTTGGGATAGCACAACTAACACCATTTTGATAACGACCCCATGATATACAAAAACCCCGCATATACTACTACCTGCGGGGTTTTTGTATTATATACCAAGCTCTGCTTTTGCTTCCTTGAAAGCGTTAAGTGCATGGTCAAGTTGCTCACGGGTGTGGGCGGCGGACACTTGTGTACGCACTCTTGCTTTTCCACGTGGAACAACAGGGAAGAAGAAGCCGATTACATATACACCCTTTTCCAGCATCTTTTCGGCAAGTTGACCCGCTTTGATTTCATCGTAGGTCATAATTGGCACAATTGGGTGGGTGCCTTCGATTATGTCATAACCAATGTCTTTTAGACCTTGGCGGAAATAGGCGGTGTTCTCTTTTAGGCGACCAGCCAAATCCTTGTCGTTTTCCACCATGTCAAGCACCTTGATGGATGCTGATGCGATAATTGGTGAAAGGGTGTTGGAAAACAGGTAAGTACGGCTACGCTGGCGTAAAATGTCGATGATGGCTTTTTTGCCCGTGGTATAACCACCTGACGAACCACCAAGGGCTTTGCCCAAAGTACCTGTCATAACGTCTATACGCTCGATAACACCACAGTATTCGTGTGCGCCTTTCAGACCGTCGCCGATAACGCCAACGCCATGGCTGTCGTCCACAATAACAATTGCGTCGTATTTGTCAGCCAAATCGCAAACCGCAACCAAATTTGCGATTGTGCCGTCCATAGAAAACACGCCGTCAGTAACAATCGCTTTAATTCTTGCACCTTTTTCGGTGGCATCCTTTAGGCAATTTTCTAGTTCTTCCATGTTGTTGTTTTTGTAGCGGTAACGCATAGCTTTGCAAAGACGCACACCGTCAATGATGCTGGCGTGGTTCAGCTCGTCACTGATAATGGCATCTTCAGCGGATAAAATGGTTTCAAACAGTCCACCGTTGGCATCGTAACAGGAGCTGTAAAGAATTGTATCTTCCATGCCAAGGAAATTTGAAAGCTTCTGCTCCAAATCCTTATGAAGCTGGGACGTACCGCAGATAAAACGTACGCTGGAATATCCATAACCCCAACGCCCAATACCCTCAACCGCAGCTTTTTTAATATCCTCATTGTTTGACAAACCTAGGTAATTGTTGGCACACATGTTTATAACGCCCTTAGTTGCCGTTGTGTCAATTTCCGCACCTTGCGGGGTGGTTATGATACGCTCGGTTTTCCATAAACCGCTGTCTTTAATTTCTTGGGCAAGTGCCGCCCAATGTGTGTATGCAGACTTCATTTTAATCTCTCCTTTTTATATTAGCTTTGACACATATTCCATTTGATACCAAATTTATCAATCACAAGACCGAAGTATTTACTCCACGGCACTTCTGCTAATTCCATCAAAGTTTCGCCACCTTCAGATAGGGCATTAAAGGCAGATGTGATTGTAGATTTCTCGTCCTCTGTGAAATTTATGGTTATCATCATATGGTTGCCTGTTTTTACGGGGTCATAAGAGTCACAAAACATGATAAAGTCTCCCCCGATGGGGATTTGGGCATGGTAAACCTTGCTGTCGTCCTCTGGGTTTGGCATAATTTGAGCCTTAACGCCAAAAATTGCTTCATAATAGGCAATGGCATCTTTACAGTTGCCATCAAAAAAGATATATGGACTAACTTTCATATTTCTCTCTCCTTAGTTCGATGGGTTTAATCCCAGTTAAGCACAACCTTGATAGCTTCTGGTCCCATGGCGGCGGCAAAGGCTTCTTCCACCTTGCTGTAATGGAATTCGTGGGTTACAAGCTTTTCAATGTGCGGGATAAGACCAGATTGAAGCAGGGCAGTCATTTTGTACCACGTGTCATACATTTCACGACCATAGATGCCCTTTAGTGTTATCATGCGGAAAATGATTTTATCCCAGTCGATTTTAACATCATCGGCAAAGATACCAAGGATAGCGATTTTACCGCCATTCGCCATGCAGTCGACCATCTCAGCAAAGGCATCTGGACTACCAGACATTTCCATGCCCACGTCAAAACCTTCTGTCATGCCAAGTTCCGCCATAACATCACTTATTTTCTCGTTGCGGATGTTTACGGTACGGGTTGCCCCCAGCTCCATAGCCATTTTAAGGGGTGCGTCACGGCGTGCCGTAACAACAATGTTTCTTGCCCCTGCCATTTTGGCAATCGGCACAGCCATAAGACCGATAGGCCCTGCCCCTGTAATAAGCACATCCTCTCCAATTAGCGGGAAGGAAAATGCCGTGTGGACAGCGTTGCCAAGCGGGTCTTGAACCGCAAGCACATTTTCGGGGATTGATGGGTCGCAAATCCAAATGTTGGTGGCAGGGATGGAAGCGTATTCGGCAAAAACACCGTCACGGTTTACGCCAATGCCCTTGGTGGCACGACAAAGATGTTGAGAGCCTGTAATACACCAACGACACTTGCCACAAACCACATGACCTTCGCCAGAAACCAACTGCCCAATTTCAAAGCCAGTTACATTTGCACCCATGGCTTCAATTGTACCAACAAACTCATGCCCTAGGGTCATTGGGGTTTTAATTGTCCGTTGCGCCCAAGCATCCCATTTGTAAATATGAACATCTGTGCCACAAATGCCGTTTTTACGCATTTTAACCAGCACATCATTTGGGCCAATTTCTGGCACGGGTACATCTTTAATTTCCAACCCGCCAAGCTCGGCACGGGCTTTTACAATTGCTTTCATGGTCTTTTGCATCTTTAATATTCTCCTTTTGTATATTATAGAAATTTGTTTTCAAATCAATTATAACGCAACCCGCTCAACCTTTCAAGCTTCTTTTTTGCGACGAATACAAAATATAACAAACAAGACGGCTATCACCCCGAGAGTAATGGGAACAGAAACATATTTTATAACGCCAGCCACGCTAGACATCCAAACCGCCCACACAGGTAAGTCTGGGAAATTGTTCAGCATTACAATGATGCCTACATTCTCTATCCAGTCAAATAAAGCAAACATTACGGGTGGCAAAAGCAGTAAGTTGTAACGCTCTTTTGTATTGATGTGCTTTAGTAGCAGACCAATCCAGCCCATACCGAAAAGCATCACAGAAGCAGGAAAGGGAAAGTCTAGCGGCAAAATCCTTGTCAGGTAAAAATGTCGCCCATCTTCGCCTAAGGCATACAAGACCTCAAATGCCCTTTCAAAGGTAAATGCAACTTCAAAATCAAGGATATTTGCTCCGCCTGTTATTTCCAAAAGTCCCGCAACACCTATGGGGCTAAAGTTTATCAAAAGGAAAAACACCGCAAAAATCGCTGTAAATACCAAGCTTCTAACTAGCGTTGACCTTTCCACAAACCTGTTAAGAAAATTACCCATAGTTATTTATCCTCTTTCTTAAAACCAGCACAAAAATCTATTAGGGGTTGATTGTCCTTGAACTTTGCGGTGTTTAACACCATGGGATTACCCTCTTTCATGCGTATGGTTATACGCATCCGAAGTTTATCCCTGCGGGCGAATTCCGTGTGCTTAATATCCTGTGTGGCAACAAAACGGCGACGAAGCAGACTTCGATATTCCATACCATTAGCAAAAATACGAACCCGTGTTATCATCAAATTAACAGCAACAAAACCATAAACCACACAAGCAGACAAAACCCAAGTTGTCCAAACAGGAAAACCCGAATAATCATCGAGCAATACCCCCACAAAAATCTGGGCATTAAAGAAAATCAAAAAAACAGCCATCGCCACATTAACCCTGTATAACATTACCGTGCCAATACTGGCTAATTCCTTACCAAAAGCCTTTTCTTCCATTCCAAGCCACCTCATCAACAATACTCTAGGACAAGTATAAACCAAAGGCAAACTTTCGTCAACCATTTCCTTGTGAAAGCACCCATCATACAAAATAAAAATTTTTACGTACATAAAAATAGTGACATTTGTCACTGGTGGACAAGCACCATTCGGTGTACAATAAAATTATTAAATTATTTGAGGGAGATTTACATGATGAAAAGATTTTTTGCAAGTTTGTTGTTAGTGGTTATACTGACGAGTTTTGTTATGCCTGTTTTTGGTGCGGAGCAAGCCACAACCCCCAGCGGATTAACCTTCACCCAGATGGAACAAGAGATTGCAAGGCTTATGGATGAACACATAGGCATAACAGTCCCAGGTGCAGCGGTTGTCATTGTCCACGAAGGCGAAATTCTGCTGTCCCGTGGTTTTGGCTTTTCTGACATCGAAAACCAAACTCCCATCGACCCAGCAACCACCCTGTTTCTATACGCATCCGTCAACAAACCTTTTGTTTGGGTTTCCGTCATGCAGTTGGCGGAGCAAGGCTTGATGACCCTTGATGGTGACATCACCAACTATCTACCACCCAGCTTTGCATTTGAAAAACCCTTAACCATGCGGGACTTGATGAACCACACAGGCGGTTTTGCAGAGGTTGTAATGGGTGTCACCATACATACAGACCCCATACCCACACTAGAATACACCTTGCTTGCCACCCAGCCAAATCAAATCTTCACCCCTGGCGAGGTTTCAGCTTATTCCAACTGGGGTTCGGCTCTGGCGGCGATGGCGGTTGCCCACGTAAGCGGTAGAGAATACGCTACTTTTGAGCGGGACGGTGTCCTCTTGCCAACAGGAATGCAAAACACTTTGAATTTACCTTATTGGATGAACAACACCGCATTTTTAGCGGATATAGCAAATGGCTACAATGGCGGAAACGGCAACTTTAACCACCAACCAATTGTATATCGTGTTACGCCTTACCCCGCTGGCGGTATGATAGGCACTGCAGAAGATTTGGCACATTTTATTAAGGCACTGACCCCGCCAGCAGGGCAGTCTGGCGAATTATTCACAAATCCCCAAACCCTACAAACCCTGTTTTCATCCAGCTCCCCAGACCCCGCAAACCGCCCAACACCCCACCATGGTTTTATGCCACAAAGAGGTGCATACCCAGCTTTTGGACATGGCGGCAACCGACCAGGTTTTAGTGCAAACTTAACCATTGTCCCAGAGTTGCGTTTTGGGTTTGCCATACTTACCAATGTATCTGGCGAGTCCAATTTGATAACCGCTTTAAGCCAACTGCTTTTGGGTGAACCACCAGCGTCATCATATTATAATGCCGTGATACCCAATGCTGAAGCCTTCGAGGGACGCTTTATAACCGCAAGACGTACTTACGGTGACTTTATGGATGTTTTAAGCCACGCGGGACTAATGACACCATTAGCTGACATAATCGCTTTAGACGCAAATACAATTCAGTTTTCCTTGGAAGGTTGGGGTTCTGCCACTTACAGACAAATTGCCCCGCACATATTTACCCTTTATGACGCATCAGAAGCACCGTTCGTCGGGCAGGTTTTTCCTCAACTTCATTTTCGCATGGAAGACGGCGTTGCTGTACAGATAATGGACGCTGGCGGTTTTGACTATACAATACGCCCAGAAGGGCGCACAACGGGCATTTTGGTCGCCAGCCTTATCGCTTATATAGTTGGTGGTGGCTTCTTCCTTCTTGCCCCAATTGTGATGTTTGTTGTGTTTATCATTCGTCGCAAAAAACGGAAGCCAAGCACCCACTTTGACCGCTTCCAAATAGGCATGATGCTGGCAGGCACGGCTATGACAATCAATTCTACAATTGAACCTTTGCTTTTCGCCTTTAACAGCAACAGAACATTGGCAGAAATGTCAATTTACATCTGGCTAAACTGGATTTTTGTAGGGTTAATGTTGTTGTCATTGGCTGGTGGCATTTGGCAATGGAAAAGCAAAGAGGGCAGCAAAATACTGTTTATTACAACCGCTATAATTTCTGCAATGTTTATCGTGCTGTTACAAAACTGGAACTTCTTCACCTTTTTGTAAAAAAATAATTTTTAACGATACAAATAACCATGGAATGTGACAAACCCTTCCAACCATAAAATACTAGGGAAAAGTATTTTTAGAGGTGAAATTATGCACAATCCCCATGGACACAAAGACATGATGCCGTTATTGTTGATGATGCTACTAGGAGGCAACCGTCCTGGCGGCGGCAATATGTTGCCGTTGCTTATGCTGTTGTTGATGCACCATCCACACCATCATCACCCCCACCCTCAGCCACGTCCCCACCCTCATCCGCATCCACATCCGCACCATCACCACACACCGCATAACACACACTCTGTGGAAGGGTAACAAAAATAAGCCTGCCACCACAAATGGCAAGGCTTATTTTTGTTGGGAATTATCCCACTATACGAGGGCTTCCTCGCTTTTCTGCTTTTTGTTTACTTGTTCTATCTGTTCTGGTGTTAATGGTCTTATAACCATCACATCATCGTTTATGCCTAGGTGGGTGTTTTTGTCCCATCCTAAGCTTTCTCTTAATTCTTTGTTTAGATGCAGGCGACCTATGTCGTCTAATTCTTTTGTGTTTGGTGACACACAACCTACTTTTGCCTTTTGGATAATTAGTGTTTCATCATCCAGTTTTGTTATGGTTACTTTTGGAGATGGGTCTAGGGTTAGACCTAGTTTTCTTCTTAGTTCGCTAGGTAATATTATCTTACCTAAATCGTCCAATCTTCTTGGAATTGTTTCCATGTTTAATAACTCCTCTCTAATTTGTGTCAAGGCAAATTATGCTTGACAATGAGACCTTAGAGATGATAGAATTATCTCAGGTCTGGTGACGGACTTGTACGGTGTTGCCTGTCTGGACTTCTGCCAAGAATTTGTGCCAGACAGGCAACTTTATACAAGTCATTTACAAAGTAATATGTAGGGATTTGGCTGTCGCCTTAGCCCTTATTTATATTTTACAGGCTGTTTATGTAATTGTCAAGCTTTTTTTGAAAATAATTGGAACTTTTTGCAATAACACTTCTAACCCCACTACATACCACTCATTTGTTGGACAAACACACCATGGTAGGGGCGGGCATTGCCCGTCCCACTTATACAGACGATACCGTACAACCCCAAAGAATAGTGCCAACAGAAATGGGACGGGCAATGCCCGCCCCTACCAAATAAAGTTATCCAACACATAGTGAAGTGTATACCGTATATAATAAAGTTATGTCGTGCATATCCGTTAGGAACAATCTGCCATACCGTGTATTATTACTATACAACACTACCCTTCATAATGACCTTTGGTTCGCCTGCCCCTCCAATAACTTCAGCACCACTTAAAACCTTAACGTTTTTGTCCAAAATTGCATTTACAACAATAGCCCCTGGATATATATGACAACCTTCCATAATGACAGAATTACGAACCGCAGCCCCTTCCCCCACCTTAACACGGCGAAAAAGCACGGAGTTTTCAGCCAAACCATCAATAATAGAACCGCAACCAACCAAGCAATTTTTAACTTGGCTGTGGGCATTGTATTTGGCTGGCGGTTCGTCTTTGTTTTTGGTTTCGATAAAGGGTTCTTGTGCGAAGAACATATTGCGAATGTCTGTACGCAAAAAATCCATGTTAATGTTAAAATACGACTGGGCAGAATTTATTACCGCCCAATAGTCATTATACATAAATCCGTATATGTTCAGTCTTTTTCGGTATCGTTCTACAATATCCCGCACAAAATCAAATCGCCCTTCGGAGATAATTGTACCTAAAAGCTCGATTAGCAATGTACGTTTAATTATATAAATACCAAGGGAAATTGTGTTGGAGAAGGCTTCTAGGGGCTTTTCTTCAAAATGGGTTATCCTGCCGTTTTCTCCAAGGGCAACCACGCCAAAATTGGTTACGTCCATGCCATGCACATCTTTGCAAACCACAGTAATGTCCGCATCACGCTGTATGTGAAAATCTAGCACCGCATTATAGTCCATCTTATAAATGCCGTCGCCACCAGTGATAACAACATACGGCTCTTTGGAGCGTTCTAAGAAAGATATGTTTTGGTGGATAGAATCGGCTGTGCCACGAAAGCCGAAATTGCCTTCTTTAGACAAGAAGGGTGCAAGGACAAACAAACCACCCTGTTTACGCCCGAAACCCCACCATTTAGAGGAATTCAAGTGGTCGTGAAGGGAACGGCTGTTGTATTGGGTGATAACCGCCACCTTGCGTATGCCAGAGTTTGCCATATTGCTAAGAGGAAAGTCAATGGCACGATAACAGCTACCTACGGGCATTGCAGGGGTTGCACGCACCGCTGAAAGCTCCCGCAACCTGTCGCTTTGTCCGCCTGCAAGGATTATTCCTACTGCTCGCATGGTTTTTGCACCTCCTCCGTCAAGTCCAGCGTACCGCCAGATTCCAGTTTGCCATCTATATAATTCTCGGCAGTTGTCACCCCGTGTATTACACAGTTTTTGCCAATGACAACCCCTTCAGGTATTTGCGAACCTTCGCCAACCACGGTAATCCCTGTGTTGTAAATTTTAGGCTTTTCTTCATTTATAATATCTTCACCAATTCCAATTTGGGTGTTTTTACCAATAACACAGCCTACATCCACAATCACCTTTTCTAAGACGGAATTTTCGTGTATAACGCTACCCTCCATTATTATAGAATCCCGCACTATAGCACCTTCTGCCACATGAACATCTGTCCCAAGGATAGAATTATGCACAGTACCATAAACTTGACAACCCTCCGAAATCAAGCTTGCCCTAATGTCTGAATTTGCACCAGAAAATTGGGGTGGCTGGTGTTCACTGCTGGTATATATCTTTGCGAAGTCCTCATACAAATCAAATTCTGGTACGGTTTTTATTAAATCCATGTTTGCTGCCCAAAAACTATCAATTGTGCCAACATCTTTCCAATATCCACTAAATGGATAGGCATATAAATTTTTGTTCTGTTTTAAGTATTCGGGAATAAGGTGCTTACCAAAATCCATATCGGCATAATCTTCATGCACCTCCAAAAGAGCCGCCTGCATCATATCCCATGTGAAGATATAAATACCCATGCTTGCTAGATTGCTTTTTGGCTCTTTCGGCTTTTCCTCAAAGCTATGTATTTTTCCGTTTTCGTCCGTGTTCATAATTCCAAAACGGTTAGCTTCTTCCCACGGCACTTCCAGCACAGCGATTGTCACATCTGCCCCTGTTTGCTTGTGGCGTGCGAGCATTTCGCCATAATCCATCCTATAAATATGGTCACCAGAAATCACGAGAACGTATGTAGGATTATATCTGTCTATAAAGTTGATATTTTGGTAAATGGCATCTGCCGTTCCCGTATACCAATTACCCTCTTCCTCCCCCGCCTTCATATGTGGCGGAAGAACCGTTACACCACCGTGCCGTCTATCCAAATCCCAAGGAATACCAATCCCAATATGGCGGTTAAGTTGCAGGGGCTGATATTGCGTAAGCACCCCCACCGTGTCCACCCCCGAATTTATACAGTTGGACATAGGGAAATCGATTATCCGATATTTACCACCAAAAGCCACAGCAGGCTTTGCTTTGTTCTTGGTTAAAACACCCAAACGGCTACCTTGTCCACCCGCCAACAGCATGGCTATCATCTCTTTTTTACGCACAAAATCACCCCTAAGAGTCGTTATAACCATTGTACCATTAATTACAAGATATTAGCAACCCACAAATTAAAACAAAAAGTAGGGTATTGTACGAAGACAATAATTCTACAAAAAAAGAACAACCACAAGAGGGTTGTTCTTTTAATGCTATGATTGTTGTTAATTATCTTGTGATGCTTGGAGTTGCTGGAAGTCTGTCTCTACCAGTTCCGCCGCTGCTAGCACCAAGACGGTTAAGGTTGCTATGCTCAGCAGTTACATCGTTAGCAACAATGGTGTCAACAACAAAGTCAAGGATAGCTTGAGCGGTTTCTGGAGCAATACCAGCCATCAACTCAACACCTTGTAAACGCTCAAGACGAACTGTTCCGCCTGTGCCAGCTTCTGGGTTTTCAGCATATGCAAACAATACATTGCGTTGGAATTCAGTCCAGTTTCCAGCGTCCCAACCTTCGATAGCAGCAGAGTTGCCGATGCTGAAGTGGCGAACGATAGCACGGTCAAGCAATATTCTTACTTCTGCACCACCGATGTCGGCTGTGTAAAGACCTGGACGAAGAATTGCAGTTGTACCGCCACCGTTTGCTCCACCAGCTTGGTTAGCCGTAGAACCGCCTTGTGGACGACCAGTACGGAATAGAGGCTCAGAAATCGGGGTCATGCCAGCGATAGTTGCATCGTCTGCACCATGTCTACGCATAGCTTGCTCAAGAGCAACACGAGCGCCAGTAGCGGTCATGGTTGCATTAACTTGAGCATCTACAGCATTGTGGGTAGACTGTTGGTCATTCATAATGAAAACAGCCATTTGAGACCAAGCATAGCTACCAAGAGAGTTAGCGTGTATGCTAGTACCTTCATCACCAATAGCGATATTGTGCGGGTTAGCAAAACCACCAGTTTGGGTCTCGCCATGTCCACCCATTACAAGACCAGTAAAGTCATCTTGTACACGAGTACCACGCTCTTGAATCCAGAAAGTGTTAAAACCGAAGGAAACAGTCATCCACATACCACGTGGAAGACCTGCACGTGGGTTAGCATCGCCTGGGGAAACATTGTAACCAAAAGTTTGGTTAAGAGCCGTTGCCAAGCCTTGGTTGCCAGCAGCAAGGGTTCCCTCTGGGATGGTGTCTGCATGGATGTAATGTGCAAACTGAGCATGGTCTGCATTGTTAGCAGCCCAGTCAGCACGTGGCTCAGCTAAACCAAGACGCTCATCAATTGAAGGATGAGGTTGTCTGCGGAAACCGTTATGCAAAACACCATGGCTTTGAATAGCACCGTTTACAGCTCCGCCTTCAGCATTTCTCATGCCAAGCTCAAGAGCAAGCTCAGGAGTAATCTCACGAATATCAAGAACATTCGCAGTGTTATCCATAACTACATAAGTTCCAGCAGGAACATAGATGTGTGCAACACCTGGGATAAAACGTGCGCCCGCTGGTGGGGTGGTTGCGTTTTGGTTGATTGGAGCAAGCTCTCTCGGGTTACCGCCAGCTTCAGCGATAGCATCGTTAACACCACGAACGATAGCGTTACGAGTGATGGTAGCGTGCGAAAACGCATCAAGCTGAAGGGTAGATTGATGGAAAATAATTTGGTCTGTCAAAGCTGGGTAAACCATGGCTACATAGTTTACACCACTGTTTGTGCCAGCACCTACAACGCCCAAAGTTTCTGCATGAGAAACAAGACGGATGTCGGCGATGTTATGGGGCGTAAAAGTAACGTCAAGCACGATTGGGGCAAAATTTTCGCCACTGTCAACTTGGTTAGAGAAAGCGTGGGCGTTGGCAAGTGCGTCCACAGATTCTGGACCCCACATTGTGCCACCTTGCTCCTCAAGTCTGCCAACAGTCAAAGAGCCATCGTGATTTCTCACTTCACCATAAGGAACAGATACACGGATTGTTTGCGTGCCTGTGATAGCTGGGAACAACACTTCACCAGTTGCTGCTGGTTGCTGTCCTTGTGTTGGTGGAGTGACAGCAACACCTGCATCATCATAAACACAAGCGGCCAAAACGGCAGCCATCGCTCCAGCGAAGAAAACGCCAAGCAATTTTTTCTTCATTTGAATTTCCTCCCTTTATTTTCGGGCTTTAAGCCCGTATTTTTATGTTCCGAGAGCATTTTTATGCCCTCTTTTTATAATTAAGACCCGACAAGTGATAATTTATTATCACCATGCAGGTTCTTATTATCAATGTCAAAGTTTGTAAGTTTTCATCAACACTTATCCAAACAAAGGAGTATTACTTGTGAAAAAAATATCAAGGGTTTGTATTTTTAATAGGGGCATATCCCCCTATTAAAAACGAAGCATTATTATTGGTTTGCACCTTGAAGAACATATCTCAAAGACCTCAAGATTTCAGAAGAAATATCCTCAAATCCTTCAATTGGCTCCATGCCATAGATGAACTCAAGCATTGCTGGGAAGTTGTTTGCATTTATAGCAATACCTCTGAACAGCTCATTTCTCCATGGGTTGTATACAGTGGCAAAATCTCCACCTAATAGGTTTCCACTCGCAGCTCCACTTGTGCCAAGGCTTGGGAAGGAAGCATCTTCAAGACGAATACGACGAAGCATCGTACGGTCAAGGGTGAAGACAACACGGATGTCACCAACGCCGTCAAAATCGTTGTTTGTATAGGCAAGGATAAGCATTTCGTGGTCGCCTGGTGTAAACAAAGCGGCATCTGGGCTGTTTGGATTGCGGTAAATGCCATAACCCATTGCTGGACCTGGATAAACCTTACCAGTACCACCAGCTTGGTTAAGAGCCGTTTCTATACCATGAAGAACACCAGCAGCAGATGGGGTAGCACCAACAAATACGTCGATACCAGCACCTACAGGCTCATCACGGGTTTCACGGGCCCATTGGGTTGTTTGCAAGTCATTTGCAAGATGATGTGCGGCTTGTCTAAACCACCATCCACCCCAAGTTCCGCCACCAATTAGGTCGTTAAAACCTTCAGGGTTTGCAAGCTCTGCAAGACCAGCGGCATTTGGCAAAGCGTAAACACTCTCACCATGGGTTGTGTTAGGATGAGAACCAACTTGGTGCGAACCACCAACATGAACGTGGAAGCTGTTTCTGCCAACAGACACACGAAGGTTCAAAGAATCCTCTTGATGGTAAACCATTGTGTCCGCACGTCCGACACCTTCAACCAATGGGTTGCCCCAAATGTCAAGTGTGCTAGCTTCAACTTCAATTTCATGGAAGCCTGGGATGAAGCGGTCTCCAGCTAAAGGAGCAGTTGGGATTTGTGGCGTTAGAGCTTCTGGAGATGCACCAGCAGCAACGATGGCTTCTTCAACACCACGGATAAATGCGTTTCTGGTTACAGTAGCACCAGTTGGTGTATCAATCGCCTGTGTTGATTGGTGAACCAAGATTTGGTCAAGCACCATTGGGTAGGCTCTTTGATACCAAAGGCTACCATAGGAAGATTCACCATGGCTTACAACGGTGATGTTCTCGATTTGGTTTTCACCGAAAACCACTTCAATCACAATTGGCGTTGTTAAGCTGTAAGCTGTACCATCGGTTGCCCTAGCAGCAGGGTCCGCAGATGCTGGCACAGTGATTGTCTGAGTGCCTGGCGTAAATGTTGCCGTGGCAGTTGGCAGGTTGTTTGCTTCGGTTGTTTGCTCCACGACAGGCGGTTCCACTTGAACATTGCCACCAGGAATGTCATCATAGACACAAGCAGCAAGAACGACCGCCATCGCCGTGGCACAAAAAACGCCAAGCAATTTTGTCTTCTTCATTTTCAGAAGTCCTCCTTTGTATTGGGCAGGATGCCCTATTTGTTTGTAATCGGTTTCCCGATTATAGTGTTGATGATGTTATTATAATATATCTTGCACCAAATTGCAATCTTAAATTTGAAATTTTTGAAAAATTTTTTTCCAAAGTTTTCTTGTTGATGGGCTTATGCTTTGTTATATGCTACTTCATAATGTTCAAAATTAACCGTAGGCGGTGGTTTTGTTGCAGAGTTGCATATAATTTGTCACCATATATTTTTTTCTTGTGGGCTAATTTTACTTTTTTCAAAAAATTTGAAAAATGGTATTGTAATTTTTATGTGAGCTTGGTATAATAGCTAAAGACCTGTCCGAGAGTGTCGGGCTGGAAAAATATTATCCCCAAAGGAGGAAAATTCTTTGAAAAAGAGAATAATTGCAAGTTTGCTGGGTCTCGCCATGATGGCAACCCCAGTTGTGGCTTTTGCCCAAACGGTACATGTACCTAATGATGTTGTTTTTGCTGGTGCTAGTAGCCTTGCCCAGCTTGTTGAAATTCACAATGGTCAAGCTTACTTTGGCTTGCGTCGTGTGGCGGAAGCTTATGGAGCTGACGTAGCTTGGAACCAAGCTAACCACACTATCACCCTTTCCATTAACGGTGCGTATGTTGCTGAGCGTTTTAGTAGAGATGCTGGTATTGACATTACCCCTATCGTACGTCCTGGCACATTCTCCGTTGAATTGCACCAAATAGACGGTGCTTTGTTTGTGGCAAATGGTCCAGCTGCTGGAACTCGCTTAGTTTCCAGTTTTATTAATGACAGGCACTACATTCCTGCTGGTATATTTTCAGGAAATCTGCCAAATGTTGCTTTGGCATTATATGGTCAAGCTAATTTGAACACAAACCTTATCGAAATGGCTTTAACCACCCTAACGGGCAGAGCTGCCACCTATAGCCTTGCCGAAGGAGGCATTTCTATCACCTTGGGTGACGAAGTTACCTTGCCATCTGGCACTTTCTTGCCACCAACAACCGCTGTAACCCTTCCTGCTGAACTTCCAGCACAAGAGCCTGTTGCACCAACTGCCCCATCTGGCAGATTTACACCAGGAACTTTTACAGGAAGCTCTAATAGTACTTATTCCCACAATCCAAGCAATGATGGTGGTTTGACACCAACCACACTTGTGGTTGAATTGACTGTTGACAGCAACAACATTACCGCTTTGAACATTGTTTCCCATGGCGAAACCCAAGCATTTGTTAATATGACAAATGCTATGCAACAAGCCATTGTTGCAAACAACGGTACGGTCGGTATTGACGCAACAGTCAATGCAACTTATACAGCCAATGCAATTATCGAAGCTGTAAATGCTGCAATTGCTGTTGCCGAAGGAGGTTCTGCTGCAGCACCTACCCAGCCTGCTGAAACTGAAGCTCCTGCAACATCTGGCGGAAATGATATTTTAGATGTTCTTGCGTTTTACACAGATTTGCTTGAAATGCAAGTAGCAGTATCTACTGCATTGCTCTCTGTTACTGACCTAGGTAGTTTGGTGGTAGCAATGGAAGCTTCTACAGAAATTAGCAATCTTATTATGTCTACTGATTATTCAAGTATTGCATCCATGAGAATTAAAGCTAATGGTCTTGCGGACATAGCTGCACGTTTCAACATTAATATAGATGCGTTTAGGCATCTGCTATAGGAAATCCGCACTAAAATCAACAACCCTCACATATGTGAGGGTTGTTTTTATTGGATAAGTCCGTGTTTTTTGCCAACCCTAATGTCGTCACCGAAAAAATGTAGTAGGGTATATTCCCCATAGATGCGACTGGTGATGCGGTCTGTATACATTCTCGCCAAATCGTTGGGGCTTAGGTTTGTGGATATTATTGTTGGTTTTTTCTTTAGCAGACGTGTGTTGATGAAGTTAAACAACTCTGCCGTTGTGACTGTGGTGGAAAATTCTGTACCCAAATCGTCGATTATAAGCAAGTCAGCTTCATATGCCGTGTTTAGGATGGCAGAGGAATTTAACTGTTCTTGGTTTCGCCCAAAACGTAAGTCCTCCACATGACGAAAAAGCTGGCTGGATGAGGTGTAAAGAACAGTGCGTCCTTTTTCCAACAACTCCCTTGCAATGCAATTGGATAAAAAGGTTTTGCCTAGCCCTGTTGCACCATACAATAGGAGATTTTCAAAGTCTGTGTCAAAATTGTCAACAAATTTAAGGGCAACGGTGAAGGCTCGCTCCATGTTTGCCCGTGGAGAAATGCCATGGTCTGGGTCGGTCATATCGCTGTAATAGGACAGGTTAAAAGAATCGAAATTATCATAGTCCATTACCTTACCAAGGTTGGACATTTCAAAATATTTAGCAATTAGCCGTTGCTTTAAGCAATTGCATTGCTTGCCATCGGCAAAACCAGTGTCTTTGCAAACCCCACACTTAAAAATATCCTCAAAAAAGTCCTCGTCATAGCCATATTCATGCAACAAGCCATTCTTTTCTTTGGTCAACTCCTCACTTTCTACTTTAAGAAGCTCACGCTTATCTTGGTTATCCTCTCGGTGTAATACCATTTGTGCCAAAGCCAGCCCGATTGCTGACAGCCTTTTGTCAATTTCTTCCACCCTTGGTAGCTTCTCGTACAAAAGAGCATAGCGAGCCGACAGCTTCCGCTGTGCCACCACCTTGTCCTGCTCAAATTCCCGCAAAATCCCTCTAAATATGTCAGACATTATTCTGCCACCTTCTTGTCAATATGTGCTTGCTCTAATTTGGCGAGAGCATCGTAATCCCATGTACGCCCTTGATAATTCTGGGATTTGTTTGCTGTCGCTTTAACTTGCTTGGCTTCTGATATTGGTCGTGTAAATTTTTTAACATTGTCTTTGCTGTAGTATTCTTTTTCCTTCGCCTCCGCTTGCTCCACGGTTGTAATTTCGTCTTTTCTCCACTTGCTTAAAATACCGTCAGCATAGGGTAAATTAGGCTTGCCAGTGCTTAGAACTGCCTTTTCACAAGCTAATTGGATTAGGGGCATAGGAAATTCGTCCTCTTTTAACCATCGGTTCATAAATGTCATTTCCTTTGCCACTGGGTCACGGTTTGCCACACCGCTTGCACGTAAAATCTGGCGATACTCGTTGTTAAACAAGCTGGTGTATTCTACCGCACCCTCCACGGTGGTGATGCCTTGAGCAGACCAGTCCTGTGCCACTTTACGCAGGTAAGAATTGCCCTTATCTGCGTATTCCTTCAACAAGAACAAAATCACATCCACGGGCAATTTGTATTCACGGCTGTCGTAGAAATTCAAAAACATTTGTCGGTCGCTGTCTGTTAGTAAATCCCCTGTTATCCGCTCCACTTCTTCAAAAAGGCGGACAACTTCTGGGTCATGTAAATGCTCCTCTACTTCTGCAAGCGAGTATTGATGTTGGACAGGACGAACCACGGGCTTGGGCTTTTCAGCTTTCGGGGCTTGCTCATTCAAAACCTCTTTGATTTTATCAAAAATAATGGCAGGGTCTTGCATCGCACCCTTACCCACATCACCACACGCCAAACGTGACTCTTTAGGGTCAACAAAAATATATCCGAAAGATTGCAGTTTCTCAATATTAGCTTGGACAATGGAGTTTTCGTACATGGCGGTGTTCATGGCAGGGCAGATTATCACAGGGGCTTCAGTCGCCATCACCACCGTGGACAGCATATCATCCGCTATTCCCCCAGCGATTTTGCCAATGATATTGGCGGTGGCAGGTGCTATCACAAACACATTTGCCCGCTGTGCCAAAGAAATGTGGCGAATGTCCTCGTAAATAATTTCTTCAAACATATTTGTGTAAACTTTTTGTTTTGTTAGGCTTTGAAAAGTCAGTGGCGTTACAAATTTGGTTGCAGCATCTGTCATTATGGTGTGGACGGCCTTGCCGTCTTTTGTCAGTAGGCTGGCAAGCTCTGCCCCCTTAAATGCTGCCACCGAGCCTGTAATTCCTAAGACTATGTTGATTTTGTCCATTTGCCCCACACCTCCTCCACAATCCCTTGGGCAATTGCATCTTTGCCAATATATTCCTTGTGATTTTTATCACTGTCAACCAGCCAGCCTGTGTGGTCTGTGCCAACTTTACTGCTATCATTTACCAAAACAAAGTCGCATCCATTTTTTGCTAATAAGCCATGGGCTTTATCAATTCTTTGCTGGTGGTTAAGTCCTGTAACCAGCTTAAATCCCACAAATACAGCATCTGGGGCTAGTTGTCTAAACTGTCCAATTACTTTCGGATTTTTTTCAAGCACTATCACCAATTCATCAGCATCAGAGCTGATTTTACTGTCATATTGCACCTTCGGGCGATAGTCAGACACCGCCATGGCGTGGATAATTATGTCGATTTTGTGTTTATCAAAAATATCACTAATTGCTGATTGCAGACTGGCAACATCTGTAATTACGGTTTCGTGAACATTGGGCAAATCGTAGCTTACACCACCTTTGCCCCGCAAATAAAAAATTTCACACCCACGGACAGCAAAAGCATGGGCAACTTCCCGCCCTAACCGACCTGTAGAATGGTTTGTTATACTGCGAACGCTATCAATCCGCTCTGATGTTGGTCCTGCTGTTATTAAAACCTTAGGCAAATCGTCACCCCTCTCTCTCAAATCAATTATACCACCCCCAAAGAACGAAGTCAACGACAACAACCTCTCATCCACGGTAGGGGCGAGCATTGCTCGTCCCATGCCTGCTGGCACTATTATTTGGGAACGGACGATATCGTATACAGAAATAGGACGGGCAATGCCCGCCCCTACCATTACGAAAAAACACTTGACGTAATTTTTAGAATATTGTATAATATTGCTACCCAACAGCTTCAAAGGAAATGTATTTTTAACTATGGGTAAATTGAAAACACGCAAGGTGGGGAAGTTCCGACAAAAGCTCCACCCCACCATTGCGTGCTACCCAGTCCATAACAGACCTAGAGATGATTATACATCATCCAAGGTCCGTTTTGCAAGCACTTTTTCAAGCCCAACAACAAATACATACAATAAATAATAGCCCTGTCCAAAAGCTGACAGGGCTATTATGTTTAATCTTGAGTATAAGGCAAAAGTGCCATATGTCTTGCACGCTTAATAGCAACAGTAAGCTTTCTCTGTGCTTTAGCAGAGTTGCCAGTTACACGTCTTGGCAAAATTTTACCACGCTCGGACATAAATTTTCTTAGGCGTGGGGTATCTTTATAATCAATATAATTGATTTTTTCAGCGGTGAAAACGCAAATTTTCTTTTTTCTGCGTCCACGTCTTTTTTGATGGGTCATAATTACCTCCTATTACCAAATATTAGAATGGCAAGTCATCGTCATCCAAGGTGTTGTCAATTTCAAAGAAGGAGTCTGATGGCGGTTGTGCCTGTGAATGTTGTGGATGATGGGGTTGCTGGTTGTTATGATGAGCTGGGGGTTGGTTATAACCTCCCTGACCCTGCGGGGCATTAAAATCATTGCCACCACCCCTGCCCTCAAAACTGGCACGGGATTCGGCAAAGAAATGCTCATTGGTAATAACTTCTGTTACCCAACGGCGTTGCCCTTGCTGGTCGTCATAACTGCGAACCTGCATACGCCCGACAACGCTAACCATTTGCCCTTTGCGGTAAAACTTCTCAACAAACTCCGCATCCTTGCCAAAGCAAGTGCAATTAATAAAGTCGGCGGCTTGTTCGCCAGCATCCCTTCTAGCTCGGCTTATAGACCTGTCAATCGCCAAGGTGTAGCGGGCAATCGCAAGGGGTTCTGCCGCATTGGAATACCTAACCTCAGGGTCACGGGTCAGTCTGCCCATTAAAATGACTTTGTTCATAAACAGTCACCTCTACTCTCTAAGCTTCTTCAGAATCAGAAACTGTTGGCTCAGATACAGGGGCTGGAGCTGGGGTTGGTGCTGCAACAGGAGCAACAACCTTCGGAGCTTTCTCCAAGTCTTCTCTGCGAACAATCATAAAACGCATAAGGTTTTCACGAATACGCAGACGTTGCTCCATTTGTGCTGGAAGCTCTGGTGGAGCGTCCATGTAAAAGAAGCAATAATGCCCTTCGTTAAGCTTGCGGATTTCGTAAGCCAGCTTACGCTTGCCCCAATTGTCAACTTTCTCAATGACACCGCCAAAACGCTCAATAAGCTCTAAAATCAGGCTATGTTCGGCTTTGACTGCTTCTTCTTCCATTGTGGGAAGTAAAATGATACCCATTTCATACTTGTGCATATAAAATACACCTCCTTTTGAGATAAGCCCGCCATCTATATCTGTGGCGAGCAAGGATAACAAGAAAACATTATAGCACAACCCTGTCCTGATGTCAAATAAAATTTTCCAAAAAATTAAAAGTTTTTGTTGACAAACCATTCTCGTTATGATAGAATGATTCCTGTTGGAAAATTAATCAATACCTAGCTGGTATAGCTCAGTCGGTAGAGCGCTCCGTTGGTAACGGAGAGGCTCCCGAGTTCGAATCTCGGTACCAGCATACAACCCTGTGAAAACTTCGTGTTTGCAGGGTTGTTTTTTATTTCTTACTGGGTTATAATTAGTCCATGACTAAACTAGATAAATTTAATTTGTACGACACAATTGTTGGGGTTGCCGCACCAACGGGCGGGTCAATTTCCATTATACGTATGAGCGGTTCTGATGCCTTAGACATTCTTGGGCAGGTTTTTGTGTGCAAAGAAGCCGAATTTGAAAGTCATAGGGTGTATTATGGCTGGATTGTAGAAGACGGGAAGCGTGTAGATGAGGTTCTGGCAACTGTAATGCTTGCCCCTCGCACTTTTACCCGTCAAAATGTGGTGGAAATTAATTGCCACGGCGGTGCTTTGGTGACGCAAAAGGTTTTAAGTTTGCTTATTGCACAAGGGGCAAGGCTAGCAGAAGCTGGTGAGTTTACCAAGCGGGCATTTTTGGCTGGTCGCATAGACCTTTCACGTGCAGAAGCCGTCATGGATATTATCCAAGCGGGTAGCGATTTGGCACACAAAGCGGCGATTAGTCAGCTTTCTGGGAGATTGTCTGGTTTGTTGGATACTTGCACCGACAATTTGTTAAATCAGCTGGCTCGGATTGAAATGGCAATTGACTACCCCGACCACGAGGAGGCAGAAATTCTGTCTGCAGACATTAAAGCTGGCTTAGAAGAAGTTTTGTCACAGATTGACAGGCTTTTATCCACCGCCAGCCAAGGCAGGGTTATCCGTGAAGGAATAAAAACCGCAATTGTGGGTCGCCCAAACGCTGGCAAATCTTCGTTGCTTAACGCATTGGTGGGGCATCAGCGAGCAATTGTCACCCATGTTGCGGGGACTACTCGTGATGTTTTGAGGGAAACCATTGACATTGGCGGTGTGTTTTTGACCTTATCAGACACGGCAGGAATACGCCACACTGACGACATTGTAGAAGCGGAGGGGGTCGCCCGCTCTCAGCAAGAAGCGGAGAGTGCTGACTTGGTTTTACTGGTTGTGGACGGCTCTGACTCAGCCCTGCATCAATTGGAGGATGCAGAAAACTGGCGAAACGTAATAACCGTGGTAAACAAATGCGACTTGCCACAAAAAACCCATATCGCAGACGCTGTGCAAGTGTCCGCCAAAAATCATGAAGGTATTGAAGAACTCAAAATCAAAATCAAAGAAATTTTTGCTATAAACAAAATTGAATACGAGCAAGAAATTGTAACAAACGCCCGCCACGTCGTTCTTTTACAAAACGCTCGTGTAAGCCTTGTTGCCGCAATTGATGCCGCTAATGTGGACGAATTTGTTGACATGGTAGCAATCGACATACAATCCACCCTTGTCGCCCTTGGCGAAATTACAGGGGCAACCGTTGACGAAGATTTAATCAACAAAATATTTTCAGAATTTTGTTTGGGTAAATAAACTTTTTGCCAAAACTTACGTATATAGAAATAGCGACAATTAACGGAGGTAATTAATATGCAAAGTGAAAAAATGATGATATTGAAAATGCTTGAAGAAGGCAAGATTAATGCAGAAGAAGCATCACGCCTGTTGGCGGCAGATGGCACAGCAAAACCATCCCCTGCCCCATCACCAGCAAGCCCAAGCCGTGGGCATATCCCTAATAGCCAAATCCCACCTAGCTCTCACTACTCCCACGCACCGTCGGGAAGCTCCACGGACAGCATGGGGGCAAAATTTGGTGCGTTTATGAAGGATATGGAACCTAAATTGCAAAAAGCAGGCAAATTTGTAGTGGAGAAAACCGCAGGGGCGGCGGACTATGTGTCCAAATCCCTTTCAAGTAGCGGTTCTCGTCCTTCTACTGGCTCTGCACCCGCCCCTTCTCCAGCCCCAAGTTACCAAACCTCACCAGCCCCAGCACGACCGCCAGTAGGTACAGGTAGCGGCGTGGAAGAAACCATAGAAATCAAGGTGGAGCACGGAGGGGCAGAGCTTAACCTAACAGGCTTTAACGGCAATGTGCTGGTTAAAGGTTATAACGGCGATAAAATTTCCGCCAAAATCTTCACCGTGGCGAAGCGGGCTGGGGCAAAACCAAGCCTAGCCGCCCTTGGCAATAAGTATTACTTATCTTTTGATGAAAACGATTTCGAGCGTGTGTGCATTGACGCTTTTGTACCAGAATCCATGTTCGACAATATAAAAGTAGCCACCAACAACGGCGATATGAGCGTGTCCACCGTGACATCTGCAAATATCCATGTTGAAAACATCAACGGCAACACAGAAGTTGCTGGCGTGTCTGCTCATAATTTAACAGTAGAGGTCAGCAATGGCAGATTAGACGTTAAAGATTGCTCTGCCCATGTTGCCCATATCGAAAACTTTAACGGCATTATAGGCATTAGTAAAGTAGACATTGCCGACATGAAAGCATCCACTTTTAATGGCAGTATCGACCTACAAGTAGCAGCATTTGCCAACCATGACAATTATCGTTGGTACGTTGAAACCAGCAATGGAAAAATGAACGTGCTATTGCCAACATACGCCACCTTGGGCTATCATATCAAGGCGCACGCTGCCCTTGACGCTGTAAAATTGGGGCTTGTTAGCATGAATTACATTCGTAATGACAAGTCTTTCGTGGAAGCCCAGTCAAACAACTTTGACAGTGCAATGAAAAAAGTTGTAATGGAACTATCCACATCCAACGCACCGCTTATTGTGAATTAGAAAAAGCACATTGCCCGTCCCGTGTCTGCTGGCACTATTATTTGGGACTTCACGGTATCGTCTGCATGAGTGGGACGGGCAATGCCCGCCCCTACCAATAATGTAATAACCCCTTTCCAATTAAGGAAAGGGGTTAATTTTATTCACATCTTAGGGGTGTTGTTGTCATTTTGGGTTTCTTTAGGCATTCTTTTTTAACTTTTTCGGCTAATTTGTTTAACTCATCTAAGGATTTGACATTCTCGCTACCCAAGTCTTCTTCGACGGTGGTTAGCCTTGTTATTGCATTGAATATCGCTTCCCATGCGTCCGCTTGAATGATTTTGCGGTATCTGATTTTGTCTACGTCTATGATAGTCTCACCTCTCTTCGGTCTGAAATTTGGTGTTGCAAATCAGACCTAGGTGGTGTATACTTGTCCTAGGTCGATTTTTTCGGCTGGTGGGTACGCAAGACAGGTGTTGAGGTTTGAATTCTTGCCTGTCTTGCGTATTTTCTTTGCAGAAAAACCAGCACGTAACGCCATTATATACAAAATACTAACCTTTGTCAAGCGTTTTTTACAATATAACCTGATATAATTTGGTTATGGGGTTTTGGCTTTGACTGTCTACAAAAATAGATTGTCCATTAGGGAGAATTGCAACTTCAGTACGGCGTAATTTGCGGGATAGATAGGCTTCTGCAGTTTTTCTGGCTTCGTCCAGTTGCTTTTTGTTGCCTAGTTTTAGGAACTGGGGCATATTTGAGCCTTTTACCATGGAAAGCCAATCCCAAATCATGTGGTGCTTTAGTTGGTCTGGGTTAATGTCTTGTAAAGTGATGAAATGGCTATATAATCTTTCGGCGTAGTCTGCCAGTGCCATGCCGTCCTTCTCGACGGCTTCGCCAAGCCCCCTATATAGCTGGAAGGGTTGCAAACCAGACACTGACGACACATATTTTAGCGTGGACAAAAAATGCCCTTTGTTGTAGGAGTTTTGTAAAGCGTTTTCGGTTTTTCTAAGCACGTCAAGTTCGGTGGCGGACAGCCACGGGCTATTTTTTATTTCATAGGGCGGAGATGGGTCAAAAATTATGGTTTTTTCTTGGTTACGAAG
>Ga0136643_10000891_pt1 | contig 35035 bp, 21 predicted proteins | sample TergutLab28metaG_FD_96883 | JGI IMG/M metagenome (GOLD analysis project Ga0136643, IMG submission 96883) | Labiotermes labralis P1 segment gut microbial communities from Petit-Saut dam, French Guiana - Lab288 P1 (version 3) (version 3) | ecosystem: Host-associated > Arthropoda: Insects >...
CCATTACCGGGCTTTCAGATTGCCGACCCTGTAATCTTTGTGGTGAATGATTTTGAGCCGACAACGCTTACAATTCACAACTACCGCTACTCCGTCTGGAATATCCTTAAACTGGACGGCAGCAACGACCAACCCTTGCAAGGCGTGGTGTTTGAAGTCGCAAGGCTTTACGGCACAGGCCATACAGGGGATAGATTGAGAAATCCCAATACAGGCTCTTTTGAGTTTGTAACTGGAGCGAACGGCACAGTAACAATCGGCTCTCTTGAACCGGGTACATGGATTATTACCGAAACAAGACCATTACCGGGCTTTATCGGTGCTGAACCGCAGATTATCACGGTTACAGACACAACGGTTGATACGACCATCACTTTCCGCAACTACCGCATGGGCGAAATCACCCTCCGCAAGATTGACGGCGATACAAACCAACCCTTGCAAGGTGTTGTGTTTGAAATCCACCGACAAAACGGTGAGCGTGTACAAAACCCAAGGGATAACACCTTTGAATTTGTAACCGACAACACAGGCCGCATCAACTTGGGCTTTTTGCCTGTTGGCTCTTATGTCGCAGTAGAAACAAGAGCATTACCGGGTTATCAGTTAGCAGACCCTACACCTTTTGAAGTAATCCAAGGTAGGGATTTGACTGTAACCGTAAGGAATTACAGGCAAGCAGAGCTAACTATCCGCAAAATCAATTCAATAACCCGTGCGCCACTTGGCGGCGTATTCTTCCAAATCAGCCGACCAGATGGAACAATGCTTGTAAACCCACTCACAGGCGGGCATGACTTCATCACAGATGCTCGTGGCATTATTTATCTGCCGTCTATCGAAGATGGCGTGATTTATGTGCGTGAAACTCGTGCATTACCGGGTTTTTTGATTGATGAGGAAGTGACAAGGGTAATAATCAACGCAGAAGCAAGGCAGCGTGAACATCTTGTAACAATCGAAAACACTCCTGCCGCGGGCTTGCTGATTATCGCAATCAACGGCACAACCAATGAACCATTGCAAGGCATTGAATTTGAAGTACGCCACGCTGATGGGCGATTGGTAACAGGGCAGATGCTTGACGGCAACCAACAAGACACGCACGCCAACAGCCCACAGCTTTCCGCAAATGGATTATTTGTAACTGATGCACGAGGACGGATTAACCTCAACCATCTACCACCGGGCGTATATCATGTGCGTGTTACCTCAAATGAGCATGGCCTACAAGCTGACGATAATGTTCATGTCGTAACGGTGCGACCGGGTGAACAGGCGGTTTTGGAAGTTAGACTGAACCCCCTCGCAGGACTTCGCTTGACTGCCGTTGATGCCATAACAGGCCGTGGACTTTTCAACGTGGAGTTTATGATTTTTGACGGCAATGGTCATAATGTGGGTGTTTTCCGCACGGACAACAATGGTGTGATTGATTTTAGCCATATCTTAAATCCGGGCAGATACACCATTCGCTTGACCCAAACCATTCGAGGGTATTCCTCTGATGATGTGCCAAGGACAGTCGAGTTTGTGGCTGGTCGCATGACGAACATCACATGGGAACTTGTGCCACAGGCAGGGCAGATACAGATTCAAGTGGTGTCTGCTGATGCAAACTTCAACAACGCATTACCCGCAAACACTCCGCTTGTGGGGGCGATTTTTGAAGTGTTTGAAGCTCGTACAGGAAACCTTGTAGACCGTTTTGTGTCTGGCAACAATGGAATGGCGGTATCTTCGCCGTTGCCACTTGGCAGATACATCATACGCCAAGTGCAAGCACCAGCGTTCTACAAAATCAATCCAAACGAAATGCACGTAGAAATCGAGTTTGAATCGCAGATTATCCGCATTACTTACCCGAATTTCTCTGCAAACATGGCCGTAACCATTCGTGTAACCGGGCCCCAAATGGTAAGCCAAGGGCAGCCAGTCGTTTATGAAATCATGCAGATGATGAATGAATCTACTGCTCCGCTTGCTGATTTTTATTGGAGGGCTACTTTGCCAGTAGAAGCAGTTAGAGCTGATAGATTGATTACAGGCACATATAACCAAAATCTACGCTACCGTGTGCTTGGCACAACCAACACAGGGCGAGAGATTGTTATAGCCGATAACCTCTCAACCACAAGAAACAATGTGATTGAACTTGCGCCTGTGCATCTTGGGCTTGGTGCGAATGAATATCTTGTAGACTTCATTCTGCACTTCGGACAAGTAAACGCAGGATTTATGTCAATCGAAAACCCTCGTATCTTCGTAAATGTTCTGCCGAGAACAGCGCGTATTTTGCAACCAAATATGATGTTTGCACTTCTCGTAGACGTTGGTGGCCGTGTAGTTGGCACGGACGAGTGGGTATTGGGTAATAACACGACAGCCGCAACCTTGTGGAGTAATGAAAGACTTCCGCAGAGTGGTTGGTAGAAGCTGTGGTTGCTTTGATAGCTTCATAGGTAACTTCTTCGGCAGCTAATTTTGCACCACTCCAAGAAATATCTTTAATCTTGTTCCCCAATGGGGTATAATCAAAGCACGGAAACGCAGGGGTAACGCTTCACAGCTTACCCCTGTACAAGCCGGGCTATTACGCCTTTTTTGCGAAATTTCAAAAAGGGGTGTCTTTTTGTTCGCTTGTGTGGTATAATATAAGGTGATTAAAAATTCTATGAGCAAGGAGCGTGATAATATGGCTGATTTATTGCAAAGTTGGAAACATGAAGTAAATACAAGGCTTCCTGAACTCTTGAACGAAGTTGCATTTTCCATTGAAAGTGTACATCCCGAATGTAGAGTAATTTTATTCGGCTCCTATGCCAGAGGTGATGCAAGTGATGTTTCCGATTTGGATATATGCGTTCTCGTTCCTGAATTAACAAGTCGGCGCGAGGACATGGCTGTTGATGCTATGTGTGCTATTCCTGACGGTTTTCCATTGCCTTATGATTTAGTGCTATATACCTTCGCAGAGTTTGAAGAAGATAAGCAAAACAAAAATCTTCTTGGACATCGCATATTTACGGACGGGGTGATATTGAATGACAAACAAAGAGCTGGCACAATTTAGCTTTGAAATAGGCTCCAACGAATATGCGGCGGCAAAGCATTTGTACGATACCATGAAGCCTATGCCCATTGAAATCATCTGCTATCTTTGCCAACAGGCAACGGAAAAATCAATAAAGGCTGTTCTGTATCATTTGGAAAAAGAAATTATCGAAACTCACAGTATTATCAAGTTGCTTGAATATGTAAATGCAGAAAAACGCTATATTCATTTAGGCAAAAGGGATGCGGCAATGATTACAAGATTTGCCACCCGCACACGCTATGCCGAAAGAAGAATAGACATAGCCAAAGAAGATGCCGAATTTGCCCTAAGACGCGCACAGCAAACATTAGACCAAGCAAAGAAAATCCTTAATTCAAGCGAGGAAGAACCGCAGGAAGAAATAACAGAAGCTCCCCCCGACCAACTACAATCAAATAAAGAATAATCAGACAATCGCTCCGATAACCGAGGGCGATTTTTTGTTGCCCAAAATCTAACACACAGAAAGAAGGTGGTCATTGGACTGGACAGACAGAGTTAGCGGCAAGGTCGCAAAAGTGCCTATACAGCATGACCTTACGCTTATTCAAAATACGAAGCACATATCGGACTGGCTGAAAGACTACAACCAAAAATACGATATGCGTTATGTTGCCATGTACCACGCAACAAGCAAAGATGCCCCGATTTTAGATGAGGGCATTTTGGCAGGCAACAACAAACGAAAAAACTTCGGCATGAGCGAGAGCGGTTATGTGTATCTTGCTTCAACTCCGCAAATGGCGGCTTCATTCGGCAGTATGGCTCATAACGGCAATTACACGATTTATGAGGTTATTGTGCCTGTAAACAAACTGCTTCCTGATAAAAACAGATTGGAGTACACCGCCCTCGAAGGCGCAAAAGGCAACAAACTCGCTCAAAGCCTTGTTTATGCTTCAAGTGCAAGGGTTAAGGGTGATATTGAGCGGTGGCAGATAAAGTTATATCAAGACGAAAGAGGGCTTAATTGCTTATCGGTTGTTAAAAATGCTTTAACTAACGAAATGAAGGAAGGTGTAGCAGATATGGATAATAAAAATAAATCTTTGCCGGATGGATGGACTTGGAGCCATAGCAAAGAGAATAATTGGGGTGATTTGTCATCAATAGAAGGCGGAAAGTATGTAGCTCACGCCCAATACGACTACGGCTCAGGCGAATATAGAGTAGGCGGCAACGAAATCACCCCTATGGGCAAAGATTTTTCAATAGGATTTTTAGAACAGCTTGCTATTGAGAATCATGCCAACGAAAAAGAAGTCAATCCTTCATCTTTTGAATGGAAATGGGAGCATGACAACTACGATGGTGTATTAAAATCCCCTGAAGGTAAAATCGTTGCCGAATACGATTACTCCACAAAGGAATACAAGATTAACGGCGAATGGCACTTTATGCACGAGGACTTTGCATTAGAGTCTTTGGCGCAGTCCGCAATCGCAGCATATGAGAGCGAAAAAGATACAATGAAAATTATCCAAAACGAAAAGGAGCTAAATTCTATGAGCAAATATGATATTCAAGCAAGGGTAAACCCCTTAACCGACCAATCCAAAACCACCAAGGCAATGGCCAGCGTTACGATTGACGATGTGATTGCCATTAACAACCTTACCGTGGTTGAAGCAAACAACAGCCTGTTTGTTGGTTATCCGAAAAACAAAGACAAAGACGGCAATTTCCGTGACATTGTGGAATTTATGCGTGACGAGAAAGGCACCATGACAAAGGATGCCGTGGAATTAAAAGATGCCATCCAAAAGACCCTCGTTGATATGTTCAAAAGCGGCGAACGCTCAACCCCTGAAAAAGACGATGCCGACAGGCGGCCTGTAGACCACGATATTAAGGTGTTTGTAACCCCTCTGACGGACTCTGAAAATTCTGTAAGAGGGCTTGCAACGGTGCAGGTGGGTGAATTATTCAAAATAAATTCCGTCCGTGTGAATGAAAACACCAAGGAGGATTCAGACAACTTCGGCAAGCTGTATGTGGCAATGCCCGCAAGACCCGATACACGCACTGAAGGCGGTTACAAAGACATTGTTCACCCCGTCACCACAGAGTTTGGCGATAAACTCCGTAACACGGTTTTGAAGCAATACGACAATCAATTGGCGTGGAAAGAAAACATAGCAAAAAAGGAACAAGCCGCACAACAGCCTGAAAAACCCGCAACGAACAAATCCGCACCTAACTTGGACTAACAATTAACATATGCCCCATTGGGGTACATTAAACAATTTTGCTATGGGGTGAATATTCATGGGGCAAGTTCATTTGTGGACTTGCCCCTTTTTTACTAACAAAAAGACCAAATAATAAAAGATGAGGAGTTGAAGAATGAAATTAGTTATCGCAGAAAAACCCTCTGCCGGGAAAGCCTATGCCGATGTGCTTGGCGCAAAGTCAAAAAAAGACGGATATTACGAGGGTAATGGTTATATCGTGTCATGGTGCATAGGTCATTTATTAGGGCTTGCCGAGCCTTCGGCCTATGATGAGAAATATGTGAAGTGGAATAAAAACGATTTGCCTATTAGCCCAAGCGTTTGGAAATATGCCGCTACTCAATCCACCAAAAAGCAGTTAAAAGTGCTTGTGGACTTGATGAAACGCTCTGATATTGAAGTGATTATCAACGGTGCAGATGCCGGGCGTGAAGGTGAGTTGATTTTTAGGCTCGTATATGAACACGCCAAATGCAAAAAGTCAGTAAAACGCTTGTGGGTGTCAAGTATGGAAGAATACGCACTCAAAGAAGGTTTTAGAAATCTTCGTGATGGTGCTGATTATGATAGCCTATATCAAGCCGCCAAGTGCAGACAACAAGCTGACTGGCTCGTGGGCATGAATTACTCCCGCCTGTTTTCCATTGTTTATAACGCTAACTTGCGTGTCGGGCGTGTACAGACCCCCACGCTTGCTATGGTTGTTGAGCGTTTTGAGAAAATCAATAGCTTCACCAAAGACCCCTTTTATGTGATTGAGCTATCGGGTGCAGGATTTACAGCCGAGCGTGATAGACTGACAGATAAGGCATTAGCTGATGAAATTGCCCGCAAACTTAATGGGATTACAGCAGTTATTCGCTCCGTCAAGAAACAAGAGAAATCCATATCACCGCCACGGCTCTATGATTTAACAACCCTACAACGTGAAGCTAACAAACTGTTTGGACTTACGGCTTCCAAAACCCTCGAAATCGTGCAATCACTCTATGAAAAGAAAATCGTCACCTACCCACGCACCGACAGCAAATTCATCACCGAGGATATGGCGTATTTCATTGATAACTTGGTTGTTATGTGCAACACATATTTATATGAGCAGACAGGGGCAAATGTATTTTACAGTCAGTTTGCTTCTAATGCTTCGCAAATCGTCAATAACAGCAAGGTTACAGACCACCACGCCATTTTGCCAACAATGGGGTTTAGGGGCGCAAATCTGAATAACCTTAGTGATGATGAACGCAATATCTTTCAAATGATATGCACCAAACTTGTCTGTGCAGTTGGTGAAAAACACACCTTTGCCGAAACGGTGATAACGGTGGATTGTGCCGAGGAAGTTTTCACAGCCAAAGGAAAAACTGTTACACATAACGGCTGGAAGCAAGTTGAGGACGATTTTGTAAAGAGCCTTGGGCGTAATAAAAAGGATGGCGATGATGCGGCGGCTCTGCCAACCAACATATATGATGGACAGAAATTCGCTGCTAATACTGCCGTACGTGAGGGATTTACTTCACCGCCAAAACACTACACAGAGGACACGCTCCTATCTGCAATGGAAAATGCAGGTGTAGAGGGTGTCGAGGAAGAAATCGAACGCAAAGGTCTTGGTACTCCCGCCACAAGAGCCAGTATCATTGAAAATCTCGTCAAAAATGAGTTTCTGCACCGTGATAAGAAAAACCTTCTCCCAACCGATAAAGGCATCAATCTAATAAAGGTTCTGCCTGACAAAGTAAAATCCCCATTGCTCACGGCTGATTGGGAAAACAACCTTAAACGCATGGAACGTGGCGAAGTTACCGCAACAGGCTTTATGAAGTCCATAAATGATTTTGTTGCTGATGTAATTAGTACATACGGCGATGCACCAGTCGAAAACACTAATCTATTCGGCTCTGCCGGGGGCAAAGGCGGTTTTGGTGATGTAATTGGAAAATGTCCTCGTTGCGGCGGCAACGTGGCTGAAAGCCCAAAAGCCTTTTCTTGTGAGCATACACGAAATAAATCGTGCGGATTTACACTTTGGAAAGATAATAAGTGGTTCGCTTCGCAGGGCAAGAAAATCACAAAAGGCATGGCTTCCCAGTTAGTGAGTAATGGCAGGATATTTATACCCGACCTAAAATCCCAAAAAACAGGCAAGAAGTATGGTGCAACAATTCTTCTTGATGATAACAAAGAAGGGTATGTTGGTTTCAAGTTGGAGTTTAGTTCTGCAAGGTAATTGGGGGCGTTTGATGGCAATGGCAGATGAAAATACGATGGCCGCTCTGTTATCGGAGCGGCTTGCCCTTGCTTTTGGTACATAGTAGTGGTGCAAGCACACAGTTCTGCCCAAAGTGGTACGCAGCTTCATTCCGCTAATCTGCATTAAAATAGGCAATCACTAACTTCGGATAAATTCAGAAAAATAATCTGAATATTCAGAAAATAATCGTTGACACCACCCGATTTGTACGTTAGAATATAATTGGGATATTTTATACTTTTTTAGGATTTTAACTGTTATTTTGGAGGTGTGATTATGTGGTTAGTGATTATTATTGGGTTGAGCATCGTTATTCCGCTGGCGATATTCGGTGCAAAAGTGCTGTTTTGGGTGCTTGCCTTTGCCGATTTTGCCCTGCTCGTGGGCGTGTCCATCTACTTCACGCACTTTCAATGGGGTTGGCACACGGTTTTTGTGATATTGGGTGCATTTGCCGTTATTGTTGCCTATTACGGAGTGCTTCGCTTGCCTGTGATTCAGTATATTCTGCCTGTGGCGGTACTTGGCTTTATCAGTTGGATTATCGTATCGCTCGTAAATGAAATCCGTGTTGAAAGTTTTGACCTCATTTGGACGATTACCCTCATTGTGGTGTCGGCTGTGGCTCTCATCAGCGCAAGGTTCTATGCCGTTAGTGAACTGGACTTAACATAATTGTTTTATCAGATAGTAAGATTTTGCAAAAAAGGTGGTGAACTATTAACGATAACAGTTCCAAAGAATATATCCGCTCGTTGTTTGCTTCGTTACTTGACGGAGTAGCAGAATGGACAAAAGGTTCTGAATACCGATTATTCAGCATACAGCACGAGCATTTCAAGCACTCCGATAAAATTTTGGCACAGATAAAGAACCAAAGCCCTAATTACACGAAAGCAACCCAAAGCACACATTGGCAAAACCATTTTAGCCGTGACCCAAAAAACGGCGAAAAGCCTTTTAAGATATATAATGACAAAGGACAAAGTTTTTGGTTTTATGATGTTAGTCAAACGAAGGGCAGACCCCTCCAAGAGATTTATCAAAATATATCTGGCGAGGTTGAACATTACGAACTCATTTGGGATTGCTTGACTAACTTAATTTCTCAGCCAGTAGTTTTTGGTGAAGATGGTTATTATTCTGGCAAGGGGCAAGACAGTATCACCAAGGACGGTAAAATAATCATGCGGTCGGCTCTTAGCCAACAACAAAAGATATTCGCCTTGGTTCGTGAGATTGTTCGCATCAACCAAACATCGTCCATTGTAATCGAAGCCGTCAGCCATATGGTCTGCCGTCATTTGAATTTTGATACAAGGATATTTACATTCGGTTACTTGCTTGAACTTATGGGCTTTGATGTATCGCTCAAACAACTGAACAACAAAGACATCGAGGATAACATTATAAATGAAGTGGCAGTTTTAATCGGCAATCTAAACGGCAGTTTGCCGTTTCTGCAAGGTTCATCTTCACAGGGCAGTTCATCAGACAGTAACGCTCCTGAATTGGAAGAACATCAAGCAAACATTGGCAAACAAGAAGATGCCGAAAAGGTTGAGGAAGTGCCGTATTCAACGAAAGAACGCACAGAAACCGTAAACGATTTGGATTTTCATATCATTGCTATTCTTAGGGATTTCATGCGAACTCTGCCCGATAGGAAAGTAAGCGTTAATGACATGATAGAGTACGGCTTCCATGACAAAAACATGATACCCATGCGTGAAGCCGTTGCGAAAAGACTGTTTAAGGATAAGCGTGAGATTTATCGGCTTTACAACGACAATTCGTACACAAGGGTTGATAGTATCGAAGATATTAACAACCATAGCGGTTTATATGGCATTTCAACAGATGATTGGTTTTCAATAAAATCAGAAATGGTGCGGAACGGCTTGGATAATGAAGTCAAGAAAATCGGCCTTTGGGAGCAAGCTGTCGCAGGCGATATAAAACCGGGTAGCGTGAAAAACCGAAACATTGAAACTAATAAACAGCCAAAAACACTCGAACAGAAAAAACAACACCATAAAGCGCAGATGGCTCAAAAAGCTAAACAGGCCAAACAAAGCGAACCCGAAGAACATTTTGACTTTGACGAACATGGAAATATGGTCTTTCCCACTCCTGACATCAAACACAGCGATATGCAGAGCTATGATTGGATTGATGGGGCAATGGAAGATTTAATTGATAATCACGGCTACATGACTTTTGGTATTCCGTATTTCAAGGAATTAGGCGAACTTGGCATATCCACCGAAATGGATAAAATCAACAAATTTATGATTCGGTACTGTTTCTTCTGCATTTCCCACTCAATCGTGGAGCATACGGAAAAATGCAAGAAAACAGGCAACAACAGATACTTTGTGATTAGAGCCGCAAGGCAGATATTCGTCCAGTTTAACGCTCAATATGTTGCCTTGGCTCTAAAAAGCCATTGGAAAGAGTGGAAAGCACCCGAAAAGATAAAGGTGCAGTTTTACAAGGATTTCAAGGAACTGCTGAAAATTTCTAAACCGCAATTTCAGCAAAAGAAATCCACGCCTGATGAAGATATGGCTCGAATGAAAGCCAGAGAAGAAGCCAAAACCACGCCCAACACCGAAACAGGGCAACCCGACCAAAAGAACACAGCCGAACACCGAACCAAAATAATCAATCTCATCAATGCCTATAAAGACAGTCTAAAAGCCAAACCCAAAAACACCAAAACAAACAAGTCCACCGTGAAGGCGATGAGAGAAGCCGCACAAACACGATAAACCGGGAAGGAGTTGATTTATGTCAACAATGTACTACGAATATATGAAGTTATTGAAAGATGAAACCCTTAAATCAACGCAGAGCATGGAAAACTGGTTGAAATACTTAGATGGTGCAAGCCGAAACTATAAATATGGTTTTAGTGAGCAGCTTCTGATAAACAACCAGAAACCAAATGCCACGGCCATTGCCGATTATGATACATGGCGTGGCAAGCAGTTACACAGGATTGTAAAAACAGGCACAGCCATGTATCTGCCAGTAAATATAAACGGCAAGCTGACTGTCAAAAACTATTTTGATGTGGAAGATACAATCGCTACATCAAAATCCTTACCTTTACCCCATTGGGGTTATAGTTCGGAGCATGAAGAAGCGGTTAAGGCATTGTTAGCCACCCAATACGAGCAGTACGGTGAGCTTTTTGGGGAATTGCGTGAAGATGCCGAACTTGGCGATGTGATGGATTACACATTCGATTGCTTGTCAAAACGATACATTGACGAAAACAGCGAAGCACTTGACCGGGCATTTGAGAATAGCGGATTATCAGCCGATAACCCCGAACTTGACGATAGATACGCTCGTGAACAAGCCTTTGAATCGGTGGTGTATGCAAGCACAGCATTGATTGTAAACAAACGCTTGGGTATTCGCCCCGAAATGGAAGAAGCCCTCACATTAACAATCCAACCGTATCTGCAATATTTCAACACAGAAGAAAGCATCAATGCCCTTGGTAATGCCGTAAGTAGCATCAGCGAAGAATATCTGCGTATTGCAGAAACTGCCGTAAAAGCACATGACAAACAGCTTAAATTTCAAAAGGAGCGTGAATTAAATGAGGAAAGAGTACATTCCAGTAGCCACGAAGGACACGATTTACTTCGAGCCGCAGACCCAACAGGAGTTCGTGGAAATGACCGAACAGATGAAGGTGGGCGATATGATACTCAACAAATGGGTATTCAACAGCCTTTGGTACACGATGGGCTTGATGGACGAGAACGACCCGACAGCCAAGATGCTGTTCCCCAACATAGTGATGGACGAAGCCTTGAAACCATTGACACGGTGGGGCTTGGCGAGAATGGATTACTTGAAGGACAACAAGAAGTTCATGGCAGCACAGATGGGGACAATCGGACTTCACAAACATTGCATGGAAGTGGAGGAACAGGCCGAAGAGCGGAAAAAATCCATGATGGCGGCAATCCGCAAGGACCCGAACAACAAAGTCACCGAGAAGGACAAGGCCGCCGACCCGATGGCTTGGGTGCAGAAAATGAACAGCTTCCAAGCGATGATACACGAAACGATTTACAGCGACCTAATTTACGCATAAACAACGAAGAAACTACCGAAATTACCGAACCATCAGTTAAAGCACCCGCAGACTTGGGTGCTTTTTCTATGCAGAAAATTCCGCCGATGTTTGTGGTTGATTGGAATGAGGTTCAATATGATTTTGACCTCAGCCTATACGAAGATGGCGATATGGTTGCTTACAACAAAGACGGTGTTTCTTTCAAGTTAGGCAAAGTGGGCGATATGAACTTTATAACCTCCACCACAAGCATAACCCCTATGGGTGATATTTTGGGGGATAAAGATATTCCTGATTTTGTGCGTGAACAGATGAGAGCGTTCCGTAATGGCGATATTACCGCCGACCAAGTGCGTGAGGAAACTCTACAACGATTGGAGTCATATAAATCACAGCCGGAACAAGTGCCAGCAAACAATCTTGGCAGTAGACCCACACGGAATGAATATGCCGAGCTACATTTCCAAGCCCCTGAAAGGTTCAACTTTGTTAGATATGGCGATTATTATGAGATTTACAATGAGAAAGCTGTATTGGTGTCGCATGATTTGAAACTGCCTATTGAGCGCATTGAGCTACCGGGTTCAAGGGAAATGCAAAGCGTAGTTAAAATTCCCGCTCGTTCCTTTGAGAAATATGCCAACAGACTTCTTGATGATGGCATAGATATTTCAATTCGTGATGCACTGGGTAATATCGAGGTTCGGTCGGCAACCGAAAAAGAAGAAATAACCTACCCTGCTGGCATATCTCACAGCCCCTTGTTAAAAGGTTGGTATGAAGCCTTGGGGCAAGATGAAGAACTGACTTACCGTTTGGCTCGTGGATATAACAAAATGCTCGAAGGTGGTATGTCTATAACTCGCCAAGGGCAGTTTGAAGCTGCCTTTGAAAAAATGTCTGCACCGATTTTACAGCAATCAAAGCTGACAGATGCCGCTTATAAGGTGTTTGACAACAAAGATGTAGTTATTACCGGGCAGCACTCTTTAGGTTTTGGCTTGTTGGGCAACGGCATTACTGTATGGGATAGACTCAACGACAATCCCGAAGTAAGAGATTATTACAGCGTGGCACATATATCCGAAGAAGGCGATATTTCGTGGCGCGTTGAGGATAGCTACTTTGCCGAAACTTTCCGTGATGTTCTCAAAGAGCAGATACAGAGCCAAGCAGATACTCAAAAGCAAGAGTGGTTGGATAAGAACCAAGCCGAAGCCGAGATGCGCCAAAGAGAGCAGGAATGGTTAGCAAGGCAACCAATTAGCCAAGAACAACCAACCCACAACGGCAGACCATTACAAGCAAATGAGCAGATTGAGAATATTGGCGGTATTGACTTTGTTGTTACATCTGTGAGAGATGTGGAGCAATCACAAGATATTGCGAAACAACCCTCATTGGAAGCAGCAACCCCTCCACGAACCGTCAAAATTTCATCTGGTAATTTATTTGGATTTGCACAGCCATCCGAAGAAAACGCTAATGTAGATGTGGCGGGCAAATTTTCAAGCGTTTATTTCCGTATTGATGGAAATGGCTACAACACAGGCGATTGGAATGATTGGAACGAAAGAGCCAGTAAGGTATTCCAAGACGAGCTTGATGGGATATTAACAAGTCATGGCTGGACAATTCACGAGCCGGATATGAGTGCTGCTTCGCCAACTGCCACAAAAGGCAAGAACTATTTATATCTGCACCCACAAAATATCAGCGGTGTATGCGAAAACGCCGAGCGTGAGCGATTGTTTGAAGCCCTAAAAGCAGCCACTAACTTTGATTGTACAAGGGTTGATGTTTATGGCGAAGTCTATGATATGTCAGATGAGCAGCTTCGTGAGAACTTAGACAACGAAAAAAGCGAGATTGAAAAAGAATTACTGGATTTTTACACCACCAAACGCAGCAATCTGTATGTTACGACCTCGCCAAGTCTTAGTTCGATAAAGCGTTTAGCCATTGAGGGTAAGCATAGCCACAACGGAGTAGACGGAAGAACCGAAGGGCTATGCGGAAAATATGTTGATGAGGTTAGACAGTCGCTTTTAGATAGTGGCAGGCTTATTTCATCAAATACCAAAAGCGGTGTGGGCTACAGAGCAGCAAACGAAAAAGAGTTGAAAAAACTTGATTTTGAAACCTTAACTCTATTTGATGTAGAGCAAAAAGTTAATAATGCTGAACTTTTACCCTCTGATGAAGAACCCACCGAACGCTACGAAGTAACAATGACCTCTGATGCTTTCCCCGGCCCCGATGATGCCTATGCAATATGGGATAACGAACTCGACAAGTATTATGAGGGTGAGGATTCTGACTGGCTAATTCCAACATTTGCTACCGAAGCCGAAGCTGAAAGCTATCTTGCAAAACTTGCTGGCAAGGCCAATGAGGTGCAAGAACAGGCAGAAGAAGCGTTTGACTGGGATAAAACCGTTCAAGAGATTGCGAAGGATGCCGCCGATTACACCGAACCTTTTGTTGTATTTGAGTTTATGGAAGGTGTCGTAGGTGAAACGGCTTTTAAGCGCATGGATAGAATGACCTTTGCGGAAGCCGACCAAAAATTCAAGGAAGTTGAAGCTGCACATAGGGCTGATGAAAAGAACATAGATAACTACGACAAAACTTATGGAGCTATATTCTACAAGGAAAACCCTGAAGATGCAGAATTATCAGTTTATGGTTTTAGGTACGATGTAGGCGATTATGACGAGGAACGCTCAGGTCTTTATAATCACATAGCCAATTACTGGGGCTATATTGAAGAAGCAAAAGCCGCCAAGCCAGATGTTTATCCCTATATTACTGATGAGGATATAGCCAGTACCAAAAAAATGTTGAGAGTCCTTGCTGATTATGTTGATGTTGTTCCTGTTTATAAGCCACAAATTCCAAACCGCAACCCCGAAATCGGTGATGAGTTCTACCATGACGGCGAACTGCATCGTTTAGACGGAATAGACGGCATTATGATTAAGCTGTTTAATCTTGAAACTAACAATCAAGCAGCCATGATTACAACAAAGGAACGCTTTTTTGAGGATTTACAAAAGGACGAGCGCAATCGTCATTTGTTCTTTGCCGATGAGCCGCAAACGGCAACAGCACCAATACCTTCATCAATCATTGAAAATCAGCCAGCACCAAAAGAGCCACAACCAAAAAACTTCCGATTGGATAGCGTGGATTACGCCAACATTGCCGCAGGCGGGGCAAAATCTAAATTCAAGCGAAATATCGAAGCAATCCGTGCTTTACAGGCCATTGAAGCCGATAAACGCAAGACAACGCCAGAAGAACAAGAAATTTTGGATCATTATGTTGGTTGGGGTGGTGTTGCTGATGCGTTTAATCAACGTAATGAGCAATGGAGCGCAGAATACAACGAATTAAAAGAACTGCTGACCCCTGACGAATACGAAGCCGCCAGAGCTTCCGTATTGACTGCATACTACACCGAACCAACAATTATAAACGCCATGTGGGATAAGGTTGAGCAGTTGGGTGGGTTTAGTAATTACGGTGATACCCTCAAAAATGTAAACATACTCGAACCCTCCGCAGGCGTAGGTAATTTCCTTGGGGTGATGCCGGAGCATATCGGCAATAACGCAAATATACACGGTGTAGAACTGGACTCCATTAGTGGCCGCATTGCCAAGCAGCTCTACCCCGAAGTTAAAATACAGATAAAAGGTTTTGAAAAGACCCTATTTACAGATGATATGTTTGATGTGGTAATAGGCAACGTGCCGTTTTCCGAATCCATAAAGCCTGTTGATTGGCAGTATGACAAGGATAATTTCCTTATCCATGACTATTTCTTTAATAAAGCATTGGATAAGGTACGACCGGGCGGCGTGGTTGCGTTCATCACTTCGGCGGGTACACTTGATAAAGTGGACGATAAAGCCCGCATTATGATGGCTGAAAAGGCTGAATTATTGGGTGCTATTCGTTTGCCCAACAGCGCCTTTAAGCAAAATGCAGGCACGGAGGTTGTGTCCGACATCATCTTCTTGCAAAAGCGTGAAGAACCGTTGGATTTGTCAGAAACCAACATTATCCCTGATGAACTGGACTGGGTTCATTCGGTTGTTACTAAGGAATCAGGCAGACACCCCGAAACAGGGCATTGGTATGGCGAACAACGCATGAACACCTATTTTGCACAAAATCCGCACATGGTTCTTGGCAAAAATACATTGGTTAGCAGTCAATATGGGCATAAATATACGATTTTACCAATCGAAGGAGCAGACCTTGGGGAGCAGTTGAAAGAAGCAATGGCACACATTGTCGGTTCAATCCCAGTTCGTGAAGTGCCGGAAGTTGAAATTGACGAAGATGAGCAAAGTAGTTATTTCTTCTACTCTGCCGAAAAACGAGCCTATAATAAATCTGAATATTGGGCTGAAAATGCGGAATGGATTTATGAGGACATCAAGGATAATGCCTATACAGTCATTGATGATAAAGTCTATTTCCGCAGTAACTACCGCCTTGGGGTTGTTGAAGCACCCGCCGCTACATTAGAACGCATTGCAGGTATGGTATCAGTCCGCAATATCCTCCGTGATTTAATCCAAGCCCAAGTTGATGATAGGCCAGATGTTGAAATTAAGCATCTGCAAGATGAACTAAACACCTCTTATGACAACTTCACAAAGAAATATGGGCTAATCACCTCATCGGCCAACAGCCAAGCCTTTGACAAGGACGATTCATATTTTTTACTTGCTTCCCTTGAAAGGCTCAATGATGAGTTAGAATTTGAAGGCAAGTCCGATATTTTTACCAAACGCACTATCAAGCCCCATATTGAGGTAACATCGGTAGACACATCATCCGAAGCCTTGGGGGTGTCCATCGGCTACCGAGGGCGAGTTGACCTTGAGTATATGATGGAGCTAACAGGATTTGACAAAGACCGAATTATTAACGACCTCAAGGGCGTTATTTTTTTGCAAGCGCATTACCACTTTGACAAAGACGGCAATAAGGTTATCGAAGCAGACACGGAACATTATATCCCTGCTGATGAATACTTATCGGGCAATGTCCGTAACAAGCTGACTCGTGCGAAATTTCTTGCCGAAGTAGACCCACGCTTTGATGTAAATGTGGCCGCTTTGGAAATAGCACAACCCACACCTCTCGAAGCCCACGAAATTTATGTACGCCTTGGCACTACATGGATTGATAAGGGCTATATTCAGCAATTTATGAATGAAATCCTTGAAACCCCTAATGCTTGGCGTGATGAAATTGGCGAGGACGGCAAACGGACTCGCTCATGGGAAACCGACAAGCAGGCAGAAAAAGATAGAATAACTGTGCAATATTCCAATGTTACGAATGAATGGCGTTTAACCAATAAAAATGCTATATCTGGCGAGAACATTAAAGCGAATATTGAATATGGAACGAGCCGTATTAACGCCTATCATATCTTGGAGCAAACCCTTAACCTTAAAGATGTTGTAATCAAGGACAAGGTGCTTGATGACGAAGGCAAAGAGCGTGAGGTAGTAAACGAGGAAGAAACCGTACTCGCCAAGCAAAAACAAGAGGATTTGAAGGCCGCTTTTAGGGAGTGGATTTTCAAGAACCCTATACGCCGTGAAGCTCTTGTGGCCATCTACAATGAACGATTTAACTCTACCCGACCTCGTGAGTATGATGGCAGCCACATCACCTTTGGCGGTATGAACGCTGAAATCAAGCTCGAACCGCATCAAGTAAATGCCGTGGCTCGTGTTATGTATGGCGGTAATACTCTATTAGCCCACGAGGTAGGGGCCGGCAAAAGTTTTGAAATGATTGCGGCAGCAATGGAAGCGAAGCGCATCGGCTTGTGTAACAAGTCGCTCATCGCTGTGCCAAAGCACCTGACCGGGCAAATGGCGAGTGAATTTTTACGCTTATATCCCAATGCCAACATCCTTGTGGCAACAGATAAGACCTTCGAGCCGAAAAACCGCAAGAAATTCTGTGCCAAAATCGCAACCGGGAATTACGATGCCATCATCATGGGGCATACCCAGTTTGAAATGATACCGCTATCCAAGGAAAATCAAGAACGCTATTACAAAGAGCAGTTTGAAATACTGGTAAACGCCATCAACGAAGCCAAGGCCGCTGACAGCGGCTATTTTACTGTCAAGCAGATGGAAAATACCAAAAACAAAGTAAAGGCGAAACTTGATAATCTCTATAAGGACGGCAGAAAAGATGATGTAATCACTTTCGAGCAGCTTGGAGTGGATAAAATCTTTATTGATGAAGCCCACAATTACAAGAACCTTCACCTATACACCAAAATGCGGAATGTTGCGGGCATCAGCCAGACCGAAGCCCAAAAGTCTGCGGATATGTTTATGAAATGTAGGTACTTGGATGAGGAAACAGGCAGTAAAGGAGTAGTTTTTGCCACAGGAACACCCATATCCAACTCCCTCACCGAAATGTACACAATGCAACGGTATTTGCAATATGAAACCCTACAAAGCCTTGGATTAGAGCATTTCGACCAATGGGCATCAATCTTTACCGAGCCTACATCTGATATGGAACTTGCGCCTGAAGGCGGCGGTTATCGTATGCGTACTCGATGTGCCAAGTTCCAAAATCTACCCGAATTGATGAACACATTTTTTGAGGTTGCCGACATCAAAACCGCCGCAAGTCTTAACTTGCCACGACCCGAAGCAAACTTCCATACTGTAACCTGCGAACCAACAGAACACCAAAAAGCAATGGTTCAAGGCTTATCGGAACGAGCAGATAAAGTACGTCGCAGGGAAGTCAAGCCAAATGTTGACAATATGCTTGCGATAACAAATGACGGCCGTAAATTAGGGTTAGACCAGCGTGTTATCAATCCTAACTTGCCTGATGACCCTAATTCCAAAATCAATGCAGCCACGCAAAATATTTTCGATATTTGGGATAAAACCAAGGAAGATAGATTAACCCAAGTGGTTTTTTGCGACCTTGCTACACCCAAAAAGAGTATATGGGGACTCGACAAGGAGCAACAAAGCGAAGTCAAAAGTCTGCCCCTGCTTGAAAAAGTGGCTTACATCGGCAAGCACGTTATGAACACGGCCAAAGACCTCTTGCGAGGCACACTCCCTCATAAATTTAATGTTTATGATGATGTGAAAGCCAAGCTAATCCTAAAAGGTGTACCAGAAGAAGAAATCGCCTTTGTGCATGACTACAACTCCGACAAACAAAAACAAAAGCTGTTTGCCAAAGTCCGTGCCGGAACTATACGAGTAGTAATCGGCTCAACTGAAAAAATGGGAGCAGGCACTAATATTCAGGACAAACTGGTTGCTTTGCACCATTTAGACTGCCCTTGGCGGCCTTCGGATTTGGCGCAACGTGAGGGGCGAATACTGCGGAGGGGTAACGATAACGAGGTAATTGATATTTACAAATATGTTACCAAAGACACCTTCGATGCCTACCTCTATCAGACAATAGAGAAAAAACAGCAGTTCATAAGCCAGATTATGACCGAGAAATCCCCTGTACGTACTGTTGATGATGTAGACCAGAGTGTTCTTGATTATGCCGAAATTAAAGCCCTTTGCGTAGGCAACCCCAAAATCAAGGAAAAGATGGACTTGGAGCATGATTTGAAAAAATTGACCGCTCTGCAAGCCCAGTACAAAAAGAACCTTTATCGCATGGAAAACTCGCTTATGAAAGACTTCCCCGCACAGATAACCGCCAAAGAACGCAATATCGAAAATTATATCGCTGATATAGAGCGTTTAGCAAAAGGAACCGTGGCAGTTAGCGAGGGTATTTCGCCTATGGTTATTGACGGAAAAACCTACCATGAGCGTGTTAAGGCTGGTGAAGCCATACAAGCCGCTTGCCGAAGCGTTGCAACTACTGATGGTGTGAAAATCGGTACTTACCGAGGTTTTGAATTGCATCTTTCATTTGATAAATGGTCTGCTGCACACCGCTTGACCGTGCGTGGCGATATGCCATACCCCATCAAATTGGAGGGCAATTTTTCCACCCAAGGTGTAATAACTCGTATTGACAATGCTCTTGAAAAAATCCATGAATACATCAAGGACGAAAAAGAGAGCTTGCAAAACACTATCAACCAAATGGAAGCTGCCAAAATCGAAGCAGCCAAGCCATTTCCGCAAGAGGACGAGATGAAGGAAAAAATGGCTCGTGTTACCCAGTTAAATGTTGAATTGAGCCTTGATGCGCAAAAGGTATTGGTGGAAGGAATGGGCGATACTGACCTTGATGAGATTGACGATATAGAAATTGACGAAGCCGATATTGATGATGATTTTGAGCATGATGCCGAAGTGGAATATGACGAGGATTTGGAAACTGAATACGACCTTGAATATGAGGACGAGGAACACGAAACAGCCGAAAACATTGACACCATCACGGACGGCACGGATGATTTAGATTTGACTGATGATTACGAGGAACATGAAGAACACGAAACATATAAACCTTACAAATATCAGTCAAACAGCGAAAATATCACAGAAACATTTGAAGTCGCTGAAAATGGCGGGCAAGGTGCATTTGTTAGTGGTGATGTCTATGTTGAAAAGTCCACCGAAAATATCCCCACCGTGCCTGATACCCTGCGTGAAATCCAAAAAGCAGCACCAAATCATATCTACATTGTCGGCATGAAACCAAACACGGCAAACACGACAACCACGGTCAACCAAAACACGCAAACACAAAACACAGAACCTTCACCGCCAAAACCCAAGCGGAGCTACTCCGAGCGGTAAACACGACAAACACAGCAAACATGAAGGGCAAAACATTCGCAACACAAAACATCTTGAATATGAGGGTGGCTCAATAAACCGCCCTCATATTTTTTTAAGAATTTTTATGCTGCAAAACTATTACAGAGAAAGGAAGTGCCGATTTGAGCCGAAAGAAACGAGTACGAAACAACAGGATTTACTTTCATTTGGACGAAAACGAAAAGCATGAATTGGGTAGACGCATGGAAGCGGTCGGCGTAAAGAACCGTGATGCCTTCGTTCGCAAAATGGTTTTAGATGGCTACATCGTTAATATTGATATGGCGGCAATCATTGAAATGGTGCGCTTGGTGCGTATTTCTTCAAACAATATAAACCAAATGGCGAAACGAGCCAACGAAACAGGCAGCGTTTATGAAAACGATGTGCTTCAGCTTCTTGCCGAGGTCAACAATTTGAAACCCCTTATAAACGAAGCCCATCGTGAATTGATAAATTTGAGCCGAAATTAAGCAAACATAAAACAAACACAAGAACATTGAAAAACCAAATTTCATTCGAGGGGAGGACACTTTATAGCCACAACATGGATAAAACCAACATATGCTCACAAAGGCTACGCCAAGAAAACAACCATCAACCGCAAAATCCAATACATAATCGACCGTGAAAAAGCAAACATCCACAACACGCCAACCGAGCCGACAGAAGAAAAGGTTGCTTACATGGCAATTCCGTCAATTTATGATTATGTGCAAAATCCCGATAAAACAGAAAACAATGCACTTGTTAGGGGTTATGAATGTTCCCCCGAATGTGCCGCCGAAGAATTTGCAAACACAATGGATATGTACGAAATCAAAACAGGACGAAAACACAAGGATAATTCACGGCTACTCTACCATATGCGGCAAAGTTTCAAACCGGGCGAAGTGGACCCTGTTACAGCAAATCGAATTGGTTATGAATTGGCTTTGGAGTATACAGGCGGCAAACACGCTTTTGTTGTTGCAACGCATACGGACAAGGCACACTACCACAATCACATAATTTTCAATGCTTTCAATTTGGACTCCGATGGTAAATTTAGGGACGGCTATTTTAATTACCGTGATGTTGCCCGAATTTCTGATAGGCTATGTAAAGAATATGAATTGTCGGTTATCGACATAAAGCACGGTTGGCGTGACCCCTATAATAAATGGGAAAAGAGGAAAGGCATCATGTCGGAAGATAAACCGCCAAGCAAACGAAAACGCCTTGAAGAAATCATTGGCTTCTGCTTGGATAAGCAACCAAAGGATTTTAACACACTTCTCAAATATTTGGAGGACTATTCTTGCTATGCAAAACGGCGGGGCAGCGACATTTCAATCACCACGCCATTTAGCAAAAAGCCAATTCGGATTAGCTCGTTGTCGGTTGAATTTAGAGAAGATGGGATAAAGGCACAGATTACGGAACGGCAAACACAACACCAAAACAACATTTCCGAAATCCAAACATCAGAAAACAATGAAAACAGCGCAAACATTGATACTGTCGAAAACACCGAAAACACAATGCCGCATTTTGCTCTTGATGAATTTGTCAACGCAAAACCCAAAGCAAAGCTCAAAACGCCATTTGCTCCACTCGACCCAACAAAACCCAAGGAATTAAAATTGATTATTGATATTCATAATTCATTAAAGGCTACTGAAAACATTGGCTACCGCAAATGGGCAGAGAAATTCAACCTTGAACAAATGTCACGAACGCTTATCTTTATCGAAAAGCATCAGCTTACTTTGAACGAATTGGAAAACATGGCAACACAAAAACCGAAAACATTGGCAAGCATCAAAGGCGAAATTGCTAACCAAGATGCACAGCTAAAGCATATTTCCTCGCTCCAAAGGCATATTGGCACATACGGCAAAACAAAGGAAATCTACAAACAATATAAACAATCTAAAACACCCGAACAATTCCGTTTGGAAAATGAAAAGGCCATCACCGACCACGAAATGGCACGAACCTACTTTGATGAGTGTGGTTATGGATTTGGAACTGGCAATAACCTACCCCGAATTGCCGAATTACGAGGGCAATACGCAAAGCACGATGCCACCAAAAAATCACTTTGGTCGCAATATCACGAAATCCGAAACTCCGATAAAGAAATTGACAACGCATGGGCGAATGTTAAAGCCATCTTGAATTTGAAAGATGAACCCGAAATTGTGGTTGTTGAAATCAGTAAACCCGATATTGAAACCATTGAAAACGAAACTCCCGAAATCATTTTGCCCCAAAACAAAATGCCCGAATTGGCTATCACCGAAATCAAAAAAGAGCCACAAATCCCCGAAGTTCCAAAACGAAATCGGAAACGAAATGACCCCAGTTTGTAAAATGAATTTATGGTTTAACTCTTTTAGCAGCGGAACGCTTAGAAAAAAAGCGGCTCCGCTGCTTTTTTTGTTGGGCAAAAAATGGAGCGAAGCGGAATGGTTTTGTCCAAGGGGTCAAGGGGATACCCCTTGCAAGCGGTCTGTGCGGAAGCACAGACATTGCTTGCGGATTTAGTGCTTTCCCCTTGGGAGAGCGTTAAATCCGGGGTTTATCACATAAAGGCAAAATTGAGCTTGCTTTTGTATTATAACCCCATGCCCCATTTGCAATACTTCCCAAATTGATAATACAATACACAACCATTAGCAAGAATGAAATCCAAGTCGAAATTTTGGTCTTGATTTTCTGCGAATAAACGCATATAATAATATGAGGACATTTTCACAGAACCATTTTGTCGATGGCAAATATTAAGTTAGGAGCGTATATATGAACGGTTTTATTAGTGCAGATGAAATTGCCGAGCGTTGGAATGTTTCGGCAAGGCAGGTGCAGGCATTATGCAAAGAAGGTTTAGTGGAAGGCGCAATTAAGTTTGGTAACTCATGGGCAATTCCCGAAAATGCAGAGAAGCCAACCCGAACAGGGAAATTGAAACCGGGGCGTAGACCCGGGACGCATGGGCGAGCAGGATGCGAAGCATCCGACCAGCCAAAAACAGACAACATCAAAAGTTGAAAACATAATATTGAGGTGAGCAAAGATGGAAAACCAAAATGTAGATTGGAAAGTGAAATGGCGCGATGAATACCTTGAATGGGTATGTGGATTTGCAAACGCACAAGGCGGCTCACTTGAAATTGGTCGTAATGATGATGGCGTTGTTGTTGGTCTTGACGATTCTGAAATTGAAAGATTGCTTGACGTTTTACCGAACAAAATCCGAAATGCCACAGGGGTACTGGCTGATGTTGATATTCAAAGTGAAGATGGCAAACAGTATGTTGTGATAACTGTTAAGCCATATCCCTCCCCTGTAACATATCGTGGCCGTTATTATTATCGCTCTGGCAGCACAAAGCAAGAATTAACAGGAAGCGCACTTGACGAGTTTATGCTCCGTAAGCAGGGTAAAACTTGGGATGGTGTTCCTGTGCCATATGTAAAGGAAAGTGAATTTAATCGTGATGCTTTTATGCTTTTCCGAAAAAAGGCTATTGAAAGCACACGATTGACCGAAGCAGATTTAGAAATTGACGATGCTGCGCTTCTTTCAAATCTTACGCTGACCGAGGGCAAGTATTTGAAACGAGCCGCTATTTTGCTGTTTCACCAAACACCCGAAAATTGGGTGCCGGGTGCTTATGTTAAAATTGGCTATTTTGAAAATGATGCAAATATCATTTACCAAGACGAAGTGCATGGTTCGCTGATTGCAATGCCGGACAAAGTTTTAGATACGCTCTATCTAAAATATTTCAAAGGGTTAATCAGCTATAGAGGTATTCAGCGAATTGAAACCTATCCTTTTGCAAAATCCGCATTAAGGGAAGCAATTTTGAACGCTGTAATTCACAAAGATTACAGTACAGGCGTTCCAATTCAGATTAAAGTGTACCCTGACAAAATTGTTATCTACAACACAGGCGGTTTGCCAAACGGATGGACAATCCAAACGCTAATGTCTACTCACGGCTCTAATCAACGCAATCCAATGATTGCAGGCGGCTTTTTCCGTTCGGGAATGATAGAATCATGGGGGCGTGGAATTGGAAAAATAATTGAATCATGCAAAGAGGAAGGAAAACCCGCACCCACTTTTGATACAACAGGCGCAGATATGATGGTAACACTTTTTAGCAACCGCCAAAATGAAATTGCATCTGAAAATGAAATTTATACCGATGGCAGCATCGGTATAAACATCGGTATAAAAGACGGTATAAATGAAACGCAGAAAAAAATTGTTGCTCTTATGAAAACCGACCCGAAAATTACAGCGGAGCAAATTGCAAATGAGATTGGCATAAGTAAGCGCAATGTTGAATCCAACATTAGCAAAATGAAAAAAGCCGGGATTGTTGAAAGGGAAGGCGCAAGAAAAGCGGGGCGTTGGATTGTAAAATCTAATTTCGGACAAAGTTAGAGCTTTAAACCGATATGTCACGCAAAGTGCGGTGAAATAAAATCAGCCGCACTTTTGTTTTATCAAACCGCCAAGACCAACAATGTAAGCAGCACTTAAAAAATTCAGCAAATCTTCAGATTTCTACGCTATACTTATTCTACGGTTTGAACATACCGCTTCGCTTTAACTTTGCCAAGCGATTATGAAATACCCCATTGGGGTAATAGAGGTGTTTAAGGTGAGTATAAAAATCCTTCTGGTGGAAGATGATTTGAATATATTAAATTCGGTCAAGGTCTTTTTGGAAAACGAGGGCTATATGGTTGATGCCTGTGAAGATGGGGATTTGGCTATGGAAAAAATTTATGATAACAGCTATCACTTGGCTATTCTCGACATTATGCTGCCGGGTGCTGATGGGCATACCATATTAAAGGAACTCCGAAACTTAAATAATACCCCTGTTTTGATGCTGTCAGCTTTAACAGATGAAGGGAATCAAATTAGGTCATTTGACAATGAAGCCGACGACTATGTTACCAAACCATTCAAAATTCAACTATTGCTAAAAAGGGTGGAAGCCCTGCTCCGCAGAAGCGGCGCATTGTCAAAAGACATCCGATTTGGTGGCATCACCTTATATCCAGAGGATTTCAAGGTATTTTATGACGGAAAGGAACTCCCCCTAACTTTGAAAGAATTTGAAATACTGCATTTGCTTATTCAAAACAAAAACCGCACCATGACGCAAGAAACCATAATGTCACGAGTGTATGGATATGACTTCGACAGAACAGGAAACTCTGTCCAAGCACATATAAAAAATATCCGGGCAAAATTACCTGTGGACATAATTAAAACAGTACGTGGCGTTGGGTATAGATTGGAGGGAGAGAGTTGAAACGATTTGGGATTTTTCCAAAGGTATTTGTGTACACCACTTTATTTTTGGCGGCTGTTATCGCTATTACTGTGGGGTTGTTTTATCAGCAGTTTGCCATGTTCTACAACGCCCAGCAAATGCAACAACTAAGAACAAATTATCAAAGTCTTTATGAAGAATTGCTTGGAGCTATGACAAATAGACAGGATATGATTGAAATTGCACAGCGGTTTTCTGACGGCAACCAAACTTTTACATTCCGTTTGATGGATGGTGAGGATGGTGTTCTTTTCTTATCCCGCAACGAAATTCCGCTGCCCGAAGAAATCGGAACAAGGATGCTTTTCTCTTTTGGTGATTATACGCTCGTGGCGGAAAATACAGCACCCGCAATGGGGGATGGAGATTTTTTCGTGACGGCCGCTTTTGCACTTGGAGCTATAATGGCGGTTGCTCTTATTGGTGCCGCATTTTTTGCAAGGCAAATGACAACACCCATAAAGCGGTTGGTTACGGACACAGATAAAATGATGGAGCTTCTGCCTGTTGAAACTACGAAGCAAAGAAATGATGAATTTGGCGATTTATACCGAGATGTTCACAATATGTATGCAAAGCTCAAGGACACTATCATGGAATTGGGAGAGGAAAACACACGCCGCAAAGAAATGGAAGAATCCCAAAGATATTTCTTTTCAGCGGCTTCCCATGAACTAAAAACCCCCATCGCTGCTGCTCGTGTAGTAATGGAAGGTATGCTTGCGGATATAGGCGATTACAAGAACCATCCAAAATACTTGAGTGAGTGTATAAAACTCATGGATGAACAAAGCAAAACCATATATGAAATTTTAGATATTGTAAATTTGGACGGACACTTTGAACCACAACCAAAAGATGTTGACATCAATGAAGTTGTGAAGGACGAGCTGCACAAGTACAAACCAATGTCTTTAGCAAACGGTCAAAACATTACAAGTGATATACACGAAAATGTAAGTTGCTACGCAGACCCACGCCTACTAAAAAAAGCATTATCCAATGTGTTATTGAATGCCATACAAAACACTCCACAAAATGGAACAATACACATATACACGGAAGTTTCCCATGAGGGAATACAACAGTTTACGGAAAATACGTATGAGGGCATAAGGTTATGCGTTATAAACACAGGCCACATAGATGAAGAACTTTTGCCGCGCTTGTTTGACCCTTTCTACCGAATGGACAAAGCACGAAGCCGCAAGAACGGACAAACGGGATTGGGGCTTACCATAGTGAAAAAAACGCTTGACTTAATGGGCGTGGAGTTTGGTCTTAAAAATGTTGATGATGGCGTATTGTTTTGGATGGGCTTACCTCCAAGTTGAATACATGAACAATTTTAAGCAAATAATACGATTTGCTAAATGCAGAGAGGAAAATAAAATGAAAAAAGTAATGCCTTTTGCGATGCTTGCCCTTTTGTTAGTTTCAGTTTTATCAGCGTGTGGTTCGTATGCATTGCCGTCGAACGATATATCTTCTGACAATAATGCCCCTTACGATGCACTATTATCGCATGAGATTTTAGACTACAGATTTTCAGAATCCGATGAATTGTTAGACTGTATTTCGTTTCAAAATGAATTGTTAGATGTACAAGTTTCACCAGATATTTTTGCGCTGCCTAACTCGGAGGCATCATTTGCGCATACGACCTTCGAAGATGCGATAACAGAATTTGCAACAGATGTCGTTATTGCTCAGTACGTAGGAAGCAGACCTTTTGGTTTAAGCCTAACCGAATTTGAATTTATTGTATTAGATAGGATTTTAGGCTATGCTGAAGATAGGATATTTGTTTATATAGACAATGCTGTTTCCGCTGATATATTTGGAGTAGAGATGTCCGTTTCATACATTTCGGGCAACTTAGCATTTAGCATTGGAACTACCTATTTGTTGCCGCTAATCAGGATTAGTCGGGCGCATACCAATGTCCAAAACGAAGGCTTTGCATTTATCCAGAACATAGTAATAAATCTGGATACTCCAACAAAGAGTGTGATGCACAGCGAAGATTTATTCAAGCATTTTGAATCTTTGTATTTTAATGCTATGAACGGTACAGGAATGGATATGGCTTCATTTTTAGTATCGTATGTGGCCGATTTAACACGGTATAATGTGCCGTCAAGAGGTATCATTAGTTCAATTTATATCGAGGACGTTATATACGAATCGCCCTATGTTTTCCTTATTGAAGTCGGGAATCCACTTAGGCTCTCCCATGAGCAATCCAATACCGACCTTATGGCCACAGACCTATACTACATTACTATTATTCGTGAACTGAAAGGAAATGCTGTAATAACATATGACACCGTGATGATTTTTGTTGCCAATACGGTATCTCAAGGGGAGCGGCATATTGTAGCTGTTGAGCCAATAAGTGAAGGAAGCAGTTGGTTTCAACTAACGTCACGAAACAGTATTTTTCAAATTGAACAGATGAGCGAAATCACTTCAATTTTAGCGGGTCATTGAAACGGATATAATGCTACAAGAGCAATAAGAATTGTGAATATGGATAGGCTATCCGAGTTTTCGTCAAAGCAACAAATATGTAGATTAGAACAATGTGATTTCCCCTCCTGTGTGGAGGGGATTTTTTATTGCAATCAAGCATACCATCTTCATGAAAAATTCAGTTTATTTTCAGCAAAAATTCAGATAAGTCCACTAAAATAATCTTACTAAGCAGATTGCATGGTGATTGGAGGAGTACCAATGTACAAAGACAAGAGAGTGTATATTGCAGAGGATGAAATGAATATTCGGCTTGCTGTTAAGGCATTTTTGGAAAACTCGGGGTATAGTGTTTCAGATTTTGAAAACGGTGACCTGCTAATGGACGTGTTTTTTCAAAGTCCACCCGATTTGGTGATTTTAGACATAATGATGCCCGGAACAAATGGCTTTGCTATATGCAAAGAACTTCGCAGAACAAGCAGTATACCTATAATCCTTATGACGGCAAGAGCAAGTGACTTGGATTATGAAACAGGATTTGAGTTAGGCTGTAACGATTATATCACAAAGCCATTTAGAATCACAGAATTGGTGTCACGAGTAAATGAAATTTTTGCCCACGAAGAAATGAAGGGGTGTGGCGGGGTTGCTGTTCACAGATGAAGAAACAAGGCGGATGGACTGTTGGCTTTCCATATATGAACAAGGGCAGATTGAATTTATGGAAAAGTTAAAGTGCCTGATAAACAACCCTTTAGCCCTTAACGATACCAATAATATCGAACACATAAAAAGCCGCATTAAAACCAAAGAAAGTATTGCCCAAAAATTATATCGCTTGGGCTTGGACGTTACGCCAGAAAACGCATTAACACATTTAACCGACATAGCCGGAATAAGAATTATTTGCTCGTTTACAAAAGATATTCCGTTTTTAGTTGATGCACTTAAATCTATATCCGAGGTGTCAACTGTAACAGAAAAGGATTATGTGGGTAATCCAAAGATGAGCGGCTATCGTAGCTTCCACATCATCTTAAAAGTATCTGTAAACCATCAAGGACAAACACGCCATTTGCCTATTGAAGTGCAGATACGGACGGCAGCTATGGATTTTTGGGCATCGCTGGAACATAAGGTGCGATATAAATACGGAAAAGAAATCCCAAAGCGTTTAAGTGAAGAACTCATCGTCTGCGCCGAAAAGATAGCCGAGCTTGATGAGCGAATGTTTTTAATACACGAAATTGTTTCGCTTGTAAACCAAGATACATCATAGCAAAACAATCTTCAGCAAAAATTCAGATTCAATTCAGTAAAAATTCAGATTTGGCCTGTATAGTTATCTCAATGACAACACTCAAGCCAAATCACCGAAGGGGAGTACGTAAAATGAACGAATACACAATTACACCGATGGGCAACCCGATAAATAGCCCGCAAAAGCGGAAACAAAAAAAGCGACCCGCATTAAAAATTACTACGCTGATATTATGTGCTATGTGTTTAATGCTTGGGAGCGGGTACATGGGCGCAAGAATCGCCCACGGAAACATAGTGGCACAGATTAACTTTGAAGCGGCACAAGTAAACAATCTTGTAGAAATAACCGCCGACAGAAGCATAGAGCTTTTAAGTAGTGTTATCCCTACTCATGGCCAGTTGACTTTACCAGAGCTTTTCGATGGAGCAAATCCTGCCGTGGTAGCAATATCTACCGAAGTAACAGGGCGAAACGCCTTTGGGCGTGTAGTGACATTCCCTTCGTCAGGTTCAGGATTCTTTGTTTCGTCCGATGGCTATATAGTTACAAACGACCACGTAATCGAAAACGCTAACCGCATCACGGTACTCTTGTATGATGGACGAGTAATCCCTGCAACGGTAGTAGGTCGTGACCCAGACAGCGACATAGCGGTAATAAGATATAGAAGGAACAAATTATCCATTCTTATCTTTCGGTAATTCCGACATCATTAGAGTGGGTGAGCAAGTAGCCGCCATCGGTAATCCGCTGGGTGAACTTGCAAACTCTATGACGGTTGGCTATATCAGCGCAATCAACCGTGACATCAATATTGACGGCACTTCGCACAATAAAATACAGACGGATGCTGCTGTAAACAGGGGTAACTCTGGCGGCCCCCTTCTTAACTTATATGGTGAAGTTATAGGGGTGGTAAGTGCGAAGTCCACAGGGATGGATGTTGAGGGATTGGGGTTTGCTATTCCGTCAAGTCATGCAGAAGGCATTGTGCGCCAACTTGTGGATTATGGTTTTATCCGTGGCAGAGCAGTTTTGGGTGTAACCATTCAATACGGCAACGGCATGGTGCAAGTTGCATCCGTGGGTACTAATAGCGCAGCAGAACAGGCCGGACTAAGAGTGGGCGACATAATTCTGTCTATTGACAGTACACAGCTTTCAACCTTTGCGGATTTAAGAGCCTTGCTTGATAAAGCATCACCCAGCGACATAATGGAAATGCGTGTACTGCGTGGCAATGAAGAAATCACTTTAACTGCCGTGCTTGATGAATACAGACCAACGGGCTTGTAACCAAACTCAGCTTCTTCAGCAAAAATTCAGATTCGCAATTTATAATGGATTTATCAGGTACCCGAAAGAAGTCGGGCCGCCAAAGGCGGGTTTTGCGAAGCAAAACTACTGAAAAAGGAGGTGCTTTTGCACAATGCTTAGAAAAATCGCAAGTTACGTATTTTATGTACTCGCCGCACCGTTTCTGATATTCGCTGTATGGGCGTTTTCAAACAGCGCAGAAATCATTTCAGAAGCCATAGAAGCCGGACAAATAACCTTTTTCGGCAATCTCTATGACATCGTGGGTTTTTACATGGCAAATACAGGGGCGTACTTTGCCTATGCCTTTCTGCTCATTGGGGTGGGCTTGTTGCTTGGCAAAAAGGAAACATCAGTACCGTTTTTAGCAGAAACGAAAAAAGAAAAAACTGAAAATGATGCCGAACTTGATGAATGGTTTGGTACAGGCGATAACAAGGAGGAAGAAAAATAATGTACTTATTCACTAATGCTCTTAAAAATCTTGGGCGTAACAAAGGCAGAAACATTCTTACAGCCGCCGTTACGCTGGCGATTATCATATCCACGGTGGTAACGCTGACCATAAATAACGCTGCATCGAGAGTGGTTGATGATATTCGCCTTGACCTTGGCTCAAGGGTTTCAATCAGACAAGATTTCATAGAAATGCGACAAGCCGGGTTGGATGCGAGAACGGATATGCAACACCTACCGCTTACTGACTTTGTAGCTTTTTCAGAATCACCGCATTTGCGACACACCACATTCCAAGCGGATGTGCTTGCGTGGAGTGACACAGTTATAGCCATTGATGACCCTGCTTTTGGCACGAACACTCGTATGCTCGACAATGGCGATATTATGTTTACAGAAACGCTACGCCTTGTAACTATTTCTGATGCAAATTTATTGCCTGATTTCGGTACGCTACGCCATATTATTGACGGCAGAATGTTTGAAGGTATAAACGAAACCATCATCAGCCAAGAACTGGCTATGCTAAACGGAATCACCGTTGGCGATACCATTGAACTTATCGGCGCATTTGCAACAGACAGAGCATTTAGCTTGACGGTTGTAGGTATATATTCAGACGAAACCGAAAGCTATGTAAACCCTTGGATGCTGATGTTTGGTGCATTTCCTTCACATAGCCGCCGAAATGAGATTATAACGAGTTTTGACACGCTTGTTGCATCTGGTTGGGAAACGAACTTAGGCTTGGATATTGATTTTCATTATTTCCTTGCTGACCCGGATTATTTAAGTGCTTTTGAAACAGAAGTAAGGGCGATGGGGCTTCCTGTTACTTACACCGTAGATATAAACCGAGCGGCTTTTGACCGTGTATCTGGTCCCCTCGCTGGCATGAGTAACGCTGCCGTTACATTTATGATTGTAGTTTTAATCCTCGGAGCGATTACGCTTGCTTTAATCTCGTACATGGCAGTCCGTGAACGAAAATACGAAGTAGGCGTTTTACGAGCAATGGGCATGGAGCGTGGCAAGGTCGTTTTTGGAATGATTGTAGAGTCCCTAACGATTGCTGCTATATGCCTTGTGATTGGCTTAGGTGCAGGGAGTGCGATGGCGCAACCAATCGCAGATGGTATATTAGAAGGAAGGGTTGCGGAAGCCGATGAAGCCGCAGGGGATAGCCCAATGGCAGGCCGTGCATTATTTGCTGGCGGGCAAGCGCAAATTGGTGATGGCACAGAGGGGTACAGCCCCATCAGCGAAATTCAATTAAACTTGGGTGCTGATGTAATAATGCAAATCATACTTGTTACGCTTGGATTAGCGGCACTTACTGGAATTATCGGTGTCGTAATCATAACCAAGTATGAGCCGTTAAAAATTCTTAGGGAGAGAAATTAGGGAGGATAAAACCATGAGTACACTCGCATTAAATAATGTTTCTTATAAATATGAAGGAACAACACGGACTATCTTCAAGGATGTGGATTTGCAATTTGAAGCAGGCAAAGTTTACACCATAGTTGGTAAATCGGGTGCAGGGAAATCTACACTTCTTTCCCTGCTGTCTGGGTTGGACACGGCAACAGGCGGGAGTGTTGAATATAATGGCGAGAGCCTTGCCAAGATGAACCGTAATCAATATAGGGCAAAGAAAGCCGGGATTATCTTTCAAAGCCTAAATCTGCTTCCCACCGCAACCGCAATAGATAATATAATTTTGTCTATGAACATCAGCGGTGTAAAAGGCATAGACAAAAAAGCGAGAGCGTTGGAATTACTATCAAAGGTAGGGATTTCACCAGAAAAAGCCAATCGCAAAATCCTCAAATTGTCGGGCGGGGAACAACAACGCATCGGTATAGCGAGGGCATTGGCACATAATCCCGAATTGATTGTTGCAGATGAACCAACAGGTAGTTTGGATAAAGACACCGAAGCCAAGGTTTTGAAAATCTTTGAATCACTTGCCCATGATGAAGGTAAATGTGTAATCATTGTTACCCACTCAAAAAAAGTGACAACCATAGCTGATGAAATATGGGGCTTAGAAAAAGGGGCGTTTAGGCAGATTGATAAGTCGCAAGTGCCGCAGGAGCGTGAAACAAACAGGTCTAAGCAAGGTAAAAAAGGCAGGAGGTAGGTGCAATGTACGCTATAGAACACGCTCTATTAAATCTTGGGAAGAATAAAGGGCGAAATATTCTATTGGGGGTAATAATTTTTGCCATCATCACCGCCATAGTGGTTGCATTGGCAATTTTCAATACCACAGGCGTTGTTATAGAAGAAACAAGAGCAGCGATAATGAGTGCTGTTCGCATACAACCAGCACAACGAACGCAAGCAATAGGCGGTGGCGGGCAGACCGCCGTTGCTGGTGGAGGTAGTCAGCAAGAATCTTTGCTTACATTAGAACTGCTCCAATATTTTGCTGAATCTTCATATATCACAGGCGTGGACATTAGCGAGGGCGGCAGAGGAATTGAAGCCGTTTACTATCTGATACACCCTGATATGCTTCCTGCATTTGAAGCAGATTTGCGAAGCCGTGGCTTGCCTGAGGGCTATGCTGTAAGAGCAGATGAAACAGCATTTGCAAGCGTAGTTGGTCCCGTTGAAAGTTTGCAAAGCCTTTCGCTTACATTTCTATTAGTTATCGTGGTACTTGGGGCAGTCATAATGGTGCTGCTATCTGCAATAGCTATTCGTGAGCGCAAATATGAAATCGGTGTACTTCGAGCAATGGGTATGAAAAAACAGAAAGTTGCCCTTGGGCTTTGGACGGAAATAATTGTAATTACTTGCATTTGTTTCGTTATCGGCATGGGCGTAGGGTCGGTGCTGTCACAACCTATTTCCGATGCTATCTTGACAGGGCAAACACAAACAAATGATACAGGTGCGACAACGCTTGCTGACAGGCTTGCCGAAGCAGATGGAGTTACTGCACAGGAAACGGTCGCAGTTGATGTTTCCGTAAATGCAATGACGGCGTTACAAATATTCGGCATATCCATTTTGCTTGCTTCTGTTGCGGGTATTATATCGGTAAGTAATATCACCAAGAGCGAACCTATCAAAATACTGATGGAAAGGACATAGGAGGTGACAACATTGAAATGTTTGGAAATGGTAGATGTATCTTACCGCTATGACGGCGGCACAGACAATGTACTAACAAAAGTAAATGCAACCTTTGAAAGTGGAAAGGTGTATGCAATAGTTGGGCAATCAGGCGCAGGGAAATCAACATTGTTGTCGCTTATATCCGGTCTTGATTCCTGCAAGGACGGTAACATTTACTACAACGGAAAGAACCTGAAAGAGATTGACCGTGATGAATACCGCTCAAAAAACATAGGCGTTATTTTTCAAAGCTACAATCTGCTTCTTAATTCCACGCCTGTATATAACATAACCCTCTCAATGAACATAAGCGAGAGCGGCATCAAAGAGCGCAAAGCCAAAAAAGACCATGCTTATGCTTTGCTTGACAAAGTAGGCATAGACAAGGAAACCGCAAACCGTAAAATTCTAAAGCTATCAGGCGGCGAACAGCAACGAGTAGGTATTGCAAGGGCATTATCCCATAATCCCAATGTGATAATCGCAGACGAACCAACAGGCAACCTTGACGAGAATACCGAA
>Ga0136643_10000894_pt1 | contig 35007 bp, 42 predicted proteins | sample TergutLab28metaG_FD_96883 | JGI IMG/M metagenome (GOLD analysis project Ga0136643, IMG submission 96883) | Labiotermes labralis P1 segment gut microbial communities from Petit-Saut dam, French Guiana - Lab288 P1 (version 3) (version 3) | ecosystem: Host-associated > Arthropoda: Insects >...
GGCATGCCGGGGCACCGGACGACTGGTGTGGGACCTGGACGGCGACGAGCCGCCCCGCCCGTTCCACCCGGCGGCCGCCGCCGCGAATCCCGACGCCGTAGGCCGCTGCCTAGCCTGCATCGACGGATACACGCCATCGCTGCCCTACCAGTTGTTCAAGATCGAGATCATCCGGGACCTGGGCACCTGGTGGCGGATCAGCCGCGCCGAGATCCTCGAATGGCTCGCCGAGCAGCAGGCGGAGGGACTCACATGATCACGCTCACCGCGACCGACATCACCCTCCTCCAAGCCGGGCTCAAGGACGGCTACCAGCTCCGTACCGCGCTCGCGCTCGGGCGGCTTCTCCTCTGCACCGGGGACGAGTTCGCCGTGGACAACGAGAGGGACAGTGCCAATGCCTACCAGAAGCTGTGGGAGACGATCGAGTCCGACGACCGCGACGGAGACCGCCGACTCGACAACCGGCTGGGACTGCTCGCCGCCGAAGCGCTCCACGATGCTGCCACCTACGTCGGCGGCATGATGCTCATCCTCGGCGTCTGCCGCGACCACATACAGAGCAGCCTCGACTATCAGCGGCTTGAACACCGGATCCGTGCCCAGCTATCCACGCAGAAGGTGATCACGTGACGAGTGACGTGATGAGCGTGTCCCTGGCCGTGTTCTTTGTCGCCCTGGCCGTCTTCGGCGTGTGCGGGGCGGTGTGGGTCCTGGCCATCGTCGCCGTCGAGCTGCGCGGCCTGGCCCGCCGGTGGCGGGGGGACCGGTGAGCCGGGACAGGGGCAACCGTGCCCCTGCCTGGGTCGCGGAGTATGTCCGCCCGTGGTGGCCGCTGGCCGAGAAGACACCCAACTCCCGGCCCGGCCGCGACATCGAGAACACGCCCGGCGTGGCGTGGGAGATCAAGACCAGCCGCCAGCTCGCCCTGGCCGCCGCGATCCGGCAGGCCGCCGGATACGCCGAGCCCGGCGAGGTCCCGGTGGTCTGCTACCTACCGCCCGGGATCGGGGAGCGGTCGGTGGGCACGGCCATGTGCATCATGCCGCTGGCCGTCCTGATGCCGGTCCTGGCCGAAGCCGGGTACGCGCCGATGCCCCGGACAGCACGAGAAGAGGGCGCATGAACCGTGAGCGCTGCACTGATGACCGAGGTCCTCGACCACTACAACGGTCCCGCGCGTTGCAAGGTGTGGCTCCTGGCCTGGGCCGAGCGGGCCGTCACCGATACCCGCTCGGGCTGGTGCCCGCGCCAGCTCGTGGCGAACCGGCTGGGCGTGTCGCCTACCCGGGCGTCGCACATCGCGTCCGAACTGGTGGCCGAGGGGACGATCAAGCGGGCGGGCTACCACCGCCGTCACACGGTGTACGTTCTGTCCCCTCTTGTCGGCCGGGGCCGAGCCGCTGACTAGTGCGTGCTAGGCGCACATGTCACAGGTGCGCGGGGGGTCACGGGACAGGCATGTCCGTTTCGCACATGATCCTGTGCGCCCCTGGGGCGCACTCCGTACATGATCCTTATATAGATCCTTAGATGTAGGGGGCCGGTACCGGTCATCTTCACGGTGACCGGCCGCCTGCGGATCTGTTCTTTCAAACCCACTGGCTGAGCCCTCCGCCCCGCGTAGCGAGCGTTACGCGGGCGCGAGGCGACGCGGGGGGCCGGGAGATTTCCCATGGACAGCTATGAACACCTCGTCCCGGTGATCATCACCGAGACGTTCACCGCCCACGAGATCAGCCTCACCGATGAGCTGGCCCGCGAGTACGCCCGCCGCTGCCTCGAAGGCCGAGACGACATCGCCCGCCCGGCGACCTGGATCCGGACCAGGATCCGCAATCATCCCGAGGAACTCGCCGCTCTCGCCATGCCCAAGGCCGGACCACAGGGCAGTCCGCCGAAGCCGCCGTGGTGCGGGGAGTGCGACCGGCGCACCCGCCTGGCCGAGACCGATGACGGGCGACTCCGCCGCTGTCCGGTGTGCCATCCGCTGCGGGGCCAGCAGCCGACCGCCCCGGGACCGCACCCGCCGGTGCGAGACGTGATCCCGCGCTACGCCGAGACCAAGGGCCAGGTGCTGGCCAGCTACGCCGAGGCCGAGGCGCGCCGGGCCGCCGAGTACGAGGCCGCCCAGCCGCCGCCTGTCGAGCCGGTGCAGCTCGCCCTGCCCGATCACGATGAGCCGCCCGCACAGCCTGCCGTCATCGACCCGGATGAATGGGACGCGGCATGATGCATCGGCCGACCCGCCGCGAGCGGCTCATCATCGCGAACTTCGACACGTTCCGCGATGCCCTGGCCGATGCCGCCGACTACCATCGGCACCTCTCCGCGACCTGCGAGAACTGCACCGGCGCGACATGTGACGAATGCGCGGCGCACTGCTGGGCAGCCGACGGGTACGAGTACCTGGGTGATGCCCTGGACGAGCCCGGCCCGCCCCGTGAGCAGGACGTCACCGTCCGCGATGAGCTGCTGTAGCCTGGCCGCGTCGGCTCCCATCGGGTCGGCCCCCTACGGGTGCGTGCCGGGTCCGCGTGCGTCGGGCTCGGGGGAACGCCACCGGCACCCGGCGCGCACCCACCCCGCCGAGGAGCACGCCATGGCACTGACCGCACGGCAGCGGAACGCCCTGCCAGCGTCGGCGTTCATCGACCGGGCACACCGCCGGTTCCCGGTCCCCACCAAGGCCCAGGCCCGTCGTGCGCACATCTCCGAGGCCCAGCGGATCCGCATCCACCGCAACGCGCTCGCACGGGCCGCCCAGACCCAGCCCAAGCGGCAGCGGCGTGGCAAGGCCGGGCGGAAGGTCGCCGTCAAGACCGTCACGCCCACGGCCGCCCGGTCGAAGGTCCGGGCCCGGTCCGGCGGGAAGGTCGCCTCGGTCAAGACGCACCGGGGCCAGACCCGGCGCCGCTGATGCCGTACCGGGCGCCGACCCCGTGCCGTCACCGGGACTGCCCCAACCCGGCGCCCTGCCCGGTCCATCCTGCGCCGAGGTGGGCCGAGGGACAGCGGGGCCGCCGGATGCCGCCGGGCTGGTCCTCCAGCACCGTGCCCCGCATCCTGGCCCGCGACGGGTACCGCTGCCAGCAGTGCGGGGCACCGGCCGCCGAGGTCGATCACGTCGTCCGGGGCATCGAGGACGACAGCAACCTCCGGGCCCTCTGCGTGCCCTGCCACCGGGACAAGACCCAGGCCGAGGCCGCCGCCGCCCGGAAAGCCCGCCGGGCAGAAGGCGTCCGCCATGGCCCCGGAATGACATTCTCCGGGACTAACATGCCTCCCGGGGCTCTCCTGCCTGCCCAGGGGTCCCGCCAGCCTCAGAATTGCTCTCAGAGCCTCCAGGAGTGATGCCGGTGGCCGCCGTGATCCCCCACGAATACGCCCAGATCGACATCGGCAGCGTGAAGCCCCACCCCGAGAACCCCCGCATCGGGGACACCAGCCAGATCACCGAGTCCATCGAGAGCACCGGCTTCTTCGGCGCGATCGTCGTCCACAAGCCCACCCGTCGCATCCTCGTGGGCAACCACCGGTGGGAAGCCGCCAAGCGCAGCAAGATCAAGAAGCTGCCCGCGCTCCTCATCGACTGCGACGACGACACCGCCCGCCGCATCCTCGTCGCCGACAACCAGTACGCCGCCCTCGCCACCTGGGACGAGGACGCCCTGATCGCGCTCCTGTCCGACCTCGCCGCCAGCCCCGCCCAGCTCGGCGGAACCGGGTTCACCGATGACGACCTGGCCAACCTCATCGCCCAGTCCAGCCCCGACATGCCCAAGGGCTTCGAGGAACTCACCCCCCGCGACCCCGACGACCAGGGGCCGCACCTGGTCACCTGCCCCGAATGCGGGACCGAGTTCGAGCCGTGACCGCCACCATCCGCGACACCTACTACCGTGACCGGCTCGACAGACTGTGGACAGCCGCGACCACCGACCGCGCCCCCGGCGCGCCCACCGTCATCTCCACGTTCGCGGGCATGGGCGGATCCACGCTCGGCTATCTCGCCGCCGGGTACCGGGAGATCCTCGCCGCCGAGCACCACCCCCACGCCGCCGAATGCCTGCGCCTGAACTTCGGCACCGACGTGCGCACCGGGGACATCGCCGCACTGGAGCCCGCGGCTAACCCGCTCCGCCCCGGAGAACTGACCGTCCTCGACGGCTCGCCCCCGTGCCAGGGCTTCTCAACCTCCGGCCTGCGCCGCCTCGACGACCCCCGCAACCACCTGTGGCGGCAGTACGCCCGCCTGGCCGAGGCATGGAAGCCCCGCGCCCTCATCATGGAGAACGTCCCGCCGCTGGGATCAAGCCCCGTGTTCGGGCTCCTGGCCGCCGAGCTGCACCGCATCGGCTACCGCACCCGGGCCGCGATCCTGCCCGCCACCCTGTTCGGCGCGGCCACCGACCGGCGCCGGTTCATCCTCGTCGGGATCCGCGAGGACCTGGACGCCGAGCCCTCCCATCCCCACCCGACCGCCCGGCCCGTCACCATGCGGGAAGCCCTCGCCGCCCTGCCCGACGACCCAGGACCCGAGGCCCCGCCCATCCCCGCCCGGTTCCTCGGCCTCGTCCGCATGATCACCCCCGGCTCGGACGGGTCCGCCGCCCTCGCCGCACGCGGCGGGCGCAAAGCGTACTGGTCGGTCAAGCGCATGGACTGGGACAGGCCCGGCCGCGCCATCACCTCCAGCTTCCGGCGCGGCACGTCCGGGTTCATCCACCCCGACGCCAACCGGTACCTCACCATCGCGGAACTGTGCCGCCTCCAGTCCGTGCCCGACGCCTACGCCTGGCCCGAAGGCACCACCTACCGAGACGCCCACAACCGCATCGGCAACAGCGTCCCGCCCCTGCTCATGCATGCCGTTGCTGCCCACGTCCGGGACCTGGTCACCTGATGGGCAGGAGAGGACCAGCACCCAAGCCCACGCCGCTGCGCATCCTGCACGGCGACAAGCCCAGCCGCATCAACCGGGCCGAGCCCAAGCCCAGAGACCTCGCACCGGTCAAGCCGCCGTGGCTGTCGAAGTATGCGTCCGAGGAATGGGACCGCGTCATCCCGGACCTCGAAGCGATGCGAACCGTCAAGGCCGTCGATGCATCAGGGCTCGCCGCCTACTGCGAAGCCGTCGCACGACTGCGCACCACCACCGACATCGTCACCCGCACCGGCCCGCTGCTCATCGGACGGGACGGGATCGCCCGCAAGAATCCCGCCGTCGCCCAGGCCCGCGACGCCTCCAACGAGGTCCGCGTATGGGCGAGAGAGTTCGGGCTGACACCGTCCGCGCGATCGCCGCTGAAGATCGAGCACACCGTCAACGAGACCGGCGCCTCGCGCCTGCTCACGTCCTGACCGCCGACAGCCGCCGAGCACACGGCAGCCGACGACCGCTCACCGGCATCACGGCCATGACCATCACGACGTGCAGACCGCGACCAGTCGGGCATGCCGTGACCCGAATCTCGTGATCTCTCTCTCGCGATACGCGTCACGTGATCTCTCTCGCGACCTGGATCACGCGACCTGTCTCGCGCGAACTCCGTCACGCAAAACTCTGTTCTCGCGAAGAAAGAAACTCTCTCTCCGCCGAACAAAGAATCACGGCGTGGCGGGGGACCCCTTGGCCGAACTCGGCCCCGAGCGGCTGTGACATGCGACGTTTCGCCGGGCAGGTTTTCGAAATTCAGGGGAATCCGGAAAAACTAGCCAAAGTGACCCAGGTCGCGTGCATATTGGGAGCAAAGGCACTCCGTGGAACTGTTATGTCTATGCAAGACAAAATCGGAACGAACCACGGGAGGAAAACACGCATGAGGGACCTGGAAACCATCTCCGATTGCGGGCCAATGGACTGGCACGCAGCCCATGAACTGGGCCAGTTCATTCCGGAACTCGACAGCCGGGAACAGGCCGTGAAGATCCTGGCCGCTGCCAAAGAACTGGACGGAACCGTGCTTTCGGTTCACGGATATGACATCGAATATGACGCCGAGCATCAGGGATGGGTCGTGATGTTCCCGGAATCCCTGTAAGGGGAATCAGGTGCGACTCAGGTCGCACCTGATTCGGGAGCAAAACACGGATCGTGGACTGTTCCTACAGATGTAAGACAATCCGGAAAACACCGAACCAATCCATTAGGAGAACTGCCATGCCCAGCCGTGCCCAGAAGTCCGCGTCCGCTGCCAAGAAGACCAACGCCACCACGACCACCAGCGAGGAGAACGCCATGCCCAAGAACACTGCTACCGAGAACACCGGCACGACCAGCGAGGAGAACACCACCGTGACCGAGAACACCAACGCCAGCGGGACCGTCGGCAGCGTGGAAGCCCAGGCCGACGAACCGATCACGGTGAACATCGCCCTCGCGATTAAGATCGTGCCCAGTACCTGGACGCCCGTGGGCGAGGTGGCCGACCCCCGTGACGTGCTGGTCCGGAAGATCATGCTTGAGAAGTCGGTCGACGAGTCGAAGGCCGGACAGCTGGCCGACTTCATGATCGAAAACGGCCTGGCCGACCTGCTCGCCAAGCCCAGCAACGGTGCGGGCGTCAACGAAGTGCGGCGTGACATCCGCGAGTACGTCCGTGACCATGTCGCGCTCATGACCCCATTCGCGAACGCCACGGTCGAGCTCAACGAGGCACGCCGGACCAACCACAAGCCGAAGGATGCCGACAGCAAGTGACAGCTGGCGACGGGGCCGGGGGCGCGCCTATCGCCCCCGACCCCAAGAATCAGGCTATCGAGGAGCTGGCGCACGTCGCGCGTGCGCTGCTCTCCGACCGTAAGGACCTGCCGGGCGTCGTCCGCGTGGCACTGGAGAACAAAATCGATTACTACGCCGCGTTCGGGACGTACTAGCCCGGCGCGATCCGGAAGCACGGCCAGCCAGCCTGGCCGTGCTTCTTTCATGTCCGGGGACTGTCGAGAGCCCCCGGGAGCGCAGGAACGTGAGCGGCGAGAATCGGGCGGACGGGACACGCCGCCGGGGTCACGGCCGTGGTGTCTGTCTCCGGCCTGGCCCGTTGCCGGTCGCGGTCGGCAGTGGACAGGAGCGCGCTTGGCGGCACGTGCCCCGAAAGGGCCTGGCTACTTCCTGAACAGGCGGTAAGCCGCGGCCGGGAGCGTTTCCTTCCGCATCGCGTCGGCCTCCTCGATCCCGAGCTCGATCAGGTCCAGCCAGTCATTCCAGTCACCGGACTGCGGGTGCCTGTAGCCCGTGACCAGCCCGGCCAGCACGTACAGCGGAGTCATGGGGTGACCGGCCTGGGCACCGGAGCCGAACACTACGTCCTCCAGGTACGAGAGCGCGTCATCCTCGGCGACGTTCGACTTCTTGGCCACGACCCGCGCAGCGCTTTTGAGATCCGCGGCGGTTGGCCAGCGTTCGGCCGACTCGATCACCACGTATGCAGCGGCCTGGACAGCCAGCGTCATGACCTGCTCCGCTACGCTCTGACCCGCTTCCGTGATCTCCCGGGCCATGTCGGACTCGCGATTGTGGATGGCGTGTCCCGTGAGCGAGCGGAACGTCTCTTCAGTCTTCGGGTCGATCACTGTGATGGTCCTTCCATAGCTTCTTGCCCCACGCGAATGCGGCGACGCCCAATGTAGCGCCAGCCCCTATAAGCCCTTGTTCTCCTGTGGTCAGGGTGTGCGTTACCGCCCCGATTGCTTCCCCTCCGCCGAGGAGTCCGGCCCCCACGGATACGGCTTCGGTGCTGGGCATCTTTATGTGCCGCCCGCGTTTCTCCGGCTCGTCCTCCGCTGCCCTGTCCGGAACTTCCTTGGAGTCGAGCACATCGGCATCGTCCTCGGCTTCACGGGCTTCACGGGGCTTGTCGCCGCGTTCTTTCGCCAGCTCCCCTTGTAGGTATCCGATCAGGTCATCCTTGCGTTCCAGGCGTTCCTCAAGGGCCTCGATCCGGTCGTCGCGGTGCTCGATCTGCTGCTGTAGCTTCTCGATCCGCTCGGCCTGCTTGTCGGCCTTCTCCGTGATCTCCGCGAGCTTGTCCGTGGCTTCCGGGACATCGGTGCTCTCGGCCCGGTCGGTGCCCTCGGCTTTGCCCTCCGGGGCCTTGGCGGCGTCCTGGATGCCGCGTACCGATGCACGGAGTTGGTCAGGCGGCATGGGCGGTGGGTCGCCGCTGTCAGCCGATGCCCTGAACTTCTCCAGCGAGGCTATGTACCGCTCGGCCTTCTCCGGGTCTTTGACCGTGGCGCGTATCTGGTCGTCGTCGGCTCTGCGCCGCTCTCGCACTTCCTCGGCCGTGGGCGGTGCGGCCTGCTGATTGTCCCTGGCCCCGGCGGCTCTCTGGTACCGCTCCGCGAAGTCGCGCCGCTCGGCGTCAGTCCAGTTGTAGGTGTTCCTCGGGGGCCGTGGCAGCCCCTCGCCGTTCTCATGTGGTCTGTCGCTGGCGGCGCCGGGCTTGTCCCACCCGCTCATCTGTCACTGTGCTCCTGCATCGATCTTGGCGGCCCCCTGGCAAACAAACCATAACATCAATTCGTAGCTGAAGGCTACCAAATAGACACATATCGTAGCCGTCGTGGCCGCCGATCGCAGGGCATCCGCCATCATGGGCACATGCCTGCACAGGACCGCCGCCGCTTCCCCAAATGCGGCCGCGTTTTCGACGGCACGGAATGCACCAGGAAAGGGGAGCACCTGTGCGAGGCCCGCGCCCGGCATGCCGCCGCGTTCTTCCGCGAACTCCTCGTCCACACCAAGGGCGACTACGCGGGACAGCCGTTCATCCCCGCCCCGTGGGAGATGGACGAGGTCATCCGCCCGCTGCTCGGGACGGTGGTCTGGGATCCCGTGCGCCGCCGTTACGTGCGCCGGTACCGGGAGCTGTACCTGTCCACGGGACGCAAGAACGGCAAGACGGAGCTGATCGCGGGCCTGATGCTCTACCTTCTCGTCGGGGACGGGGAAGCCGGGGCGGAGCTGTACGGGCTGGCGCTGGACAAGGACCAGGCCGCGCTGGCGTGGCGGGTCGCGGCACGGATGGTCGAGCTGTCGGAGACCCTCAAAGCACGCCTGATGGTGGCCAAGGGCGCCAAGCGGATCGTGGACGAGACCTCGGCGTCGTTCTTCGCGGTGACCGCCGGAGACGCGCTCGGGGCGCTCGGATCGAACCCGCACGCCGCCTACATCGACGAGCTGCTGACCCAGCCGGACCGGGAGATGTACGACGCGCTGCGGACGGGCTTCGGTACCCGGTCCCAGCCGCTGCTGATCCTGGCGACCACCGCCGACAACGACCCGGCAGGGTTCGCCGCTGCCGAGCGCGAATGGTCGGAGAAGGTCCTCGAAGATCCCGACCTTGACCGTGCCCGCCTGGTCGTGCTGCACGCGGTCCCGAAAGATGCCGACTGGGCCGACGAGGCGAACTGGTATCTCGCGAATCCCGGGCTCGGCGATTACCTCGACATCCGGATCCTGCGCGACGAGTTCGCCAAGGCGATGAAGAACCCGGCCGAGGAACGGGCGTTCCGCCAGTACCGGCTGAACCAGCAGTCCACGCGGGCCGGGCGGGCCATCGACATGACCGTCTGGGAGGTCGGCGCGGTGCCGTCGCCGGTGCCGCTGCGGGGCCGGGACTGCTGGGCCGGGCTGGACCTCGCGTCCACGTCGGACCTGGCCAGCTATGCGCTGGACTTCCCGGACGGGAAGGGCGCGCATGACGTGCTGTGGCGGGTGTTCTGCCCGGAGTCGGCGGTCCCGTCCCTGGACCGGCGGACCGGCGGGAAGGCATCGGCCTGGGCTCAGGCCGGGGTCCTCACGGTGACCGAGGGGAACGTCATCGACTACGAGGCGATCAAGGTCGCGATGCGGGCCGACGCCGAGACCTACGAGATACGCGAGGTCGCGTTCGACCGGTGGGGCGCGACCCAGCTCTCATCGGAGCTGATCGAGGAAGGGTTCCCGCTGATGCAGACCGGGCAGGGGTTCGCGTCCATGGCGGCGCCGACGCGGGAGTTTCTCCGGCTGATCGCGGGCGGCCTGTACCGGCACGGCGGGAATCCCGTGGTTTCCTGGCAGGCGGGGAACCTCATCGTGCGCACCGATCCGGCGGGCAACATGAAACCAGACAAGCAGCGCAGCAGCGAGAAGATCGACAGCATGGTTGCGGCGATCATGGCTCTGGACCGTGCCCTTCGGGCCGCCGCCGCGCCATCGGAACCGGACTACATCGCCGCCGGATGGTAGGGAGCGAGACGACATGGCAGACGAGACCGAGATCAGGCGGCTGCGGAGTCTCGCCGCCCGCAAACTCGACTTCCAGACCGGCCGTGCGGCCCGGTTCCAGCGGTACTACGACGGGGACCAGGACGTTCCGGCGATCCTGGACACCGAGGAGCGGCAGGCATTCCGCCGGTTCCTGGACGAGGCCCGCGCCAACTGGTGCGAGCTGGTCGTCAACGCGGTGGCGGAGCGACTCCAGGTCGTGGGATTCCAGTTCGACGGGGCCGAGGACATCGTCTCCGACATCTGGCAGGCATCCAGGATGGACGCGGACGCCGAGCTGGTCCAGACCGATGCGCTGATCACCTCGTCGGGGTTCGTGCTGGTCCAGGCCGACGAGGACAACCCGACCGGCGTGTCGATCACCCCGGAATCCCCCTATGAGGCGTGCGTCCTGTACCAGCCGGGAAACCGGCGCCGCCGGATCGCCGGGTACAAGCGATGGACCGACACCGACACCGGGATCACGACCGAGATCCTCCTCACCCCGGACGCCGTCGTGACATGGGAGGGACCGCCGACATCGGAACCGGCCATCGAGGCGAACCCGTCCGGGGTCGTCGGCATGATCGAAGTCATCCCGCAGCCGCGGACCTACGGTCTTCCCCGGTCCGAACTGCACTCGGCGATCAAGATCCAGGACCGCATCAACACCACGCTGTTCAACCGGCTGGTTGCCACCGACTACGGGGCATTCCGGCAGGTGTGGGCCAGCGGCATCAAGGTGGCACGGCAGGTCATCGGATGCGACGACGACGGGAACCCCATCGAGCGGCCGGTCAGGCCCTACAACGTCGGCGCGAACCGGCTGCTCGTCGCGGAAAACCCGCAGGCCCGGTTCGGGGCGCTGGCCGAGTCGACGCTGACGGGGTACCTGTCATCGGTCGAGCAGGACGTCAACCACCTGGCCGCGATCACCCAGACCCCGCCCCACTACCTCCTCGGGCAGATCATCAACGTGAACGCCGACGCGATCAAGGCTGCCGAGGCCGGGCTGGTCGCCAAGGTCGGCCGCCGCGCCCGGCACATCGGGGAATCGTGGGAAGAGGCCATCCGCACCGCCCTGTCGATCATCGGGCATCCGTCCGCCGTGGACCTGAGCGCCGAAGTGATCTGGGCCGACCAGGAGACCCGCTCCGAAGGCCAGCGGGTGGATGCTCTGGTGAAGATGGGCACGCTCGGCGTGCCGCGCGACGTGCTGTGGCAGCGGTGGGGCGCCACGCCGCAGGAGATCGAGCGGTGGCACCAGATGGCCGCCGAGCAGGCCGCCGAGGATGCCTCCGCGCAGGCCGCCGCGTTCGGCCTGCCCGGCGCCGCCACTTATGAGGCCGCGCTGACCGGCACCCCGCAGGGCTAGCCGGTGCCGCCCGTCCAGCGGCGCGCCGGGCGCCTCGTCCCGCGTCAGCGACCCGGCGAGCCCGGGACCGGGACCCGGCCCGGCGACCTGGTCCCGCGCCCCCGCCCGTCCGAACCGGCCCGCGTCATCCCCGGTGAACTGGTGCCCCGCCAGGTTCCCGGCGCCGATGACGTAGCCCGGCAGATGCGCGATGTGGCCAACGTCTATGACATCCGTCTGGCCTATGCTGACGGCCGCCTGCGCACCGCCATACGGAACATGACCGCCGCCGAGCTGGCCGCCGCCGAAGTCACCGAGGCCGGATACCTCGCCGCCCTGCTGCGCGTCTCCCGGGCCATCGCCCCCTGGATCATCGGGGCGCAGCGCTGGATCACGACCGAGGCGACCGCCTACCTGCGCGCACTGTCGGCCCTGGTCCGAGACCAGCCCTACACCGAGATCCCGCCGTACATGCCCGGCCGATATGCCGGGACGACGGCAGCGGGCATTCCCATGCCCGACCTGACCGCCCTCGGCGTGCGCGCATTCGAGCGACTGGCCCAGGCCGATCTCACCCAGGCCGTCGAAGCCGCCCAGGCATGGTGGGACACCATCGCGACCAGCGAGCCGCACCGCGCCGGGAACGGCACCATCCTCGACAATGCCGAAACCGACGACCGGCTGTCCGGCCGCTACTTCCGCGTGACCGAGCCGAATGCCTGCGATTTCTGCCGCCTGATCGCGGACAGGGGCTACGTATGGGCCGGGGCCGGTTTCCCTGCCCACCCCCATTGCCGGTGCGAGGCCATTCCCGAAATGAAGTATGAGGAATGGAACGACCGAATGTGCCGCTACACCCGGACCCGTACCGAGCAGATCGAGGCCCGGCAGCGGGCACGGTTCGGGATGGCCGCCCTTGCTCCCGCCCCGGCCGTCTCGTTTGACAGCCGCACGAGCCTGCACGGTCCTGGCGAGGTGACCGAGGAGTACCGGCGTGATGCCGCCAGATTCCTCGACCAGGCTCTGGGCGGAATCCGGCCCGAGATCCGCGACAACTTCGATCAGCTCATCATCGGCACCCCGGACTATGCCAAGCGGAGGGAATACAGGACCGCCCTGAAGGACGAGGATCCAATCGCGATGCTCCGCAAATCGGGAGCCCTCGCCTATACGACTAGCGAGTACGGTGTTCCGCGCACGCCGGACTCACGGATCGTCGTTCGCGGTGATCTCGACAACGAGTTCAACACGAGGATGAATGCCAGAGCCCATGCCTCGGGATGGAGCGTCCCCGTCGGGGACGACGTATCGCTGCTGGAGTCCACCCTCACGCATGAGGTAGGCCACTTTCTCCATGAGCAGGTCAATCTCCAGGTGCCGCCCCGTCAGGATCTGAGCGCCATGGACCGGTACATGATCGCAGCACTCGGGGCCGGTACAGCGGATGCGGAGTGGGCGAGACAGTTGTTCCTGACACGGCGGATCCCGATCGGGCTGGAAGAGCAGCTGACCGTCATGGTGGGCGGTGATCCTGAGATGAACATGCGAGCGGCGCATCGGGTGCGGCTCGGCCTGTCAGAGTACGGGGCCAGTGAGGCTACGGAGATGATGGCCGAAGGATGGTGCGAGTACAAGCTTTCACCTGAGCCGCGCCCCATCGCGATCGCGATCGGTCGTCATATCGAATCCGTGCTCGGCATACGACCATGAGGAGCATGATGAGGTTTCCCGTACTGTGCAGGGCATGCGCCCGGCTGGATGAGCCCGGATTCTGCATGTCGTTCCCCGAGGGGATACCGGATGACATCTGGACGTTCGGCCGAGATCATCGCGTGAGCATCAGCGGGGAGCCTCCGTTTGAACTCGATCCGGCCCGTCGGGCGGATTACGATCTGTGGTTGCGCACCTTCGGCGCGGCAGGGGAGTGGGAGACATGACCGACCAGCAGAACACCGGCGGCACCGGACCGGACCAGGAGCCGCAGCAGGACCCCGGCCAGCAGGACGACGACGCCCAGCAGGATCCCGGGACCGACGCCCAGGACCAGACGGGCGACAAACCGCCCGACGACGTCAAGGAACTGCGCGCCGCCCTCGCGTCCATGCGCAAGGAACGCGTGGCACTCCAGAGGCAGCTGGACGACCTCCAGCGGCAGAGCATGTCCGACGCGGAGAAGGCCATCGCCGAGGCCCGCGAGCAGGGCCGCACCGAGGCGGCCACCGAGGCGGGGAAACGCATCGCCGCCGCCGAGTTCCGCACCGCCGCCGCCGGGAAACTGTCGGACCCCGATGCCGCGCTTGAGATGCTGGACCTGTCCCGGTTCATCGGGGACGACGGCGAGCCCGACCGGGATGCGATCAAGCAGGCCGTGGAGCGGCTGACACCGGCCGCCGCCCCGGCGTCCCCGAAGGTCCCCGCAGGGCCGCGCGACACCCAGCCCGAGACCGATTTCATCCGCTCCCGGCTTGCCGGGCGCCGGGGCTGACGTTCAGCGGGCCGTTGCGCTGTCCAGGGATGATGTGGTTATCCTGTGCCCGATGCTCGTGCGGCGGGATGCGGCGGGCAGCCGGTAGCCGAACCCGGGTGCTTCACGAAGCGGGAGGCGGAGGCCGGGGCAGCGTGCGGCGGGATGCGGCGCGGTCCGGGTGGCGCGTAAAGCGGCGCGACCCATTCGCGTGCCTTCTTGGAGCATCCCGCCATGCCCGACGACTTTCACGGGACCGACGTAGCCGGTGTCATCCCGGCCGAGTTCTCGAACCAGATCATCGAGGAAGCCACCCAGCAGTCGGCCGCGCTGACGCTGGGTTCCCGGGTGCCGATGGGCACCGGGATCAGTCACATGCCCGTGCCCCGGGCGTTCCCGCAGGCCGCGTTCGTGTCGGCCCCCGGCGGGCGCAAGCCGTTCACGACCCTGAAGATCGGTGACGAGCAGCTGGTGGCCGAGGAGATCGCCGCCGTCGTGGCGATCCCGGACGTGTGGATCGAGGATGCCTCGATTCCGCTGTGGAACTGGGCGCGGCCCCGGCTTGCCGAGGCGATCGGGGTGGCGTTCGACGCCGCCGTGTTCTTCGGCACCGGCGCCCCCGCCTCCTACCCGTCCGGCGGCCTGGTCGCGAATGCGGCCGCGGTCGCCCCCGGCTCCGATGCGGTCGAGACCGTGAACCAGGCCATGGCATCGGTGGAGGCCCAGGGACTGAACGTCACCGGGCATGCCGCCGACCTGACCGTCAAGGCGGCGCTGCGCGGGGTGCGGGATGCCAACGGGACGCTGCTGCTGGGCTTCGACCAGGCCGACAGCCAGCTCCGCCAGACCCTGTACGGGCTGCCGGTGTCGTACCAGTCGTTCAGCGAACGTGAGCCGGACTTCTTCACCGGCGCCTGGTCCAATCTCGTGATCGGCGTGCGGTCGGACATCCGCTACGAGCTGTCCCAGGACGCGGTGATCGCGGACGAGGACGGCAAGGTCGTCATCTCCGCTTTCCAGGACAACGTGTCGGTGATGAAGGTCTGGGCCCGGTTCGCCGTGGCCGTCCTGAACCCGGTCACCGTCCGCCAGCCCGAAGGGGCCGTCCCGTTCGCCGTGTCCACGCTCGGCACCGGGACGAGCAACGGCACCGGGACAGGCAACGGCAACGGCGGCGGCGTCGAGAGCGGCAGCGGCACCGCGGCGCTGTCCGCGTCCGCCAGCCGCAGCACCACCGCGAAGACCGCTGCGGCCAAGTCCTGACGGCCATGCCCGGTACCGACTGGGAGCTGTGGGCCCCGCCGATCGACCCGCCGGACGACGGGGGGCTCCCGCGTGCGGTCGCCCAGCAGATCGCGGACGATCACGCGAACTGCGACCCGCACCTGATCGCCGCCCTCCAGTGGGAGGCGTACGCGGGGATGCTGCCGCCCGCCCCGGCGGTCGCGTCGGTGTCCACGGGCGTGCAGTCGGTCAGCTACGCCAGCGGCGGGGACGGGGCCGCCCTCGCGCTGGCCCGCGCCGCCTGGCACCGGTCCTTCCTCGGGGACGGCATGGTGTCGGTGCCGCTGGCCGCGTCCCCCTCCGTCCGCCATGGGGAGGGGGAACCGCCGTGGCCGGACTTCTTCTAGGCACCGACCTGGTCACCCTGCTGGCCCACGAGGACGGGGACACCCAGCAGGATGCGCACGGGTGGGCGGGCCGCCCGTCGGCGCCGGTGTGGACCGGGACGGGGAACCTCCAGCTTGCCCCGGGCCGGTCGGACCCGCAGGCGACCGGCGGGGGCGGGCACGGGCCGTTCGACCCCGCCGTCACCCCGGCCGGTGACCTGTTCCTGCCGCCGCAGGCCCGGCCCGCCGACGGGATGACCGCCGTGATCCGGGGGCGGACCTGGGTCCTGTCCCAGGTGCGGAACATTCCCGACCCGACCGGCGGCGTGCTGTCGTGCTGGGCGGCGACCGTCACCGAGGACACGGGGGCGGTGGCCGCGGATGCCTGACCGGGACCTGCACATCTCCGACCGGCGCGCCCCGTTCCGCGCCGTCGATCCGGACATCCGGCGGATCGCGGCCGACCTGCGCCGGGACATCGCGGCAGCGACCCCCCGCCGGTCCGGGCGCCTGGCCGCCGGGTGGCAGAGCGTGCGCATCCGGGACGCCCACTACCACGTCCGCAATCCCGTCCCGTACGCGCGGTTCGTGGAGCACGGGACCATCCGCCAGCCCGCCCGGCCCGCCGCCGGTCGGGTCCTGGCCCGGTACCGGGCCAGGTGGGGCCGGTGAATCCCGTGATCCGCCAGCCCGACATCGAGGCATGGGTGTGGGCGAACATCCGGCACCTGCCCGGCACGACCTCGTTCTGCTTCGCCCAGACCCGCCGGTGGCCGGGCTGGGTCGTCGCCGCCCACGTCCAGGTCGATTCCCGGGCGCCGCGCAAGCAGGCCGCCCGGGACGCCGCCGAGGAGGCCCGCATCGTCATCGAGGGCCTGACCGGCGTCTCCTGGCCGGAGGGCGTCGTGTCGCACGTCATCGTCACCGAAGGCCCCCAGTGGGAGCCCGACCCGGACGACGGGCACCCCCGCTACTTCGCGCGCTACGAGCTGCGCGCGCATCCCCGCCGTGGCGTCATCCGCGCTCCCGCGATGGGCGCGGACGACCGGCGCCCGGCGGCACGTGACCCCCTGCCAGCGGGCAGGGCATCAGGGAAGGACACCGTCTCATGACAACGCCGCTCGCGCCGCTGAACCCGGACGAAGTCCAGGTCGGCACCTCCAACGGGCCGGGCATCTACCTCGCGCCAGCCGGGACCCAGGGACCACCCGACACCGTCAGCGAATGGCCGTCGCCGTGGCGGTCGCTGGGCTACCTGTCCGACGACGGCCCCACGATCGCCAGCTCCATCGACACCGAGGACCTGACGCCGTGGCAGTCCCGGACCCCGATCCGGACCATCATCACCGCCCGCGCGATGACGCTGCAGTTCGTGCTGTGGCAGCTCAACGCCGACACCCTGTCGCTGTACTTCGACTCCGACGCCCCGGAACCGGAACCAGACGGGTCACTGCACATGGAAGTGCGGTCGGACTCCCCTCAGCATCTGCACGCGGTCGGGATCGACGCCCGGGACGGGGACCGGGTGTTCCGGCTCGCGTTCCGCCGCGCGTCCCTGTCGGACGCGGGCGACGTCCAGCTTGAGGCCGGGGCCGCCGTCCCCCTGGATGTCACCCTGTCCGCCCTGGACGACGCCGGGGTCCTGGCCGATCTGCTCCTGGGCCCGGCCGTCGATGCCGAGCCGCAGACCGCCGCGCCGCTGACGGCCTCGGCCGCCGCCGCCCGCACCGCCGCCCGCACCGCTGCGGCGACCGCGGGCACGACCGCGGGCGGGGGCGACAAGTGACTGATGCGTTCGACCTCGAAGCGGCGGCGCTCGCGGCGGAAGCGGAAGCAGCGCCCTTTACCTTCACCTACAAGGGTGGCGAGTACACGATCCCGCCCCAGGCCACCTGGCCCGTGGAGGCCCTCAACGACATCGCGCAGGGCCAGTTCAGCGACGGTCTCACCAAGATCATGGGGCAGGCCGACGCCGACAAGCTCCGCGCGGCGGGCCTGACGATGAAGGCGATGGAGATCCTGATCGAGCAGGCAGGCAAGACCCAGGTGGGAACGCCTGACCTCCCAAATTCCGGGCCGCCTGCGCGGCGCGGTTCGACCCGGACGTAGAAGCGGCGCTGCTGGGCGCCTTCGGCGTGGACGTGCTCGATCCGGGGGTGTCCGTGCGGCGGGTGTGGAGCCTGCTCCACCGCCTGCCGCCGGATGCCCGCCGCCCCGGCGAGATCTGGTCCGCCGAAGCGGACATGCTCGCCGCGCTCATCGATCACGTGGCCCAGCTCACCTGGGTCACCCTGCGCGCCAACGGGTCCAAGGCATCCAGGCCCAAGCCCGTGCCCCGGCCCGAGCGGGACCGCCCGGCCAGGGGACGGGCCACCGGGCCGGGACGGCAGCCCAGGCAGAAGCCGCGAGGACAGAAGACCGGCGGATGGGCCGAGGCATTCGGGCTCATCGCGAGTCATGAGGGGGTGAAGGTCCGTGGCGGGTTACAGCTACGCGGGACTGCGCATCCCGGTGCGGGCCGACACCTCCGGCTTCGAGAACGCCGTCAAGCGGTCGGCCGCCAGTGCCGCCGATGCCGCCGGGCGAAGCATCACCAGTGGCCTGTCTAAGGCGTCGGAGTCGGCCGGGCGCGCCATCTCCGCCAACGCGGACAAGGCCGCCCGCAGCGTGGAACGGTCCTTCGGGCAGGCCGGGAAGAACATCGCCCGGTCCCTCGCCGACGCGACCCACACCAGCGGAACCCTGTTCCACAAGGCGCTGTCGGCTGCCCTCGGCGGGGCGGGCCGCCTGATCGGTTCCGCCCTGATGAACACGGTGAAGCCATGGGCGGTGGAGGCGGGCAAGCGGACCGCCGCCCAGATGTTCCTGGAGATGGAGCCCGCGATCCGTCGGGGCGTCGAGCGGGCCGCCGAGCGTCTCGGGAGCCTGGTCACCACCGGGATGCGGGTCGGCGCGGAGCTGGCCCGCGCCCTGGAAGACGCGTTCCTGCGCGTGGCCCGGTTCGCCGGGAACATCTGGCGGCAGGTGCAGGCGGCCGGGTCCGCCGCCACAGGCGGGCTCCGCCGGGCGGTCGATACCGTGGCCGCCGCCTGGTCCGGTCTCACCCGCATCGGGGGCCTGATCGCCCAGGCGCTCGGGCGTGCCTTCACCGCGGTCGTGTCGGCCGCCTCCTCGGCCGCCCGCGCCATCGCCGCCTCGTTCGCCAGCATCCCGGGCCTGGGCGGTCCCATCGTCACCGGCCTGTCCCGGGCCTTCGCCGCCGTCGTCAACTCGGCCGCCGCAGCCGCGCGGGCCGTGTTCGCCGCGTTCCGGTACCTGGGCACCCAGATCGGCATCGTCCTCGGCGGCCCGTTCCGCGCGCTGGGCGAGGTCGCCGGGCGCGCCGCCGCCACCGTTGCCCGGCACTGGGGCGGGCTCGTGTCGGCGGCCCGGACGGTGGCCTCCACCGTCGCCTCCGCGTTCCACGCCGTAGCCTCGGTGATCGCCCGCGTCCTGGGCTCCATCGCGTCGATGACGGGCAAGGCCGCCCGGATCTTCGGCCGGGAGTTCATCGCCGCCGCCGCCGATTCCTCCGACGCCATGAAGGGCATCGCGGACGCCGCCGGGCAGGCATCAGCCGCCGTCCAGACCGCCAGCCGCACCGCAGGGGACTCCGCCGGGGCCGCCGCCACGACGGCGGGCAGGGTCGCGGAGAACGCCGCCAGCACCTTCGCCAACGGGTTCCTCGACGCGGCTAACAGCTCGTCGCGGTCCGTGCTCGGCCTGGTGCCCGCCTTCGACGAGGTAGGCGACGCCGCCGAGCGGTCCGGGGCACGGGCCGCGCACGCCATGGATGCCGTGAAGTCCATCGGCGGGGCGGTCGGGCAGGCCATCGGATCGGCCGCCACCATCGCGGGCGGCGCCATGATCGGCCTGGGCGTGTCGGTCGGGAAAACCGGCGTCGGGTTCAACTCGATGAGCCAATCCGCGCGGGTCGCGTTCCAGACCATGCTGGGATCCCGCGAGGCCGCCGACCAGATGATCAACCGGATCACCGAGTTCGCGAACTCCTCCCCGTTCCCGCGTGAAGCCTTCATCGAGGGAACCCAGCAGATGATCGCGTTCGGCGTTGAGACCGACAAGGCGATCCCCTATCAGTCCGCGCTTCAGGACGCGGTCGCCGCCTCCGGGCGCGGCGCGCAGGACCTCAGGGAACTCACGCTCGTCATGTCGCAGATCCAGGCGGCGGGCAAGATCACCGGCGTTGACCTGATGCAGTTCGGGCAGCGCGGCATCCAGGCCGCCGACCTGATCGGCCAGGCCATGGGCAAGACCGGCGATCAGATCCAGTCCGAGATCACCGCCGGGTCCCTCGACGCGACCGTGGCGCTGGATGCCCTCGCGCAGGGCATGGACACCCGGTTCGGCGGGGCGGCCGCCAACCTCAAGACGACATGGACCGGCGCGCAGGACACCGTACGGGCCGCCATGCGCAACATCGGCGCGGCGATCATGGAGCCGTTCATCAGCCAGGGCGGCGGCGGCCTCGCCGTGGACTGGGCCAACCGGCTGTCGAAGGCCATGAAGGAACTGGTGCCCGTCGTCAAGCCCCTGGCGGCGGCGTTCGCGCGGGCCGTGGCCCCCGCCGTGGAGCGGGTGATCGGGTTCATCGAGCGCCTGGCCAAGGGCATCAAGGACACCCCCGCCGAGACGCTGGAGAAGCGGTTCAAGCAGCTCGGTCCCGTGATCGGGATCGCCGGGGCCGCATTCGCCGTCATGTCCGGGTCCATGCTGTCGGACATCCCCGTCGTCGGAAACCTCCTCGGCGGCCTGACCGGCCCGTTCAAGGCCGTCGGCGGACAGCTCGGCACCGTCGCGATGCAAGCGGGCAAGCAGCTCATGCCCGCCCTGTCGGGCACCATCGGGGAAGTCGGCGGGCTCGGCGGCGCCCTCGGCGGCCTGGCCGCCCCCATCCTCATCGCCGTGGCCGCGTTCGCCGCCCTGATGGCCGCCAGCCCCAAATTCCGCGAGGCGGTCATGGGATTCGTGCGGGCGATATTCTCCGCGCTCAAGCCCGCGTTCAACGCCATCGTCAACGGGCTGAAGCTGATCATCCCGCCCATCTGGGATCTCATCCGGCAGATCGGGGATGCTCTCGCGCCCATCATCGAGCGGCTGATCCCGATCCTCCAGCCCCTCGGCAAGCTCCTCGGGTTCGTCATCACCATGGCGTTCAAGACGCTGGGGTTCTATATCAGGCTGCTGATGCCGGTCCTCACGTGGCTCATCGACGTGATCGGGAAGTCCTTGGTCATCGCCCTGGACTTCGCAGCCGCCGCGATCAACCGGGGCATCGTGATCTTCAACGCGATCAAGAACGCGATCATGACGGTCTGGCACTGGATCGTGGGCGGCTCGCCCGGCCTGGTGCCCGCCTTCCAGTTCCTCGCCACGATCATCAGCTCCACGGTCGGGTTCATCGGCACGATCATCAGTACCGTGTTCGGCGCGATCCGCTGGACGATCCAGGCCGTGTGGACCGCCATCACGACCGGGGCCACCTGGGCATGGAACATGCTCACGTCCATTGTCACGACCGCCGTGAACTGGGTCCGGATGATCATCTCCGCCGGGTGGAACGGGATCGTGGCGGTCACCCGGGCGGTGTGGAACGTCATCGTCCTGGCCGTCCAGGCCGCATGGAACTGGATCCGCGCGGCCGTGTCGGTCGCCGTGAACTTCGTCCGCTGGCTGGTCGTCTCGGCGTGGAACGGGCTCCGGGCCGCCACGGCGGCGGTGTGGAACGGGATCCTGACCGTGATCCGCAACGTGTGGAACTGGATCCGGGCGGCGGTGTCGGCAGCGGTCGGCTGGGTCCGCTGGGCCGTCACCGCCGCCTGGAACGCGATCCGGTCCGCGACCTCGGCCGTCTGGAACGCGATCCTCGGCGTCATCCGGAACGTGTGGAACTGGATCCGCGCCGCCGTGTCGGCGGCCGTGAACTGGATACGCGGATTCATCTCCGGTGCATGGAACGCCATCCGGGCGACTACCGGCGCGATCTGGAACGGGATCCTGTCCGTGATCCGGAACGTGTGGAATGGCATCAGGTCCGCGACCTCGGCCGCCATCAACTGGGTGCGCGGATTCGTGTCCGGCGCGTGGAACTGGCTACGGTCCACCACGGCCAGCGTGTGGAACGCGATCCGGGGCGTCCTGGCCGGGGTGTGGAATGGCATCCGGGGCGTCATCTCCGGGGCGCTCAACTGGATCAGGGGCCTGATCTCCTCGGCATGGAACTGGATCAGGCGTCTCACCAGCTCCCTGTGGAACGCGATCCTCAACGCGATCCGCAACGTGTGGAACAACATCCGCAACGCCGTGCAGTCCGCCGTGACCTGGGTCGGCACCCGGATCAATGCCGCGTGGAACTTCTGCAAGTCCGTCACGACGCAGTTCTGGGGGCAGATCCTCGGCAGCATCCGCAACGTGTGGAACAACATCCGCAACGCGATCGGCAGCGCCGTGGCATGGGTTCAGGGCCGGATGCAGGCGGCGTGGACCGCGATCCGCAACGCGGCCACCAATGCCTGGAACGGCATCCTCAACACCATCAAGAACGTCTGGGAGAAGCTGAAGGAGACCGTCCGCGCCCCGGTCCGCTGGGTCGTCAGGAACGTGATCAACAAGCTGATCAACGGCATCAACACGCTGATCACGAAAATCGGGATGGGCAAGATCGGCACCATCCAGGGATTCCGCAGCGGCGGCCGGGTCCCCGGCGGATGGGGTGGCGGTGACCGCGTGCCGCTGATGGCCGAGCCCGGCGAATGGGTCCTCACCAAGCAGCAGGCCCGGGGCATCGGCTACAACCGGCTCCGGAACCTGCCGCACTACCAGCACGGCGGGCCGGTCGGGTCCGAGCACACCATGGACGCCCACCCCGCGCCGCTGTTCGGCCTGCCCGGCTGGATCAAGGACATCGGCGGCGGCATCGCCCGCGTCACCGGCCTGGACGACCTGTGGAAGGGCGGCAAGGAACTCTTCGATGACGTCGTCGGCATGCTCACGTTCGCCGCCGCCGAGCTGTTCAAGCTCGCGGCCGAACCGCTCAAGAAAGCCGTGAAGCCCTGGGTCAACCACCCGAAGCTGTTCCCCGAGCGGTGGGGCGGCAAGACCATCACCCAGATCATCGACAAGGCCATCGAGTTCATCGCGTCCAAGGCGATGGGAGCCTGCGACGCGGGCGGCCTGGTCGCCCAGGCACTCACCTACGACGGGCACCGCTACATCTGGGGAGGCGCCTCCCAGCCCGAAGGCGGCTGGGACTGCTCGTCGTTCATCAACTTCATCGCCGGGTCGGCCGGACTCCCTCTGCCCGGCGGGTTCAAGGCCCCGTCCCGCGAGCACGGCCCCAACACCACGATGTGGCTCAACTTCGACAAGATGACCAACATCCCCTACGGGCAGATGCAGGCCGGGGACATCGCCGTCAACAACTCCCACATCATCCTCGTGACCGGGCCCGGCGGGAAGGGCTTCGCCGCACGCGGCGCCGACTCCGGGACCGGCCCGCAGAACATCCCCAACGGCAAGTACACGATCCGCCGGTGGAAGGACGGGGCCGGGGCCGCCGCCGGGGGATGCGACCCCTCCGGCGGCAACGCCAACGCCCACCTTCCCCCCGGCGGGGCGGTGCAGCGGTGGACGCCCATGGTGCAGCGGATGGCCGCCATGCACGGCATCCCCTGGACGACCAACGCGTGGCTGAAGCAGATCCAGAGCGAATCCGGCGGCGACCCGAACGCCCGCCAGCGGGTCATGGACGTCAACATGCGCAGCGGCGACCCCGCGATGGGCCTGCTTCAGGTCATCGGCTCGACGTTCAACGCCTACAACACCGGCCCGTTCCGGGGCCGCCCGCGCACCGACCCGCAGGCCAACATCTGGACCGCGATGAACTACGCGATCAAGAAGTACGGCAAGAACCGCATCACGTCCGTGATCGGGCACGGGCACGGGTACGCCCGGGGCGGCATCATCCGCGAACCCGTCGTCGGCTACGGGGTCCGGACCGGGGAACGGTACGAGATCGCGGAACGGGGACCGGAGATGATCACCCCCCTGGCCGGGAGCGCGGACATCACCCGCGGGCTCGGCACGTCCCGGTCCGGGGTCACCGTGAACGTGTACCCGAGGGAAGGCCAGGACGAGAGGGCGATCGCCGCCACCGTGTCCCGCGAGCTGGCCTGGGCGCAGGCAGGGGGCGCACGGTGACCGAGCCGACAGGCGACCCGCAGCAGGACCCCGGCACGCTGGCCGAGCCCCAGCTGACCCCGGTGCGCCGGTATGACCTGGAGTTCGACCGCCGCTACCTGGCCGACCAGCCGCCGCCCCAGCCGCCGCCCCAGCCCGGGGATCCCGAGTACCGGCCCGCCCTGGTGCCGGTGAGCTGGCACGGGATGGACCTCCAGTTCGACGAAGGCGGCTACGGCGGGGCCGGGGACTGGATGACCGGGATCGTGGAGAACGTCACCGGCTGGTACGCCACCCCCGGCCTGGAAGGCAACAACGCCGACCGCGCGCTGACCGACGGGGCCGTGGCCGGACCCAAGATCATCAGTGCCCGGGAGATCGCGATCGAAGGGGCGGCGGTCGGGCCGCGCGCCCGGCTCATGGCCTTCCGGGACCAGCTCGCCTACCGGGCCTCGACGCGGGAGCCGAAGGAACTCATCATCGGCGATCCGTGGCTCGGGACGGCCCTGTCCGCGATGGTCCGCGCCGACTCCGACAGTTTCCGGCACGCGTTCATCGGCGGGCCGACCGGGTTCCGGTACGAGGTCACCCTCACCGCCCACGATTGGCGCATCTACGAGCAGGAATGGCATCAGGTCGTCCTGACCACGACGACCGCGGGCGATGCCGGGCGTCCCTATGACCGGCTGTTCCATCATCCGCGCGAGGCGGACCCGGTGCCGGATCCGCTCAACGGGTGGCAGTACGAGGATCCGTACCCGGGCCGGTCGGCCGCCTACCTGCGCAACAGCGGGAACGCGCCCGCCCCCGTCTACGCGACCTACGAGGGGGACCTGTCCGAGTCGCATCTGACCGACGAGACCGACACGCTCATCCTGGCATCGCTGGGCCTGGGCGGCGTCACGATCCACGTGGCCACCGAGACGATGACCGCTGAGGCCCCCGGCGGGGCCGCCCGTGCCGAGTGGGTCCTGCCCGGCTCCCGGCCGCTGGTCATCCCCCCGTTCACCACCGCCCGCTGGCACCTGTACGCGCAGGGGTCCGGGCACGTCACCCTGTCCTGGAGGTCCGCGTGGACGTGATGCCCACCCCGCTCCCGGGTCCCGCGCAGATGCCCGGCTATCCGCCGCTACCTGCCCAGTGGACGTTCTGGGCCGACACGATCATCGGACATGAGCCCCTCGGCCACCTCCAGCCGTCGGCGTTCAATGCGAGCCGTCACCTGTCCGGGTTCGGATCGGGCTCGGTCACTCTGCCCGTGACGTCCAGCGCCATGGACCAGGCACGGCTGATGAAGCTGTGGTCCTGGCGGCTGTGGGCATACTACGGGGGCCGCCCGTGGTGGTGCGGCGTCCCCACCGGCATCGCCGACGACTCCGGGCCGACCGCCTCCCTCACGCTGACCGAGCTGCCCGGCTACCTCGAAAAGCGGCAGTTCGATGTTCACCCGTCCCAGCGGTTCGACCAGGTCGAGCAGGTGCAGATCGCCGCCACGCTGGCCGCCCCGGTCACCGACGTCGGGGTCAGCATCATCACCAGCGCCGGGCCGGGCTTCCTCCGCGACCGGACCTATGAGTACCTCGAATCGGACCACCGCGCCCAGCTCCTGAAAAACCTCTCGGAGGTCATCTCCGGACCCCAGTACCGGGCCGAGTACTCGGTCAGCTCCGCCGGGCGCCCGGTGTGCTCGCTGCGGATCGCCTACCCGCGCGTCGGCGGGCCGACCGGACTGGGCGTTTCCGTGCCCGGGTCCGCGACCGGGTTCGACGCCAAGTGGGACGCCGACGAACTCCGCACCCGAACCTTCGCCGTGGGAGAGGTCCCCGAGGACGCACCCGAAGGCACCCCGAAACCGGTCGCGATCAAGGACGTGCCGCAGGCGGGCCTGCCCCGCCTGGACGAGGTAGACGACTACCCCGGCGTCATCCTCCAGTCCACCCTCATCGAGCGGGCCGCGGCCGCGTCCATGCAGTACGCCCAGCCCGTCCTGGACCTGACGGCATCCGCTGTCGCCAGCAGCCCGCCGCTCACGTCCTACGCGCCCGGCGACGACGTGACCGTTCGCGTGGCGACCCCGCTGCTGCCCGGCGGGCTCGACGTGACCGGGCAGCTCACCGAGGTGTCCGTCAACGCCGCCACGGGCGCCGTGGCCTGGACCGTCGCCGTCACCCAGCCGCCGCCGAGGGCACGCGAGACCCTCAGCGGGCGGCTGGACCGAATCGACCTCACGGTGCGCTCGGCCTACCGCCGCCGGATGCAGCCGCTCACGTAAGGAGACCGTCTTGACCCGCAGCTACCCGCCGCCGTCCGGCCGGAGCATCGCGCCGATGGCCGATGACCTGGAAGGCACCGACGAGTTCGGCACCCCGTACGGGCTCCTGAAGTGGGGGCAGGCCGGGATCTACAACGCCGTCGATGACCGGACCGTTATCACGGCCCTGTCCGATTCCGTCGTCGGCGTCGTCCGCCCCGCCCGGCTCACGGCCGGGACCGGTCTCACGATCAACGTGCATCCCGGCTGGCTGGCCATCGCTTCCGCCGACGACGGCACCCACTGCGTGGTCGGGTCCCGGCAGACCCACACGGTCACCGAGACCGGCGGCGGGAATGCCGCCCGCGTCGACCACGTGTGGATCGACACCGACCCCGACAACGGACGCTGGTACATGCGGCTGGTCCCGCAGGGCACCACCATCGGGCGGTCCGGGGTGTCCATCGGCCGCATCACCGTCCCGGCCGGGGCCAACCTCGCCTCGCAGATGACGTTCACGTCCCTGGTCCCCACCCTCGGGCGGCACGCCGACGCGAACCACATCCAGAACGGCGGCACGTCCCTGAACCGGCTCACCCCGAACTACCCGATCGCCCCGTACCAGATCCGGCCCGCCCGCACATTCGTGGTCCACGCCTGGGGCGACGGATACATGGGCGTGCAGGCCCGCAGCGTCCGGTTCCGCTGCTCCTACCCCTCGTCCCCGATCCTGTACCTGGTCACCAACGACTGGATCAACCCGCGCGAGCGGTTCGACTGGGAATGCACCGTGACCATGATGGTGAATCCCACCGTGGACAGCTTCCGCACCCACATGCGGGCGGTCATCACCCGGTGGAGCGACCCCAGCACCCAGTCCGGGCACACCTGGCAGAACCGGACCATGGCGGCCGTCCGCAACGCCTGGGGCCAGCCCCACCTGGGCGTCAACCCGAACTGGACCGAGATCCAGGTGCAGGGCGCGTTCACCGGGATCTCCTCGGGCCAGATGCTCACCTGCCACGGCTCAACGTTCGAGACCTACGAGCCCTACCTGGACTAGGAGAGGCAAGCCATGACCGAGCCGTTCCCGTACGAGACCACCGGCGCCGCGATGTGGGGCCAGTCCGGCGTCTACTCCGCGCACAATGACCGGTTCCTCGTCACCGCCCTGGGCATGGGCCGCTCCGGGGTCATCCGGCCCCTGGAGACCACCGTCGTGCCGGGCACCCTCACCATCGAGACCGCGGCGGGCTGGGCAGCGATCGCGGACGCGGGCGACGGCACCCACATGATCGTCGGCTCCGAGATTCCCGGCCTGATCGAGATCCTGCCCGGCAGCGCCGACGGCGACCGCGATGACGTGATCTGGTGCGACGTGTTCGCCGAGCAGGGCCGGTGGAGCATCGGCGTCATCTTCGAGTCCGACACGACCGACCGGGCCGGGGTGCGGCTCGGGACCGTACATGTTCCCGCCGGGACCGAGGACGTCAACACGGTGACCGTCTACCCCCGCCCGCCGGATTTCTCCGCGCTCCCCGGACCGCCGGGACCATCGGGGCCGCCCGGACCCTACGGGCCGCAAGGACCGGTCGGGCCGCCCGGCGCCCAGGGCAACCAGGGCTCCGGCGTCGTCATCCTCGGCATTCTGAACGACACCAGCGAACTGCCCGGCGACGGGTTCCCCGGGGCGGGCTGGCTCATCGACGGTGAGCTGTGGGTCTGGACCGGGCCGCCCGGCGACACGATCGCGATCCCCGGCCCGCCGGGACCCGCAGGCCCCCCGGGACCGCCAGGCTCAGGCGGGCCCACCGGCCCGTCCGGCGCGCCGGGCAGCCCGGGACCGGCGGGCGTCACCGGGCCGCAGGGACCGCCCGGCCCCGAAGGCCCGCAGGGACCGCCCGGCGGGCTCGACGAGTCTGTTCCGCGTGGCCTGCTCGGCCGCCACGTCAACGTTGACACCAATATGGGCCGCATCTCCACGAGCTTCGCGACCGCCGTCAACATCGCGTGGGTCAACCAGGTATGGCAGGCCGGGCGCATCTACCGGATCCGCGGATTCACCCCCGCCGCGAACCGGACCGGGGCCAGCCCCCGGCTGATGTGCGCGCTGGGCCGCGAGAACCCTCCCGGACCGGTCGTGACGCTCGGCCCCGCCGAATGGTCCTTCACGGCCGACAGCCCGGATCGGTACCGGCCCATGTGGGCCGAATACGTCGGGCCGATGCCTCCCGGGGGCCCCTACCACGCGGTGATGCGCTTCTGGACCACGGACGGCACATTCGCCCCCGACATCACGCAGTCCGGGGTCGTCCTCACCGTCGAGGACCTCGGCCCGGAACCATGACCAGACAGGGGGAGCGAGCATGACCGAGAACTGGGCCAACGTCGGCGTGATGCAGGGACCGCCGGGACCGGCGGGACCGGCGGGCCAGCCCGGACCCGAAGGCGCGGGCGGCAGCCCCGGCAGTCCCGGACCCGCAGGACCCGCAGGACCCCCCGGGGGCACCGGGCCCGCAGGACCGCCCGGCCAGCTCGGACCCGTCGGCCCGCCCGGGGCGACCGGCCCGGCGGGACCGCCAGGACCCCGGGGCGAGAACGGCGAGCCCATCAAGATCGCGATGGAATCCTGGTCCGCCCAGATCAACATTCCCGCCAACACGTGGTACGACCTCGCGGGCATCACCTTCACCCTGGACGAGGCCGCCACCGTCCTGTTCCAGGCCGGACTAGCCGGGAGCCAGCCGGGAGCAGGGGGCGTCTATCACGTCAGCATCGTGGTCAATGGCACCCGCCACGACTTCGACCGGTCGGGCACCATCACCGGCCAGATCTTCACGACCGGCACCGTACCGGTGGAACTGCCCGCCGGAACCCACACGGCCATCCTGCGGATCTTCACCACCGCCGCGAACGCGACCGCCACCACCCGTTCGGTGGCCGCGTTCAACATGGGCGTTGGCGGCGTCGTTCCCGGACCTCCCGGACCCCCGGGACCGCCCGGCCGTGGCATGAGCGGCAACGGGCAGGTATTCCAGTACCTGACCCCGCCCGGCGAGTGGGTGGACCTGTCCGCGTCATTCACCCTGCCGCGCGCCCACCTTCATACCCCCGGGGCCGGGTTCCGCCTCCGCTCCATCGGGCAGCTCGGCGGCGATATCGGCTCCCCGGGACAGGCCACGCTGCGGATCGGGCTCCCGTCGGTCCACTCCGCCGCCGGGTCCTTCGGGCCAGACGTGCCGCTGGAGACCGGTGAACTCCCGCCCAGCTCCACCGACCGCTTGTGGGCGTGCGAGTGGACCGTCCTGTACCAGCAGCCGATCAATAACCAGCACACGGTCCGCGTCACCGCGATCCTCACGTTCAACGGGGAAACCGTCATGCGGACAACGACCATCACCTCCAGCTACGAGGAATCGTTCCCCGATCCGCTCGCAATCCGCGTCATCGGCATGAGCACCCAGAACGGGTTCATCGGCATGGGCGCCACGATCGAGCCCATCGGCGCACCGTAAGGAAGGAGAGAGGAAATGAACGTCGACACGCTGCTGAAGGCCATGCCGGGCCTGGCCCGTGCCCGCGCCCAGACCTGCCTGCCCTACATGGAGACGGCCTGCCGCAAGTACTCGATCACCACCCAGGCGCGGCTGTGGATGTGGCTCGCCCAGATCGGGCACGAATCAGTCTCGCTCCGCTACTTCGAGGAGATCGCCTCCGGCGCCGCCTACGAGGGACGCAAGGACCTCGGGAACACCCAGCCCGGCGACGGCAAGCGGTTCAAGGGCCGGGGACCCATCCAGATCACCGGCCGGTACAACTACACCGCCGCCGCCAAGGCCCTCGGCCTGAACCTCGTCAACAACCCGGCCATGGCCGCCCAGCCGCAGTACGCGTTCCACGTGTCGGCCTGGTGGTGGGGCACCCACGGCCTGAACACCTTCGCCGACAAGCAGGACGTCACCGGCGCCACCCGGCGCATCAACGGCGGCACCAACGGCCTGGCCGACCGCCGCACCCGGTTCACCCGCTGCAAGAACCTCGGCGGCGCCGTCCTCCTCGGCCCGGCCGCCCCGCCCAAACCGCCCAAGCCCGGCATGCCCGCGCCCGCGTTCCCGTACCCCGCCGGGCACTACATCGCCACCGCCCGCAAAGACCCCAAGTGCCACTCCGGATGCTTCGGCGGCAACGACTCCGGCAACACCCGCAGATGGCAGCAGCGGATGAAAGACCGCGGCTGGAACATCAAGCCAGACGGATGCTACGGACCCAAGTCCCTCGCCGTCTGCCGATCCTTCCAGGGCGACAAGGGACTCAAGAGCGACGGGCTCGTCGGCCCCAAAACCTGGGCAATGTCATGGACCGCATCCATCACCTAGCACGACGACTCACAGCACCGTTCACCAGACCGCACGGCAAGCACACCAGGAGGACCGCCATGACCGAACAGCCCGACATCGAGCCCGCCGCCCCCGGCAACGACGAAGACGGATGGGACCACGCCCACCCGGCCGGAGGCGACCCCGGCGACGAGGCACCCGACGAGCACCAGGACCAGGAGGAGGAGCCGACATGAAGGACTGGCCGGTCGCGCTGGTCCTCGCCATCGGCGTGGCCATCGCCCTGCCCGCGTCCCTGATCATCGCCGCCCTGCACCCGGCCCCCTCCGACCCCGAGCTGATCGCGGTCATCTCCACCCTCGCCGGGGCAGCAGTCGGCGCCGTCGGCGGCTACCTCGCCCGCGAACACCCCGAGCACGGGCCGGACAGCCCCGCTGACGGCCCCGGCGGTGACGGGCACCTGCACATACCCCAGCAGCGCCCCGGGAGCTAGGCAGACACGCCCCTGCCCGCCTGCGGGCCGATCCCGCCGACAGCATCTATCCTGGTCACGGCTGCCTTTCGCTGGGGCAGGCATCGGTTGTTATGTGCAGCGGGCGGGCGGTCCCACGGTCGGAGGGGCCGCCCTCTCGTTCAGTTCGGCGCGATCGGGAACGGCAGAGTCATCCCGTCCACGTCCGTGCCGAACCGCATGTAGGCGCACTCCTCCGGAACACTGGGATCAAACACCTCGACCAGCCACAGCTTGCCCGTCTCCACGGCCGCCTCGATGAGACCCACGTGCCGCTCGGACACGGTCATCCCCGCAAGCTCGATCTCGGCCACGTCATCATCATCGAACGTGACCCACTCCTCGGCCACGACCTCACGCGCGACGTACACCCGGAACCGCATGTCGCTCATGAGCCCGCCTCCCCGGTCCAGTCATGACACCGCCCGCAATAGCCCTCGCGGACATCGCCGGGATTCCAGCTCGTCTTGTGACAGCGCGGACAGGTGAACGCGGGACCGCCCGCACAGCCCGGTACCCACCTCGACGCGATCCGCGTCCACCGGCACTGACCGGCCCTCTGCGCGTCCTCGGCCGTGAACTCCGACCCGTCTATCAGCCGCGCCTTGTAGAACGCGAACGCGCCGCCCGGCTGCAACGCCACCAGCTTCCCGCACCGGCACCGTGCCCCCGTCAGCAGCCGCACCGCCAGCCCCTCCGCCGCGTCCGCCGGATGCGAATGATCCTCCACGATCACCCGCGCCCCCCGGTACAGGGCCGACGCCCACCAGGCCGCCTCACTCACCGGCACGTCCTCATGCAGGAAACCGATCTCGAACTCCCGCGCCCCCGTACGCCCGACCAGATCCACGGCCGCGAGCATCCGCGCATGCTGATCCGGGGTCAGCGCCCGCCGCTCAGCCATCTCCGGCCGCCCTCGCCTGCCCGCTCATCCAGCTCAGATCCAGAGCCCCCGACGAGTCCAGGTCCGCGAGCGTCGCATCCGTCAGTCGCACCCAGTAGCCCCGCCGCAAATACTGGACCGCAGCGATCACCGCATCCACCGACCGGGAAAACCTGAGCGTCTTCGGCTGCGCCCCCGCATCCTTCCGGAGCACGATCCCGAACGGCTGTGCGGCCTTGACCATCCGTCCCGTGGTGCTCGTCGCGGCCGTCACGTCCGCTCCAGCCGGTACAGAACGAACGTCACCGGATCCCGCACCACCGCCGCGCCCCGCTTCGAGACCCCCACGCACTCGAACAGGTCACCCGGCTTCGGCCCGTCCACCGGCCCCGCCCGCCGCACGTAAGCAGTCCCCGGCCGGTACACGTACTTGCCCGACCGGTTATTCCCCTCCCGCACGATCCCGCGCTCCGGATTCTCCCGCGCCATCCGCGCCAGTGCCTGGCCGACGACCCCCGCATCCGCCTCGACAGCCGTGGCCACGTCCGCATAGAACATGACCTCGCCCGGATGATCCTGCAAATGCCGCAGCGCACGCACCGACACAGTCGCCGGGCTGCGAACCTCCTCGTCACTCACCCCGATCACCCCGACCGGGAATGTCGATCAGACGGGCATCACGGCGGCATTCCTCCGCTGTCAGATGCGGATCCCACGAGAACCACTCGCACCCCTGTGTGCGGCAGAATGCCTGATCCCCGAGCGAGACCGCCGCAGGCTTCCCGCACCCCGGACAGAACAAACCAGTCGGCGCCCCCGGCTCCGCCGGACGGGACGGGATACTCACGCCCAGCGTCGCCGACACCAGCCGGTCAAGCGCCTCCGGCACCACCCCGAACGTGCCGTCGTCCGCCGCCGTCTGCTCCGGCGGCTCGACGTTCGTCTCTACCTCGCCGCTGTCCCCCCACCGCATCGCGGTGTACGTGAACCCCTCACGATCCACCGCGCTGATGACCGCCACCCGCACCGCGTCCGGCTGCTCCGATACCCGGCGCTCCCGTGCCGCCTCCGCGTGACGGCTTACCGTCCCCGGGTCTGCGTCATCATCTTGCAGCGCCCAGCCCGATGACCGGAACGCATACCCGTACAGGTCATCCTTCGCTGCCGCCAACGGCAGCAGCTCGCTGAACATCTCGACCCGCTCCGTGAGCATGCCCAGAACAGCGGGGGGGGGGGCTGCTTCCCAAATGCTGGTCGGGATATTGAACGGGCTGAGCCGGACCTCGTCCCCCGACACGTACAGGAGATACAGGTCTGGCGGTTCATCCGATCTGTCGCGTACCTCGGCGGCGACCTGCTCCATGATCAGGTCCTGGACATTCCCCATCTGCGTACCCCCTCTGTAGCTGCCTAGGCAGCTATGCCGGTTGCTATGGCAGGGCACGGTACTCCCGTCGGAAACGGACAGCAAGTGTCCGGATGCAGCGTGTTACGGGGGTGAGTGTGGTTAAAGCCATGTGAGAGAATGCATCAAATGCCCTGTTCTTAAGGGATTTGCTCGCTCGCCAGTGTCTTAACAGATGGGTCTGTGCTGTCCACTAAGGATTCACCTGTTAAAATGGATAATGGCTGGTCAGAGGCATGATCAGCCAGGAAGGAACCATGGACACGAAGGCAACCCGGGCCCTCATCGCCACGCGCAAGTCCGGCAAGATCCGCGACGGTGGCACCCAACGCGACGGCATCACCCACGACACGCAGGATGACGGCAGCCACGCCTTCTGCGACCGCCAGGGATGGACCGTCACCGGCGTAGCCCGCGACACTATTAGTGGCCGTACCGCACCGATCGACCGGAAGAACCTCGGCCGGTGGCTCAAAGACCCCGGGCTCCGCACCCGGTACGACGTCATCGTGGCCTACAAGTCCGACCGGTACTCACGCGGCGAGGACACCGACTGGTCACGCATCGAGACATGGGCCGCTGATCACGGGAAGACCCTCGTCATGGTCGATAACGGCACCGGCATCCGGTACCCGGCCCGCGATGACTCCGACTACTGGCAGTGGGTGTCAGCCAAGCGGCAGGCAGGCCGTGAGTGGAATGAAATCCGCGAACGCTCCGTCCGGACCCAGAAAACGCTCCGTAATGCGGGTGCGCTAGTCGGACGCCCGCCCTTCGGATACGTGCCTGACGGCAACACGTACAGCAAGGGGCTCGTGCCCACCGAGGAAGGCCGCCGTCTAGTGCCGCAGATCTACCAGCGGTGCATCGCCGGGGAATCCCTCGCCAGCATCGCTCGGTGGCTGGATGCTGAGACCTGGCCCGGTATCCCGTTCCGCTACCACCGCTGGTACCCCGCCCAGGTCGGGCGGCTGATCCGGAAGCCGACCTACATAGGCCAGCGGTGTGCCACGCCGGAGACGAACACCACCCTGGTCTACGGGAAAACGCTGCTGACCTGTGAGCCGCTTGTCGATGCTGGCACATTCACTCGCGCCGCTCTGGCCCTGGAGGAACGCCCGAAGCGGGGCCCGGCCAAGGCTGAGAACCGTGCCATGCTAGCCGGGGTCCTATTCTGCCCGCACTGCCCGAATAACTCACCTATGTACCGGATTCCATCCCGGTCCCATCGGCCTGGTGTCCCGAACCTCTTGTACTACCGGTGCTTCGGCCGTGGCTCCCAGCGCAAGGGCTGCGGGAACTCCGTCCGCCTGGATGAGGTCGACGACATCATGAACGACATTATGCATCTGGACTTCAACAAGCCGATCAAGGCATGGACGATCATCCCGGGAAACGAGGCCGAGATCGAGGCCCGTATCGAGGAGGTCAACTTTAAGCTGAGGCAGCTTCCGCAACTCAACCTAGATTTCGATGAGGAGGACCGGCGGCGGGCGCTGCTGCGTGACCAGCTCACCGAGGCAAGAAATGCTGAGCGGCACGAGGATGAGGTCATCTGGTCGGAGACCGACGAGCGCTACAGCGAGCAGTGGGACCGGACCCCGGTCCACCAGCGCGCAGCATGGCTGGCGGACAAAGGATTCACGGTCACCGCGACCAAGGACGACGCCGGGGAAGTTGTCGTGAAGGTGTATCTAGCGGCAGA
>Ga0136643_10000897_pt1 | contig 34888 bp, 17 predicted proteins | sample TergutLab28metaG_FD_96883 | JGI IMG/M metagenome (GOLD analysis project Ga0136643, IMG submission 96883) | Labiotermes labralis P1 segment gut microbial communities from Petit-Saut dam, French Guiana - Lab288 P1 (version 3) (version 3) | ecosystem: Host-associated > Arthropoda: Insects >...
TACGTGTATATTATATTCTCATTGAGTTTGGTATCCCTAGGAAACTTGTAAGGTTAATAAAGATGAGTCTGTTTGAAAGATTTAGCAGAGTCCGGGTAGGCAAGAATGTGTCTGACAGGTTCCCTATTAGGAATGGCTTGAAACAAGGAGACGCTCTATCACCACTGCTTTTTAACTTTGCTTTAGAGTAAGCCATTAGGAGGGTTCAGGTAAACCAGGATGGCTTGAAACTAAATGGTACACATCAGCTTCTGGCTTATGCCGATGATGTTAATATACTGGGAGAAAGCATACATACTCTAAAGGAAAATGTAGAAGCTTTAGTGCCTGCTACTAGGGAGATTGGATTGGAAGGAATTGCTGATAAAACTAAGTACATGGTCATGTCTCGAGATCAGAATGCAGGACGAATTCACAGTGTGAGGAATGATAATAGTACATTCGAGAGGGTGGAAGAGTTTAAATATTTGAGAACAACTTTAACAAATCAAAATTGTATTGCGGAAGAAATTAAGAGCAGATTGAGGTCAGGAAATGCTTGCTATGATTCGGTGTAGAATCTTTCGTCTTCCAGGTTGCTATCCAAAAATTTAAAGATCAAGATATATAGAACTATAATTTTGCCGGTTGTTTTGTATTTGTGTGAAATTTGGTCGCTGACATTACGGGAGGAAAGGAAGCTGAGGGTGTTTGAGAACATGTGTTGAGGAGAATATTTGGACCTAGGAGGGACGAGGTAACGGGGGAATGGAGAGATTGCATAAAGAGGAGTTAAATGATTTGTACTCCTCACCCAATATTGTGCGGGTGATAAAATCGAGAAGAATGAGATGAACTGAGCATGTGGCGCGTATGGGTGAGGAGAGGGTGGTGTATAGGGTCTTGGTGGGGAAACCGGAGGGAAAGAGACCACTGGGGGACCTAGGCGTAGATGGGTGGATAATATTAGGATGGATCTCCAGGAGGTGGGATGTAGGTATGTGGACTGGATTGTGCAGGTCCAGGACAGAGACAGATGGCGGACGCCTGTGAGTGCGGCAATGAACCTTCGGGTTCCGTGAAATGCGGGGAATTTCTTGACTAGCTGCAAACAAGTTAGCTACTCAAGAAGGACTCTGCAGCATGGAGTAACTAAGTAGGTAAGAGGTATATATTTACTAATTTTTTAATTTGGTATTAGAAGAAAGTGAGCGGTCAATAACACTCCAACCGCTTATCACCGTGAAAAGCCCCTAGTACTCAATGAATATGAGGTTGGGTGGGTACCAGAGTTGGTACAGACGATATGGGAAAAGAAAAATCACTAACCCTTGTTGGGATTGGAACCCCGGTTTGTCCACCCCGTAGTCTAGTCATTGTACTGGCTCCTCTTGCGTCTAATTTCTATTTGGAAAACACTGTTTGCCAATACATTCTAAAACCGAATCTCCAGGCTTGTTATGTTTTCAGTAAGCCTGTCTCATATTCTGGAGGCAGCAGATTCGAACTGTACCTGCTGGCTACTCCAACATTTTATGAGGAATTTTCTCAGTTCTTCGAAACAAGAACAAGCGAAAGATAATTATTCGACATTGACAGGTAGTTTAAAGACGAAACAACAAGAACGCCAGGATATGCCGCCTGTGACCCGAGTATTTAACTCGGGACTTCAGAATATAAAGTAAAGGTACTACATATTTAATCGCAGGGGTGGTTAGTGGAATGTATTCATATATTAAATAATTGAACTTTATATGTTAAATGAAATATGTAACATGTTATGTAACTTTTCTTGAAACGATGATAACCTTATATAGTTAGTTACTCAGTTGGTCAAGAAATTTTCTGAAATTCGAAGTTGCATCACTTTGTTCATTGTATAATATTCTGAATCTGATTAATCAAACATTTTTTCATTAATAAGCATGGAGAGAATGAGGGTATAGTCCAGGTAGCATTAATATTAACCTCTGAACTGGATGAGGAAGAGACGTCAGCTTCACATTGCAGCTGATTTACGCCTAGCCGAAGATGTCGCCATAACCACTGGTCTGAGTGGGCCACCGAACAAATCTGGAAAATGTGACGGAGATAAAACTCCATGCCACCCACGGTCTTCCTTTCTGAAGTCGGTAACAATGTTCTAAGAAAATTGTTCAGGTTTATTCACATTCAATTATGGATCCCAAAAGGTTTCATGCTTTGAGTTTCTGACACCAACTTTGTATAGATATTTATGCTTCTTTGTATTGGTGTTAACCTGTCTTGTGTATAGATTCCGCCTTGGTTTGTTCAGACACTAAATATTATGGTAATTATCACAACTCTTTAAGTCACTCATACAGAAATAATTATCTGTCCTACTTTCTACAAGTGCTCTAGTCACTGTTATTTCAAGCACGCTGAGCCCTCGTAAATAGCTACGAATTTGGGGCGTTTTAAACACGGTGCGAACCTCAGCGTTTTGTGCAATACATAGAATACCTTGACTAGCTGCGATATTATCACTGCACAAAGAGAGTCTTACAAAATGTGTTTTTATCTAAGGCCGAATTAATTCAAAAAACATTATAGTAAATGTAGGACTTCATCAGTCTCCACAGAATAACAGCAAATTATGAATTCCTAAATTTTCTTCCTTCAAATAAAACTCCTGAAAGTAAGAATTTCCTTCCTTTGGAGTTGCTGTGGTTCCTGTATGGAGCAAGTGTATGGAGCACGTGTATGGAGCACATGTGGATGTTTCAGCGACTGCTGAAACCACCCTCGTTGCTTATTTTGGAGAGGGGGAGGGACAGCGGGTTCATTTTGCACTCACAACACGTGATCGGTTTAGCCTTTCCACCAGATGGAATGCTAGTTTGGGAACCTTGTTGCCAAATTATTTGTGACCCCCTTTGCTCCGCTCCGCCGGGACCGACGACAACCTAACAGCCACGCGAAGACTAATTGGCAGGGTAAAGTTACGTCTTTGTCTGATTTAAACTGATTTTGTTTTACTTTCTGAGGAAAGAATAGTCTAAGTAATAATGGGGGGAAAAACATGGCTCTGTTGTTGCAGTTCAGTATGAAATGGAATTTTTCAAGACAAGTATGTTTTTATTTGTGTGTGTGTGTATGTATATATATACACCATGTATACATATATACAACACATTTAGAACTACCAATTTTAGTAAATATGAAGTATACATCCGATAGCCTATATTATTTTAAAATATGTTATAACATGCTTCCTTTCTCTACGACTTAAATTCCCTTTATTATATAAACTGTATTTAGTCAGGCTAGTCCAAATTTCCTCCGGCTAAATAAGGATAATTTTATTGATTTTATCTGTTAAATTGGAGACTTCGTTATTGATGTCTTGTATATGTGTCATCGGAGTTAGAAAACTGGATCAAATTTTGTATGAGAAAGGGTAAACGAAGTCTCTGAGAAAATACTATCTGCTCTTCCATTTCATGAGTAAGTCTGCTTGACATGCAGTTGTTTTGAATATGTTTATTATTCCATCCCGGTATAAATTCCATCGAAAATTCAAACAGCAATTTTGACAATTCCCGTCTCGAGCTATATTTTCTGCATTTAACCCTTAAGTGAGCGTTTGTATATTTCACAGACATAAAAGAATATTATAAAATTAGAGTTTCACTGAATATTCACTTCATAAATTCGAAAGTTCTTACGAAACAGCATGATACATCTTGCCGACAAAGTACGACGCTGCAGTGTTTACAGAGTCACATTGACCCTTATTTGCATTATATTTGGTAAAACATAGCTCAAATTACCGTAAAACTACTGCCAAAATTAAGCATTGTGTCTTCGTTTACTGATGAGTTATGATTGTCGCAGTTACACAGACGTCTTCTTTTTACAGAGAAATGGGCTTAATAATAATAATAATAATAATAATTAGAAAGATGCTAACAATGTATAAAATGCATCACCCAAAAGGTGACATAGACAGGCTATATGTAAAGAGGAAAGAAGGAGGGAGAGGACTGGTACACATCGAAGCGGCATATAAAGTAGAAATAATTAATATTGCAGAATAACTTAACAAAAATTATAAAAAAGACCCATTTGTAAATATTGTTAAAAGCCAAGGAAACATTCAACTAAATACGAACTCAATAATTAAGACAGCAGCAAATATTACAGAAGAATTAAATCAACCAAATGAGAAGAGTGACGCAAAACAGGATGGTATACAACACACACAGGCAAGATTGGGAGAGTCCCTAAAAAAAAATGGGAAACCAAAGTAATGCTTGGGTAGTACATTAGAAGTATAGATAGACAGCTTATTAGTGAAGAAGACACGTTCCTCTGACTGTCAAAGGGAGACTTAAAAGCAGGAACTGAAAGTGAAATAGTGGCAGCACAAGACCAGGCATTACAAACAAAATATTAAGCGACAAACGTATTGAACACAGAGACAGATAGCAAGTGCAGACTTTACCAACAATTTGATGAGATAATAGACCACATAATATCAGCATGCCCAATACTGGCAAAAGAAGAGTACATAAAAAGACATGATAGAGTGTGTGCACAACTACGTTTCAACATATGCAAGGAAACAGGGATAAAATTGGACCAAAAAAAAACACTGGTATGAACATGTGCTAAAATCAGTAGAAACAATTCAAGGAGGCAAGGTAAACTTATTGTGGAATCAACAAGTACAAACTGACAGAACTATCCCCAACAACAAGCCAGACACTATAATCCTTGATAATGAAAAGGGAACATGTATGTTAATAGACGTTGCAATCTCAGGAGACAGAATTGTGATTAAAAAAGAAGCCGAGAAGATTCTAAAATATAAAGACCTTACAATAGAAATAAAGCGCATGTGGAATGTAAAAACAAAGGTGATACCAGTAATAATAGGAGCGACTCGGACTATTTCAAAGTCATTTAGAAAATACGTGAGCAACATACCAGGAAAACATGAAATCAAGGAACTAGAGAAAACAACCATATTGGGCACTGCACACATACTTCAGAAAGTGCTAATGTAAAAATACAATAGATTCAATACTGGAACTAACGATATAAGCACCATGAATAGTAACAACAGAACAGCTGCAACACTGTATTCCCTAGGGACATAGTTTTTCTCAGGAATATAAGTATAAATATCCTGCATAAATGGGATTATTATTATTATTATTATTATTATTATTAGCGAACACTGTATTATTGCGATTTATAGCATTCAAGTTTTCTCTGTCACAGTTTTAACCGTAAGAATTTGTTCTGAAATTAATTGTTTGCCAATACGGATTTCATAGCTAACATCCTAGGAGCTTAGTAGTAGAAAATTTTGACGTGACCTGAATACGAACGTATTGCAATACCATAGGCACGTACGTCACATTTTCCCTTCTTTGCTAGTAAGTCTGTATTCCAGGTTGCATTCCTACCCAAAGATATTTGTGCCTCTGTTTTGTGGTATTTATGTTTTCTGTTACCACAAATATTTCCACTCCTTACCTTTTAACCTGTAACGAGTTTGAAATTATGTACACTTACATCTGTGGTATATTTAGTACAAATAAAGCTGTCTCTGTCAACGCCATGAAAGTACATGAATGGAGTAGGAGAGAATATTTTCATTCATTCTTAACCTCGAGACCTATGAATGTGAATGATCAACATCAAGCCCTAACCGCTTTACCCATAGTACCCATAGAATAAGAGTCTGGATGAGCCCCAGAGCGGCTCAAGACGCTTTGGGTAAGAAAAAAATGCCTTGCTGCTGTAGGGATTCGAATCATGTATCGTCCAACCCGTAGCCTAGTCATTATACCGACTACGCTACCATCAAATTTGCTTTCTTCTCTTTCTCTAAATTAGTGCATTTGGTACGAGACCTTTTACCATATCTTGCTGTACGAAACGTTAATTTTCTTGTTCTCATTAGGGAAACGTTTTAAAATTACTACTGTTAGTGTCCTGTGCATTATTAATACCATTTATTTTGTCCCCTAACTTCCATGTTACATTTATGTTAAATTTATTCGTATCATAGCCTTGATTTTCCTGTTTCTTAATTAAAATTCTTACCCTTACTCGTCTTCCCACAAAAACTAAAGCAAATGTGTTTAATGTAACTAGAATAAATGTTCGTGCTTGTGAAACGTCTTAACCTTGAATAAGATAACGAACGGTCCAGTACATTTGTTTACATTTGATTTGCCATATGTGATGTAATACTTACATCTAATTTTACACTACTTGTCTTGTCAAAATTCCACATGCGCCGTCATGAATCAAGATGTTGATTTCTGATCGACAAATCTCCCTCTGTCCGTCATTGGTACACTAAACACTAAACGTATTTTGAATACTCTTATGATTTTGCTGCAACAAATAGCATACGTTAAGTCCAGTACTTACTTATAATTTCGGAGAATATACGGCCTCGAAACAACAAGCCAACACTGTACAATTTTGATGAAGAAACCTCTCCTTTTCTGAATTCTCGATCTTTTAATTCATGTATAGTCAATTATGCTGTGCAGTAACAAACGAAGGTCATTTCTGAAGAACTCATTAAAGTTACTTGTGTGACGTAATTGTATAGTTCCCATCGTTATGTTATCTCTTATATTTTACAGGATAACAATTTAAATGTAATCTACTCTGTAGTAATACGTGCTATTGCCACCGTCATGTTGACATATGTAATCATATTACCGTGGTGTCAAAGATAGAATCCTCGTGCTTCTGCTGTTGAATGAATAATTGGCTATTCAAATATTCGTATTCTTAAAACGTGTTTTAATTTGTAAACACGGATGATCTGCAATAAGTTCCCAAATTCAGATCACAGCCTTTGTTAAGAACGGCTTTATCGAACTTCAAACAATGAACATGCAAAAGACGTGTAACTTATTCCAAGGCTTAGATCTCGAACCTCTTAACAGAGGGATTTGGTTTACGTTCAAGACACAGCATTTACTGGAACAAAAGATAGCTGAGGGCGACATACGGTAACGCAGATATGCTGCTTATGAAGAAGAAAGCTAATAGCATTTGTTTGATAGGACTGGATCACATAGAAAAGTCGCCGGAACGCTGGCCGAGTCTCAAAGGAAAATGTTAGGTAAATGAAAGAAATCTGACGCTCTTCGCTTCAATTAAACATTCGCCAGAATTATCTAGGTATCATGGTATTCTCAGCTTTGCTTTTATTACTTCAGGCTCCGATGACTTTTACACAAAAAGCAAAGTGGCATTTCCTGCCTCTGGATTCATGTATTAGAAATGTGGCTGGGTCTAGCTAAATATTAACGGCCCTTCTTAATTTTGTTTAATCGCTGTTTGTAAACTGCATAGTTTATATAGCGTCGAAGAGAGGATCGTTTTGAAAAATAAACTGGGAAGGCGTGTAGAAGAAAGTGTGTGCCTGAGCGAACTGAGAGAGACTGTGGAAGGTGTCTGATTTCTGATGTGAGAATTTACATTTGTTTATGCTGAAATTAAATTTAAAAAACAGAATAGCGGACGTCACGATGACAAAGTCAGCACGCGACTATGAGGAAAGACAGAGTCGGAGAAAAGCACGTAAAATATGGTATGTTATTACGTCATGTTACACTTTGAATTTCAGCTCAGCGGTATCTACACAATTCTTCAAAAGACTGAATTCTGGTATTTCATTTGTGTAATTGTGCCCATTTTTCCTTCATGACACGGATACGTACTTATGTCTGTATTAAAAGACCATGGTGTCATATATGTTTATTACTACGAAATACATCTACTTGTACCTACTGTTATTTGTGGTACTTGCACTTGTTATTTCGTAGTTTTGCAGCTTCGGAAAACACTAAAATTAGCTGGCCAAGCAGGAAACAGAATATTATAAAAGACAACATAACCCCCAACCCGATAAGAAAATTAAACTTCTACCTTAGATCATAGTTTGTCAGCACCTGCAGGTGCCTACGTAAATATCGATACCACAGATTAAGGTGTCCAGTGCAAGTAAGAAAGTTATGATAAAGATATGACTCGTAGTTGTAATGTAAGTGTGTATTTCCACACGGCATTCACTCTTTTGTATACACACTTATGCTTCTAACTCCACGACGTAAGTATTGGACGTTATTCTACCAAGCACTCTACGTAGCAAAAGTTATTTTTCGTTAGTACTTGTAATTCTGCTGTGCTACAAATCGGAAGGTCGCTGGTTCGATTCCAGATGGTGTCACTGGAATGTTTCATTTACACAATCCTTCCGATCGCACTCTGGCCCTGGGGTCGACTCAGCCTCTAACAGAAATGAGTACCAGGAGTATTTCCTGGGGGTAAAAGCGGCCGGTGCGTAAGTCTGACAACCTTACCACCATCCTGGGCCGTTGTCACGTAATCTGGGAACCTTAACTTCCTGGAGCCCTCTGTGCACCTCGGGCCTGTAATGGGACTGATTTACCTTGACTTGTAATTCTGTTGTATAGTTTCGGTATGTATTGCATTTGTGACAAATCATCTAAAAGTGGATTGAAAATTGTTTCGTCTATGTCTTATGGGATCCATACCAGTCTCCGCTAGGTCTACATCAGTATTCCCTCACCATCGTCAGGCATACAACAATGCCTGGACTGAGGATTTGCTCTCCTCCCACGCCAGTTCACGTCCAGGTGAATCTGCAGGAAAACAGTTATGCACCAATTGGATGTAGTTGAATGTCTTCCTTTCGATGAAGACTTGTTCAGACACGTTCAAATGTTGTATTCCTTTGCCCGAAAGAATATTTCAATAGAGACAAACACTGTCTGTCCGGACATTCTCCTTTGCACTTTCCGTGTCTTCTAACATAAATCTCAAACGAGAATTAGGTGGATCTAATTGCTCCACGTAGTTCTCTCGGCAATGTCTATGTTGATTATTGCCTTTTTGGGTCTGAGCCAGGGTAGTATGATAACCCACGTCTCGGATAAAACTACATCTACTTTCAGGGTAGTCTGCTTTGTGGGTGAAGGCTAATTGTGCCTTCGAAACCTTGACTAAATATCGTCACTTCCCAGAAAAAAAAATCTTTATGTATTTCTCTGTATACAGTAATGCAGTGAGAAAAAGGATGTCTCAGAAGTATGATAAAAAATCTTTATCGTCTATGTTTATACAGACTGGAGAGCCCGGATTCTATTTGCGGTAGAAGTGCTGGCCTTTGTTTACATCATTATATCTAGAACTGCTCTGGGCAACCCTTTTTTTTAAAATGAAAATGAAGGCGGAAGGAACGTGAATTTGACCATTTACATACAGTTAGAGCCTGTCACTTACTTCAAGGATCCAAGGATTCTACCTCAACGCACCCTATACGCCTTGACGTCGTGTTGCTTTAACATAGGTTCAACTATCTTTATCGTTGCACCGTGCATTTTGTAGTTTATTTAAGTAACACACCAACAAATGCACATATATATTCTTTAATAATCTAAAATTTACATTAAAACACTTAAAACTCTACTACATGTTTCGATCATACGATCATTCTCATGGAACTTACGACTCACACATAACACGCTGTAAGCACAACACAAGCTCTAAACAATATGGCCTAATTACTTGTGTATAGTAATTATTCTTACTACATTGAATTATTGCTATATTGTCTTCACAATCTATTTAGTAAACTTATTTTTACTTACAGACATGCTGCCACAGCACCAAATTAATATAACGAAGTAAATCACTGAGCGATTTAAATTGTAACTTTGACAAGGAACAAAGTGTGCTCCCTGAGGATGATCTTATGATCGAAACATGTAGGAGCGTTTTAAGTGTTTTAATGTAAATTTTAGATTGTTAAAGACTGTATATGTGCATTTGTTGATGTGTTACTTAAATAGGTTCAACTATTTTCTTTCACAAATTGTAAGCATCCAGTGGGCTTCCCAGCTCACACTCTCATGAAACCGTCATAAAATAATTTCCGTGCTATGGAAATAGATTTTCCTTCGTAATAGAGTTATTTTAATCTTAAATCTAATACAATGGAGACTATCAAATGTTTGATATATGAACTTCCTCCGATGGTGTAAAAAGATATGAGATTTTGAATTAGGTAAAGATGAGAATAGGGGTTCTAGACCCTGCAGCCATAGGTCGCAAAAACATGGTTAACCACTTACAAAATAAAACCTATCTTCCTATTACAATGGCTTCCATAATTTATTGAAATAAAACGATTCCTTTCTGAATATAGTACAGCAAAGGATAAGTGATATCAAGGATCTTGAAAATAAGAACTCAAAGAAGGTATTCAGGTCACAATTCCATTTAGACATCTGAAAAGGTATACGGTGTTCAGAGGACAGCAGTGAGTAAAAATTAGTTAGTGTGTCGAGTCTGTGGAGGCTATATAACGTGGTAAGTCTGTTGAGCGCAATACTGGAATAAGTACTGCTTTGTACGATCTTAATAAAATCGAAGTGATTAAAGAATATTTCCCCCGTGGTGTTCATATTTAGAAAATATGGGAACAGCTGGTACGCTTAATGATGACTTCTTAGCTTATTAAAGGCTCTTAGCCGGATAACGAAGGTTTGATTTTAAGCAGGAGCAATGGCTACGAAACTTACTCAGGCTCTTACACAGTGGATGTTGTCGGATATCCGCAGATTGTAACGGGGCCATAATTTGGATCTGACCACTCTTCTTTCTCCAGCGTCAGTCATGACGGACTTTTTGTCCGCGCCAAAGTTGGTGTGATTCCACAATGTTTAGGCTCAGATGCAACAGTATGTTTTACCCTCCCATTGTTTGTTTATTGTTGTATCGTTTGATTCTCTGTTCTCATAAAACGCTGCGCCCTAGAGACATAAATGAAACAAAGAGTGTTAAGCCCATTTTCTATTAGTAATAGTAAAATAAGCTTGTTGTGTTATTATGTTCATGTTTCTGTGATATTTTCTTTGGGTCTATCTGTCCAATCTGATGCTCTGTTCGCACAGTATGCTGCTTATGAAAACCACGACACTCACTGCAGTGGATAGTGTGTAGCCAGCTTGCGGTTTTCATAAGGCAAGTAGATTTACAATTTCATTATGACCATGTGTCTGTTATTGTCGCTGTTGGTCTCTCCGCCAAACCAGTAACGAATTTCTAAATACTTGAATGAAAGTGGAAACCATAATTTGTTCCCAGAATTGTTTTTTCGGAGACCAAGTTAGTAATGATAACGAACGGTAGTCACTGACCGCCAATGAAAAGTAACGCATATCGGAAACAAATATGCGGAAAATAATGCTTTAACATGTAAGACGGTGAGTCAAATGAAAACCGGAAATATTTCAATATAATCGTGTATTAATTTTTAAGGTTTTCATTTGACTCTCCCTCGTACTTTGAAATGTATTGGAACAACAAGCAACTTTGGCGTGGTTGTGTTTTATAAAACGTAAATCGACTGTCTGTCTGTGGCGGCGAGAATTCGTGATCTGGGTTTATTTCTCTTTCGTGGCAGTGATTAATTCTTCTTACAGCAGTTAAGTGAAATATGACAAATAAACCAGTACATGATTGGATAAACGAGCAGAAGTCACATTTTTACAAAATAATTTGGCTGTGGGGTTTTAATATGGGGACGTAGACACATTCTATGGTTAAACGACTAGATCAGCTTGTTAGGAACGGAAAATCCAGCACTCTCAGAACATATTGTGTTGTAGAAAGGAAGCTAAGTAACTTAACTTCGGTACTGTCCTGCACAAATTAATGCGTTGATTTATCGAATAGCGCAGAATCGTTGAAGTAAGAACATGTATTTTCTTTGATGTAGTCAATATCAGAGCTCATGCATTATGAAGAAGAGGTAGCCGTAACTTTCAGCTAGATGCAAAACACTTAGCTGCCAAGTATTCCTGCACAAGGAGTTCATCACGGCCGGTGGTTAAGGCAAAATCAGAAGCCAGGAGTAATATATCACATAAACTACTTGGAATATAGGGAGGAAAATAATCGTTATACTGACGAGACCGTAAAAATATTGTTTATACAGATTAAAAACAATTTACTTCAGGAAAGTTCTAAAAGTTTTAATTGTATCCGTTTTTCTTGGTTTCTCTGCTCTTTTAAGAAGCATATGAGCTTGGAATTAGGTCAAATGCGAACTAGGTATTGTCAGGAATTCTGCCATAAGCTAACACTCACCGGGATAAGGCAAAAAGGAAAGGGGTCTCCTTTTTTTTCTTGAAAATTGCTAAAGTAATCTAGATTCTGCTCTGCAACAATGCATTCAAGTGCATTAAAATGTAATTATATATGTATCGGTATACAATTCTGCGTAAAATATATTTTTATTATGTTGGAAATTTTTACACGCGCGATGTCAGTTTCAGGTTAATTTTGACACAGTTTATATGGAAAAAATTTAAACTATGAAGTCTTTGGATTGTTCACGGCGTTGTGGTTGAGGATCCCGTTGTACTGGGATATGACGCTGGGTTATTTATTACATAACCTTTAAGGGGGGGGGGGGGAAGTCGTGGTTTGGAAACGTCGGGAACAGATTAGCCATTGACGTGATCCCATAACCAGAAGAAAGGAGTCTGCAGATTTTTAATATTGGACACTCTTTACAGAAAATATCATGAAGATATCGCATTGTCGATTGTAAGAGTAGTTACTGCTAATATCTTTAAATAGACGTAGGTCTAAGCATTTTAACGAATGTAGGCGTCACAGATTCTACCCACAAATTATTGTTAATAAATGTAAGTAAATTCTGTCGTCGTTTTTGTTAACTATGATTTGAATTTCTATAAGTTGTTGCTTAAATCAACTGCCTTACTCATCGTGGGAGTCCGCTTCTGAATGTGACGAAGACAGAGAAATGGTACAGGGACGTCTGTATTTACAAAACAATTTGAGACCTCCGTTGTGACAGGAATATTGTAGCAAACAAATAAAGTGCGTTTACTTACTACAGCCCTGGATATTTGTATTTGTGTCAGAAACAAAAGCAATGGTTGTAGCATATTGTTTTTATTTTTCTATACAGTTATAAGATAAGATAATCTTAAAATATGTTTCTCTGGGTTTTATCATCTGTTTCTTGAGGTTATCTTCTGTGTGATAAAAAGAGGGAAAGCACTGTTAGGAATAATAATGCAGGTATATCCTGCATGATTCCTTCCCTTCAGGTTTCTTATATGAATTTTTGTGCATTTTATTCTTCCTTATGTATTTTCTGACCAAATTTTGCCGTATGGAACTTCAGTTTCGTAAAGACACACATCCCGGTTTCTACGCCCAATACAGCTGATTTTTCCTTCCTAAACATTGCTCTGAAAATATCCACTCTCCGCTGTGTAAGATATGTGGTAAATATGACTGAATTGAAGGAGTGACTTACACTACGTGTCATTATTTCTATAAAAGACTGACAGAGACGCGATAACGGCATTCTAGCCATGCCAAAATTAATTACGCGACCCAGATGAAGAGAGGTATTATCGGTAACATATGAAGTTTGGCTGACGGCATACATGGAGGAAGCTCAATTAAGCCTGTTGCTTTAGTGTCATTCAACAGTGTCGTAAGTTCGGTAGTGGTTGATATATCCCATGCATCTGCCTCAATTCTTACAGTTGAACTTCACGCACTTGACTAAAGCATCAAGGGAACTCTGTGAACTAATTCCCAGTACAGAGGGTAACCCAGAATAAGGAACGAGAGCGTGTATTTGCCGTTTATTGTGGAAACAACACAAACTATTCAAATGTGTAGTTGAGGTAGTGGCCTGTATACCGATACTTTATGATTAATTGTATATTGGTTATAAGGCAGTTTGAACTGGTTCGATGGTACCCATATGGTGAATTTGAAAGAATATTCACTTTTTAAATTACACAGCAGTTGTATGGAGAAATAAAAGATATCAAGGAAAATTCAAATGAAGTTAGTCTGCATCCGTTTAGGTAGATATTGTTTGTATCCTGGACCCAACAAATATGAAACAATTGTGTTTACAGCTCAACCGCTTTCCTTTATAAATAAAAAATATGTTTAAATTAACGGCGTGTGCGTGCTCAGTCCTTCAGTGATTCTGATTTCACAATAGTTCATGTATTTACCGACGACTATATTGGATCTTCCATTTCATGTATGTAGTCATATATACGTGACGTTTCAGGAATTTGTTTTACTTCAATTTTTATTTATTGATTTTTCTTATTCGTGGGTAAATTTATACATTTACCAGCTGCCTGATTGGGGCGAAATTCTTAAAACATTCTTTTAACCACCAGACCCGTGTAATGAAAATAGCATATTGTACGATTAGGTCTCTCTCCCGAAAAATTCCCTACACAATATTAACATCTCTGTAAGTCGTCATTTCCCACACCTGGTGGTTGGATAGGCCTACAGTTCACCAGGGTTTATTCTGGTGCCTAGTGTTTTACTGATGCCGGTACGTGAATAATTGACTTTTTTTTAGTTTTTGGATAAATCCATTACCGGTAGAACATAGCAGTTCTCTGTGTAGCTTCAATTTTGTGCAGGTAGCCTGTTTCTAAGTCATTCAGTGAGGCAGGTATGTGGTTAAGGAATATTATATTATTCGTGTGGCTCTTAATAAGTTAGTCTGTTATTTGTTTGACGAATACCATAGAATTTTTTGTGGCACTATATGAAGTTAGTTATGAAATTGGTTTTCAAGTTTCAGTCACTAAGCCGGTTAAGACGTCAGTCTCATTCAACAGTCATGCAGCTGTTACATCATGATTGTAACCAGCGTAAACTCTGCAACTTGTAAACGCGATATTTTGCTGCGTTGACAAAACTCCATGCCATATTTTGCAGTGAGCTTATGAGGGTTTGTAAGTCAACTTGATTCATTTTTGAGCGGATGAGTGGGTCTAATATAAAAAGCGAAAGGTAGTCACGTTCAAGTCATCTACTTTGGTGGGATGGTGTGGGGGTCCAGGAGACAGCAACGACACTTCCATTAGTGCTGCCTGATGGCATTATCTGGTCCAAAGTCTGCTCGAAGTTTTCATATCACAGGAAGAGTGTCACAAGTGCTGTTGTTCCCAAATAACAGTCCTGAATATACATAAAAAACTACTCATTTCTAGATTATTTTCCGTTGATTTTTCCGCTCTGCCTTTGAAGTTACCAGCTCGATCCGGTCAGTCGCGAAGCTAACAATTTTTGCACAATGCTCACACAGCTACTTTATTGACATGGCGTAAGAGTAAAGTTACACATCTCAACTGCGCTTTTGAAAAAAATTTCAAGGAATTAGGTTGTTCTAGGAGCAAAATAAGAGTATGTACTACACATACAAAATTTTTTGAGTATGAAATTCTTAAAATTTCTATTTTACAATAACAACATAATATCCCTCACTACAATCTTCCCACTCAGTAACATTTCGCGTAGCCCCCAGTGTTGCATGAACGGCAGTCTGTGGACAACTACTGAGTGGAATTTTCTGTCTTCTTGCCACATATTAACAGAATCCTACATATATAAAAAACAACTTTTCTGTAATACACATCATAATTACTTAGCTGTAGTCTACTTTGTTTATTGTGAGACCTTTTTAAGAGGCACATATTTCGTACATTGTCACGAAGGCTTAACGACGCTGTATTATATGCAGAGGTCTTTCGACTACAAAAGTATTGGTTAATGTTTTGTACAGTGAATTGCAAGCGATCGCGAAGGAAACAGCTGTGGCATATTTAAATGTAAGCCACTATCATCTAGAGGAAGAAATATAAAGGAGGGTAAACTTAAATCACGACAACCGATGTAATATTTCTTCCGAGCCGATGGAATACGCTGTCATTTCCCAGCATACTTAGAGTGTACGTGCAGGTCAGATGGGTGTTACGGGTATGACGATGGGGGAAAAAAAATACACGAGATAATTCCGAAGTCTTGTTTCCAATTTGTGAATCCACCTATCGCTCGGCCTAAAGCAATAGGCCTCACACCACAGGCCAATTACCTCTTTACGACAACCCAGAAATGTTCTGTCTTGATGTACCCCTGAATAATGGAAGTGTATATACATTTTCGTTTTACATGTCACACATTTTTTGTTTGTTCGTAGATTGAAGGAACCTCACTAATTCAGGAAAAATTCAAACCTGTCACATATCTTGCAGAAATTTGAAATTTATTGAGCCTGATTCACGGTTCTTGAGAATCTTTAGACGTCAATTAAACATGAGCTTATAAAAACTCAGACACAAATTATTGGTGGGTGTATGTGTGTAAATTATAGCCTGTGAGGTTCATACATATTTAGTAAATATTTTCGCCGTCTTTGGTTATCTCCCAAACAAGTTCGATGTTTATATATATATATATTAATATATGTCGAGAGGACTGCAAAAATTTGTCGGGAAATTTTAATTTAATCCGTGTCACTCTACGAGCTGTCCTTCGGAAGAAGCTGAAATCATATCTTCCTCAAGTTAAATGGCTTAAAAGTGAACACATTGCACAAACCCCATAATTCATGAAGCTCTATAAAATAATTCCTGTTTACATTTTACTAAATAAAGAAAAAAATAATTATCCACGTTTATTTGCGGTGTAACATGTCTAGGGTTGATAAGTTTTATGAGCAGTATAATTTATTATTCTGTTAAGTGCATAATCTCCACCGTTCATTACCGGTGTCAGCAATTTTTTATAGCTGTAGCAAATTAACATAATAAAAAACCAGCCCGAATGTAAGTTTCAAATCTTATTATATTGCCTGTGCAAAGAACTAAATTAAATTTCATGACCTTAAATTTGGTATACTCAACAGACAGTTGAAGCACTTGCAAGATGTCAGACCTTCTCCTCCGTACAGTCGACATCGCTGTTCGTAGCCCATGTGCTGATGCGGCACGTAGGGTGGTTTGTTGAAAACTTCTGACGCTGCACAACAACCCAACGGAACGAAGATCTCAGTTGATGCATTTCTTTACGTTGGGACAAAAGAAAGTAACCGCAATGCTAGATGCAGGCATAGCTACTGGAAGGAGCTTCCGCTGTACTTTTAAGGCATTTTTATTGTTATTTATTTTTTTTATTATTATTTTCTGTATGTAATAATTCTAAAAGAACTTAACCAACTCTTCTGAAAACATATTTGAGAATTTTATAGAAATGTGTAAAGTCGTATGAATCATATCTAGATTGGAGTCAGTCCATCAGACAGATTTTGCGCTTTTTAATACCACTGCCATAATTAGTACGGACAGAGTATAAAAAACGTAAACAGACTTTACCGGTGATTAAACATCTCTTCTGTAAATTTCAGATTTAAAATAATTATACAGATTTTAAGAACTATATTACTATATCTTCAAATTCCGTCATGTTCATATAGCTGTTTCCATCTGTTCCTTGTAATAAGTCTGGAGCCGTTCGAGAGATTCTCGTGAAAAAATTACAAATTCCATTACATCGCATAGAGCTAATACATAACTTCAGAGGTGGCAGCAGTTGTATTTACAAGCAACGTAAAAGTGATCCCATTACAGGCCCGGTGTGGTCCAGAGGGTGGGAAGAGATATAGCTCTACTCTTCCATGACCGCGGCACTAGAAGGGGGTGAGTGGTCAGCAGCACGCCCCTGCCGCACTTTACCCTCGTGAAAAATCCGGTGCCCATTTTACAGGAGGCTGGGTGGGCCCCAGGGCCGGTCTGGACAGGCGGAAATCTCGTCCCCACCGGGATTCAATCCCGGACCGCCCAGCCCGTAACCGGTCGCTATACCGACTGAGCTACCCGGCCCATTACATGCAACGTAGGGTGTTAAAATTGTGTGGTGATAAATCTTAGAAGAAGACCCTCTTACGTCGTAAGATAATGTTTAATAAAAAAATTCGTTGACTCCTTGACACCAGTATTAGCTTCTGTGCTGTGTGCTGATTAAGGCGCCATTTAAATCTTTCGGATTTGTTACAGTGAAAAGCTACAAACAAATATATAGTCTCATATATATATATATGTATATATACCTGGGTGCTGATAAGTCCTTAGTCCGATCAGGAAGGAAAAAAAGCTCGGAAGCACGTCAGGGACTTGCGCGATTTCAACAACATCGAGACGCGAGCTGTCATCAAATCCCCCCCCCCTCGCAAGGCAAGGCGCCGAAGGAAATTCACGCCATTTTATTTTGACACAAACATTAGCTTTTTTCCTTCTTGGTCGGGCTAAGGACTTATCAGCATCCCCGTATATATATATATACAGTAAATATTTCGTCGCTATGTTCATGAGAAGGTGAACTGAAAGACATAAATACTGCAATCGCATTTTGAATACTGCAGGTACATGAAACATGGTTCAGCCGAAATTACGCAATCAGTTATATAACTCTCATAAAATTAATTTTTTTTTACATTGTCATATCTTCTATTATTCGGTCAGCATTTCACCTATAATGAGAGTCTAAAATTTTTAGTCGTTATAAAGACAATTCACACAAAATAATGTGATTGGGTTTGTCATGAAACAGAAGTATCATAAATAGTCTATCACTACTTCCACACAAATTCTCAGAATAACCTTTTTTCATTTTCTAATTTTCTGAAGTGTTTGTAACATTATATTTAAGCAAAACAGAAATAAATAATAGAAATAATAGTATAATACACTAGCAACAATAATAACCAACATTATTTCAAAGAACGCCTCAAGCGTGGGATTGGTACTACTGCGTCTTATTCGATTATCCTTAAAAGAGTCTCGCAGTTTTTCTCAGACTCCGCAGACAAATGCCTGGGTAGCAGAGCGTATTCGGCAATGATTATTTCTGCCATATCTCTTCTAATTCATTATTCACTAAGCATTATAGTTAACAAGGTTCTGCCGTCCGAATTAAGGGCTTTGCTTGAACATTTATGTGGGTGATGTGCCCACCCCAACCCATCCCACCCCCAAGACAGAATCGATTGGCGGCCAGATAAATACTTTAAGCAATATATATATATATATATATATATATTAATATAAATCATCTCCGTTGTGTTTATAACAAACTAAATAATGAAGATTACTCAGTCGAGGGATCTCTGACCAATATCGAAACTGTATTATTTATTTCTTTTTATATTCTTTGGATCGGCGTTATGATGGCTAACAAGAGTAGCCGAAATATGTAACTGATTTATGAAGTAGTATAGCTGTGCTGTGACGGAGAAGACCTGCATCTTTAGGAAACAATCATTTCTGCCTTCAACATATCATAAATTTTTAACCAAATAAAAGTAAATCCAGTAAATAATTGCGATTTTTTAAATTTCATAATTTTTAGGGTCACCCATTTTGATTACTTATCCTGGGCGCTAAGATACGTAGTCACGCCACGTGTCTGAGCTGCGGATGGTGTCGCTAAAACACCTTAGATAAATCTGGACCAAAAGCGGCATAATATCAGAGTTATTGGTTACTACTGTTTCTTTTGACAGCTGCTTGCGAATATTATTCTTTTATTATTCCTTTATTTGACGCTATGTATTCCAGTACTTACGAAAAATCGTTATAAAACCATAAATATAGATACACAGCAAAGTTATTTCGGAATATTTACCATTTTGTTTACGTAAACACATCAACATCTGTCGGCAGTAAACATGACTATTGTCACAGGTAAAAATCAAATTACGTTAGACAGAGAATTCTGTACGTCACTTTTGCTCTGTGTGACTTCTTGACTAGTCTGAGCTTAGCGGCGACATCTCTTATTCGGGTGGAGTCTTCATCACTATAAGAAGCTGGTGACATTGTAGGACAATTAGACTGGAATTTAACCCCTCCTCCACAACATTGTTGTATTATTTCTATTGTTATACAACTTTTTTATGTTTCGGCACTTCTGCCACTACCCCTGTCTTTCTTCTTTCTTTCCACCGAAAGAAATGAGTACTATATACCAGTATGCTCCTCCAAGGAGATTTATGCTGATTAAACATGTATTTTTCAACCCAATGGCCATTAAAAGTAACGCTCACAGTACAAAGTAAAAGTTCGTATTCACGCTTAATTGTTAAAAATTAAAAATATTTATGAATATGTTCTGACTCAGATACAATTCCTTTTGCTCTTATTAGCGTCCTCAGATGTCCTTCAGTTCAATGTAATTGAAACTGGTTTTCATATTCAGCTGATAAAGTCTAATCATGCCTTCAACTGACAATTAAGATTCATAAACAGTATAAAGTCTTCTACTTTGATCCTAAAGAAGGAATGGGCAAGATCTTTTAAATCTTCTGCAGTTTGAACAACTTTAGCACGGTGTTATACCTTAAAGACTACGGTTAAAATGTGTTTTAGGCACTCCAATTTTACTTTAAAACACAAGTTTTCGAAGATAATTCACAAAAGAGGTATTTAGGTATTTTAATTAATTTTATTTTGAAACACTTAATTGATCTGTTCGTTACGTAATGTAAGTAAATAGACATAGCCTGACACCAAGGAACCTTGTATGGCTTGTGAAGGAATGCTGTGGTGTATAAGCGCTTCCCTGCATAACTGACTTGACAGTTCGAGATAGTCATTTCATTTATTAAATGCGAAAAATGTTTAGCATGGTCCAAAAGGACCAGATCTTGGGTAAGTTGCGTGAAGCCCGTACCTCCACGTAGTGTTCTTAAGGCCTATTTCAGTATTGGTCTTTCTTATGTGCTTGCACCTTACAAGTGTTCCCTTCCTTCTACGCTGTGACAAGCTCTACGAGGTGTTTCGGTCATTGATTGTTATGATGTGGAAACAGAGTCAGCCGCCATGTGTTCACATATGATTGTGCGGATTTGGGAGACAGAATAAAGTACTTTGCAAGCAAACGCACGTGATTTGGTACAGTAAAATTAGGTACATCCTGTACAGTAGAAGATCAGAAAACTGTGTTCCTGCATGTAAATTTCCGGACGATTTTGCACAACACACGAGTTTAGTTTAACGGTTATGCTGTAGACTTGCATTAGAGTGGTGATTGGTTCGAGTATCAAGCGGAGTACCGGTTGCACATATTCTGTTTTCTGTTAATTATTTTCAGTATTTCGAGGCGCAATTCGCGAAGTTTTACTGAGTTTGGTCATAATACTCTACTTCAAAACACGTGCGTACGCAGTTTCCAACTGGTTGAAACAACCCTGTTAAATAACGAAGGGTCAATTAATTTTTTTCCCTCTAGAATACTGCGTCGGCAGATGGGAATATTGGATGTTTTAAACGCAGATAATGTTTTAATGCCGTACTACATTCCATGCTTTGTGATTTGTTTAACGACAGTCAGTAGCTCGGAATATAGGTCTATGACTACATTTCATGTTAAGTAGACCCTAAGTGGATTCTAAGTGGGTCCCTTGTCAGCACTGTAGGGCGAGCCTTCAAATTGTCCTTCGTATTGAGGAGAAGGTCTCACGATATGGAGGGTGGCTGCGAACGTATTGCGTAAGCAGTATGGATCAGCGATGAGTGGTGATTCTCTTGTGTGGTGGTTGGGCTCTCGGAGCCTGTAACAGCAGACATAAAGATTCGAATAGTTACGTAGGGCCACTGACTTATGCGATTTCTCTGAAAGGGCTTAAACAGTGGAATGCTGGACGTGAAATCTGAAACTTCAAGTACCAGAAATATCTGTTAAGAAATTTAAGAACAAAAAGAGAATGAAATTTCCTACCTGTTTTGACCACGTGGATCATCCCTAGTCAAATAATTTATTTTACAAAATTGAAAATACGGTCCATATACAGAAGGCTGTTGCACTGCAGGCTTTCATATCACACAATGTAGAGTAAGCAGATATTTTCTTTGTATTGTCTTAAATAAATATTGCTAGGTAGAAACGATTCAAACAAAATGGCCATATCTTAATCAGGCCTATTTATGTCATCACAAGCTTCTTGTATAAGTTATGATAATAATTCATTAATTCATCCTGTGAACTTGGGGTTATAATAACAGAATTTAATCTGCCCAGCAACTTACTAAGACATCTCATGTCAAATTTGACGGATGTGCGTCACGTAGCCTCAGAAATGTAATATGCGGACAGAAAGGTGCGAACACCCCATTATGCACTCCTTTTATACAGAAGGAAAAAATAAAAAACTGTGTGTGTGTGTGTGTGTGTGTGTGTATAAATGAATGAATGTATGTACTTATTATTGTGTATATAAAAAATGTAGGTATGTATATAGAATAACAACAGAAACATCATGGGTAGATACATACGCTGTAGTTTTACGATATGTGTGGTAAGGCATGGGGAGAGAGAGATATTAAGTGTAGATGGAACGTCAGCCACTTGCCTCGGATTGCGGCCCGACTGACTGCAAAGACCCGTCTGTCCGGCTCCTTCTTGAGCAGGACCAAGCGAACCATGCCATCTTCTCACATTCGGTCACAGAGACACGGCTTAGTAACTGCAAGCAACACCGGCTTAAATAAACTATCCTTCTGCGTGCACAGCGATTCCCCCGTAGTTTGTGTTAGTTGAAATAACCTAATGTTATTACAAATGCAAGGGGAAATTCTTGTTACAGGCATTTTGTGGTCTTATGTTTTGCGTTCTGTACATCATACAGCAACCGTATTACGATCTTTGCCATACTGTTACTTTTATTGGACATTTGGGAATTCAGTCGTGGAGGCAATGTTCCGAAGTTCCTAAATATTGGCGAGCTTCTCCTTCTCGACCTTCCTTACTTCAGATTTCATTGCCTCTGGAATAACAATTTTATCGGCCGTCAGAGTCGTTCTGGAGACAGGAAGGAATGAAGGGAGCTCCGCACGTACTGAACCACATACAATTGAAGTCAGAGCCAAAGTTATTGTATAGTAGTTTATTTCTTCTTACTTAAGAACAATTATGACATCTGTGTAAGTAAGATAATAAGTTACGCTGTTAAAATAAGTCTGTGTTTCCAACAACCAATTTGGTAAGTAGCTGATATTTCTTTTTTTTTTAATTTTAAATTTCTGTGCCTAGAAGAACAACATGCTAAAACAGTTCGCTACAAGGCAGTAAGAATTGAGGTAAAAATAAACCCAGAGTGGTGGGCATTCCTTATTTGGTATAACTGAGGCTAGAATCGTAAGTTTATTGTCGCATATTTTATAACAGTTTGGCGCTTAATCTACTGTAACATTCACCAAAACTTTGTGTTAAACTTTTCCTTACTGTGTCTGTTTTTGTAGTGTAATCTCAAGCCTGTAATTTAAACGCAGTAAAACAGGTTTGCAAGCGTTCGTTTATTTTACTGTATAAAACGTGTGTGTATTACTTGTACCATTTTGGAACAGGTAAATCCAATAGGAATTTACTTGCTGGATCTATACTTTCCAGGTCCAAGCTTCAGTTTAATCTATGAAAACAGAATTGGGGTGAAGGTACTTTCTAATTTGACTAGCAGGTTTTTCTGAAGTGCTAATTTCTGCCCAAAGACCAAGGACACGAAGAAACATCTTAAAATAGTGGATATCATTTCTACTCCGTACTGAGGATGTCCCAGGCTAAAATCTTTGCCCGAAGAAGGCACTGAGTGAGATTTTTATTCATCGACGTCTAGTTTAATGACGATATATTCTGTAACACTTCATTAACATTCTTTACATTGCGTTATTCAGTTGTCATCCTAAAGTCCTATTGTGTCTAGCCCCACTTCATGACAGTGTCATCAAATAAACTACACATTAATGGTGGAAGAAAGATGACAAGAGAAACGTCAGTCCAATTATAAAATTTGCCTGAGTACAATAGACGTTTTCAAAGGCACTGGGATAGACTCGAACTCGAATGCACACATTAAGGCACATGTCTGTATTGACTGGCAGTCATGGCTATGAAAAAAGTAAACTATCTTTTTTATGAAAGCAACTAAAAATACTGTTTTTGAATCTGGAGTACCGAAAAATTATGTCAGTACCTGACACTTCGCAGTTGAGTAAAGGAAACAGAATTAAGAGTAAAATAAGTTTCACCCTTGAAGAGGCCATAAAGGCTCAGAGGGTAAATAGAAGTATAGCTCCACTTTTTCTTTAACTTCGGCTCTAGATGGGGGTGGCTAGTCAAGGCCACGCCCTGGCAGCTTTACCCCAGGGAAAGAGCCGGTACCCATTGTGTAGGAGGCTGGGTGGGCGTCAGAGCCGTTCTGGGTGGGTGTGGAAAATCTCGCCCCCCACTGGGATTCAATCCTGTCCAGCCCGTAACAAGTGGCTATACCGATTACGCTATGCCGGTCCAACTATTATTAAGAAACTTCGCTAATAGAAGACAAAATATGTGCAATAACATGTGGCTGTAATTTCTTAAGCTTTAAGTTATATTACAAGTACAATAACAAAACAACTCCTAGCCAGTTTTTGGTGTCATGCGGGTTGGGTTGAATTCGTAACCGGGCCATTAAAGTATTTTCTGAAAACAGTAGGGCTGAGTCGCTTTTAGAGGAAAAGTTGTCGTCGCATATTTAATCTGAGGGTATTAATGGAAAGCTGGGGAAGGCAGTATTATACGATAATGCCCTGTATTATGAAAAAGTAGTTTGGTAGAAATTTTCTGTATGCCATCTTTGTAATCAGTATTTAGAAAATCCTGTATAAATTAATTTGTGCTATGCATCGTCTATAGAACCTTCTGTGTTGAAATGTTCTTACAGTATTTACTACGCTGCTATGCGAGGTACGCCACTCTTGCACTCGTTGTTGTGTAGCCTGCCTGGGAAAACACAGAAACCCTTTCTTCGCGGCGTGAGGTGTTACGTGCTCCGGAGGGCCGCCCTCCTTCTAATGGTCACAACAACCACTCAAGCCTCAAATTTGTAATATTTCTTCCCTTCTTCGGCACTGATAATGCTCTCATTTCTCTTTTCCATTCTTCCGTCACTTCTCTCCGCCCTTTGAAACAGCTGATCTCCATTTATCCTTAACTTCTGACACTGAGTTCAACGAAACTCAAAACACAAATATTTATGCACGCTTGCACAAGCACATGCATATGGAATATTGTGAGTTATTTATGTTCATACACACATGTGGGAGGACGTGGTAATAAAACTCAATTTTGCAATAGGAATATTATTTTTTTAAAAGGGTAAATATAGGTAAAGCAACCCCCATACGGGCCTAAAGAGGCCCTGAGGGTTCCAGGAGGTTGAGGCTCCCAGATCGCAAGACAATCGGCACATGAAGGTGATAAGGTTGTCAGTCCTATACACCGGCCGCCTTTACCCCCCCCCCTCCCCTCAGGAAATACTCCTGGTACTCATTTCTGTTAGAAGCGGCCGAAAGGATTATGTCAATGAAAAATTGTAATGACACAGTCGAACCCTCGACCTTCCACCTTGTAGCGCATTGCCTTAAAAAATGCGCCACCACATGCAACAGTGTTTGTTGTTGTAGACTTATTTCACTTCAGAATCAGAAAATATCCCGCCATATGCATGTACCGTACATATACATTTCCATATGTTAGTACAAAGTCCGGTATACGTTGGTACGGTTTCTGTACTGTTCGACAATAGCTAGTAATCAATCCTGATGGCGATGAAGTAAGTGTGAATTTAGGACAGTACATAACGAGAAACATTTTTATACAGGTCACAAAGGAAATATATTTTTTAAATCTATTGTGTAACAGGCCCTGTATGCGTCTTAAGCTTCTCATCGTAGGGGCTTGATTTCAACACCAGGGTAGTCAGTGCGAGATTTGTGGTGGAAATACTCGTATGATCATGAGACAGGTTTCGTTGCGAGTACTTAGGTTTTCCCCCGTCAATATTATTCCACAGAAGCTTCATAATCATTCATGCGTTATCACCTACGCTCTGTAATCTTAGCCAATAACTCGTTAAACGACACCCTTGTATTAAAAAAGTTCTCAAATTTTAGAATCTAAATTTTGGTCGTTTTAAAATTGGCTTCGTCACTAATTTTCTTCATATTTGTGTTTGCTGACTATCATCCACTATTGAGTAGAAGATTACTTGATTTCTTGTACAAAGTGGCGAAGGAATATTAAATCATATTTTTGGGACGCTAAATTTGTGTATGCAATAAATGACACTTCAGAAAATTTAATTTGAACAGAGATGAAAGAAAACCACTCGTAATACTGTACATAAGGTAAGTAGTTCTTTATATTCTCATTTTGACTTCACTGCGAACCAAATTCTGTTACTGAACAGTGTGTCCAGAGAGAAGTTCACTTTACATTTTCAGAAATATTTGTGACGATAAATGCTACAACTTTATCATTTTCCTTCTTATTTCCTCATGTATAAAATCGAAATATTAATATGCGCAAAATGAGGAATAATAAAACGTAGGGCCTAATATGTAAAATACGAGGTTTACCGTGTAACAGGACAGCCCCATTTTTCCCGATGTTGTGTTTTTGACACAGTAATTCTAGAATCTGTATAGGACCTCATGAAATGTGTCTAAAAACAACTCACCTGTTTGTAAAGCGCTTTGCACTTTGCCAGCATATTTTTCTTTATTATCCAAATCACTTTGTGTGAAAGGTGTAATGAGAAGAAAAATCAAGACTTTTTTGAGAACCTGTTGTCGTAGAGCACATACATTTGTAAACAGACAGTAGTCAGTGCTTGTGTTTGCCCTCGTGTTCTGCTGTTTCCTAAAACTCAGTGATAACCATTTTGTAGGAGATGTATTCATACGTTATTTATCACCTTACTTGGAGATGTTGAATGATTAGCCTAACCACGTCGAAAGTGGGATATATAGGTTTCAACGCAGACCTTTGCTTCGTCATTCAAAAAATACGGTTGTATGCACTTGTTTTCTCATTGACAAATGACAGTTTTTTCGTGTAGTTCCCACGGACAGGAGTAAAGAGCGTATCGGAAAAACATGTGTGCGGGTAACTGTCATTAATTTGCTTATATTTGCTACGTAACTCGAGAATTCCGTGCCGTAAATACAATTATTTTTTTTCTGTTTCAAGTAAAAAGTAAGTTGTCTCTGTCATTGCCAAGAAGGCATATTGGTCAGTTTGAAATCGCAAAGGAATTTCTTGGTTTGAACAGCCTGTAGAATATTTGCTGTACCGACTACGTTATCCTGGCTTCAACTGCAATCCTCTTAATGGCACTCGGTCTTTAACCGAAGGCCCCTGGTTAAGGTTACACATTTGCTTTACAAATAGCTTAATATTTATAGCTGCAGAAGAGGTTAGGTCTCAATATAACGTGCCTCAATTTAATAAGTATCTTCCAATTTTAAAAATAGTTGCTTTCTTTCTTTCTTTCCTGTTCAGACCTCTTCCTGCCTACTCGTGGTACGTGTAGAGGGTTATTGTTGCACCTGACCACACTCAATGACACAAACACTCACACTAGGTGGGATTCCTCTGGACGAGTGATCGGACCATCGCAGAGACCTCAACCTGACAACACACAACACTCACAAGAAGAGAAATCCATGCCCTCGGCAGTATTCGAACTAGCAATCCAAGCAAGCAAGCAAGCTGTCGCCTAACCACACCTTAGACCGCGCGGCCACTTGAATCGGTCTCTAAATATGCGTTCGTTGAAACTTAAGCGCTAAAACTTCTTCCATTTTGCCAGCTTCAGTTTCTCTTCTTTGTTCAGATTTGCACATCTAAAAAGGCGTGTTCTATTTTGGCGTATTTATTTAGGGTTCTTCGTTCACCATTTGTAAATTGCACGCAGGACAGCCTGTGATTTATTGGTATTAGGTTCCTCGAAACCAGTCTTCCATCCCACATTCATTGCAACCTCATTTGACTTCGGGCCGTTCCCAAAAATAAAAATTTATTGCGACTTACTCAGTATCAGCCAAGCAAAGCTGGAGACTTTAGATTGCAGTGCAGAAAATAAATATTGGTGGAAGATGTAATGTATTGTAATGGAGTACACATACTTACTTTCCAAACGCGTTTTGTTACCCTACGTTCTGTATTGGGATTGCTGTGCCTTGAAGGGACATACAGGTGTATTATTGAAGATTCTGACAATTGTGAGCCAAACGTAAAAAAAATGAAAGTGTTCAATTATAGACCTATTCAATGTAAATGCATCAAATGTGCCATGAACCCAGTTCAAACCTATTTCAATCACGGATTTGGTAAAGTCTGACTCATTTGTTTTTCGATAATACACATACATACGGGCATTAAATTTTCGAAGCGTTCTATTTACGCTGTATTTACATTAGGAGTTATTGTGTGTCGATAAGGAATGACAGAATAATTGGACTAAGAGAAGTGGAAGAATAAAAATAAGAGAACTGTGACTATTCCCTCGTGACAAAAGGATAAGATTTTGGTTTATTCTTCACATATAGAACTGATTCTACAAGAATGTACTATATTTAGAACAATAAATTAATGGACCGTGGACGATTTTACACTTTGTCCTACGATTATATGTGTGTGTGTGTGTGTGTGTTATGTAATAAGCATACTTTACACTTATTTAAACTATTATTGGTCAGAAGTGTTGGTCTATCACAATGAATCCTTATTTCGTTCTTGTGTTTTTATGTTGCTTATTGTGAATTTTGGAGTAAGTGGTTAAGGTGAACTAATAATGGAGAAATAATATCTGTCCGACAGCACATATGCATGTTTTGTCGGCAGAAGTACTCGACAGACTTTGATTACATATTTTATTCGGCACTCCATAACGGCATTTCATTGGACGAATGTAATTTGGCCTTTTTTCGTCGTCACACCTTCCTTACATGAGGTTGAAACCTGTTGTTTCCTTCAGATACAGTCCAGGTTACGGTCAAGATGGATGCACTATATGATTTATAGAATTCATCAAGAAGTAAAATTTTTTACTCCTTTTTCAGTATGAAGAATACTTAAGCAAATACAAAAGAAATTGTTAACTATATCAACAGTGTGTGTGATATATGTAGCACGATCAGCGTCGTATTGTTACCAAAGAAGTATGCATGAGGACAAAAGAGCATATTGAAATTATGTGTATTGCACTGAAGTTCACGTATCTTCGCTTGTTCAAACTTCTGAAGAGAAAATCTATCTCATAATATAGGCCGAATGTCTGTCCGTTTCCTGCCATTCCAGTAATTAATGTAACTCTCCCGTCTCTTGCCTAATTGACGGAACTCGCTGAGGTGATAAGTTCAAACAAGAAAAGTCATTCAAGCGTGCTGCTTCACTTGTGATGGCTTTCAGGGACCCACCCATGCCATCTGAAATCTGTTCTGACATAGTCCCCAAATGTTTCAGCTACTGTCTTCAGAATCGAAAGAGGCCTTTCTCATGTACGGACCTACTGAACGTGTAAATTATATAGACACTAATTTTCAGCTTTTCATTTGAGGTTTCGAGTCCCCTTTTCTTACTGAATTAACCTTAGAAGCTAAAAACCTATGTTCTAATGTGCTTTATTCTCTGCGTCAACCAACCTAACTTGATAAATGGACGTTTCGAGAGGTAACGAAAAGCAGATTGAACTTTAAATAAGACATCAACCTATATACGTCTGTTTGAAGAGTACATGTGTATGAGGCGAGTAAGGCACTTTGCTTCGTCCACCTGTCGACCTTCCTTTTCTCCTTCGAAATTATTAACTGTTGTTTTCAAAACCTGGTACTGAGTGTAAATGGCACTGTCTGTTGCAGGACGCAACTAACTCTAGTTCGTGTTTGTTCAACAAATTTCTGCTTATGTTTACTGGACCGTACACCATTGTGATGGTTGAAGAATAAAAGACCAACTTGATGTCACTTGCTATTTTATTTCACTTCTTATATGCTGAACATATTTCGGATATTAATATATCCGAAACATGTTGAGCACATAAGAAGTGAAATAAAATAGCAAGTGACATCAAGTTGGTCTTTTATTCTTCAAATTTCTACTTCTCGTGGAGCTAAATCCCAGGTGATTGTGTCTTAAATGTGGCGCATCATAAAGAATAAACATGAAATATAATACCGTTAAATGTTTCACATTTTAGTATAAAGATTTTTCAATGCGGTGACGACATGTAGGGAGGAACTATTGACTGCAGATGGTGTTACGTGTAGTGTGATTAGTATTGAGGGAGAGTAGACTCTTTGTATCTGGTATACATGAACATCCAGGCCAGTGAGTAATCCTATGCCGTTAAGACATGCACATACACAATATTCCGAATTGTATGTTCCCCATTTGAGATGCAGCACAACTTTCGTTTCTTCTATTAACAAAGTTTCTGTCCTCTTTCACGACGATTCTGTGAATGTCTTGATTAAAAAGGCTAACCTGAAGATATGTCAGAGTTCTTTTGGACGCTGTTATTGACATAAGTTACCGTATATTTCGCGCAATTAGGTCTTAATATTACATCAAATAGACATATGTGTGGGTGAAACTGTGACCGGACGTACCCCCTAAGAAAGTACGACTGTGTTGTCATCACCCGGACCGTGTTCATTTACGAGGGTGGGCGTCACGCTAACAGCTGGCAGTCACGAAGCTATCGCCCCGATAACAATGAGCACGCGACGAATTCTAGTCGTGCAGCGAACAGTTTTCATAAAACTACAGTTCATGTTACAGTACCGAGTTTTTGAAACATTTTGTACGTTGCACAGTAGGCTACCTGTTCATAAGTACTTCTGTGTCTATATCCGGATAGAAATTTCCTCAGTGTTACTTTAAAGAGTTTTATTCATTGCGGAACCCATAGAAAAGAGACGAGCATCACTTTCCTTTCGTACGGATAAGTTACTGTTTCCATTCATTTCATAAACTTTTAAAGAGTGATTTGTTTATTAGCCTACATTACGTTCATTTTGGACAATTTCGAGTGATCATTGTTTTGTATATCAAATATACCTCAGAGAACGAACGAGATTTTGTATCACTTTAGTGCAACAACTTTCTGACAGTAAGCTGCTATACGAATATTCAAAACAGTTAAAAAAAAGTCCGCACTTGATCCCAAACTTGAGCTAGATTGTGTCATAGTCATCTCAATAATATTCCCTTCCTCTTGAAAAGCCAGTTTGAGGCTTTTGAATAGCTTTTTCCAGCAAAATTATGTATATACTAATTTCTTTTTCTTTTTTTCTGACCTTCAATTCCAGTAAATTTTATCGGTCCTTATTTTACTATTCTAAACGTAATACGTGACGTACGCAACCTAAGTTACGAATTATATCATTAAACATAAGGCACATTATCCTAAATTTCCCCTTTACCCTATCACACTTAGGTCAGATGTCTTCGTTTTCAGTGTTCTTTGTGTGACGAGAACAGTCAAAGTGTTTGATGTCTTGGGCCGTAGTAAGCTATGACGAGAGAAATGTCCAAAAATTAATGAGTTTTTTTAGTGCTATGGAAAGAATTAAAAGTGAAAGAAGAAGAAAAAGCGTGTGCATTGGTATTTACATAAATTATTTCTCGTTTCGGTCCATAAGGAGCAGTTCACCTGAAACTTCATGAGATGTAACTTGGGAGCTGGCCCAATTCTGAGCAGTGCGTTGTGGAATTACAAGGACAAAAAAATGTTCGTTTGAGGGAAACACTGAAAAATACTACTAACTGCATATTCTTGCTATCACTTTAGCGATTCTTTCGTATTTCATGTAGACAATAAACAAAATTTTGCCTGATATAATTTTTGTATGAGAAGTTAACTTTTCATGACGAAAAGTTTCTCAACATAAGTTACTTTTTTCAATTTATTGTGCTTACGCTTTTCTAAGACCTTTAAGATTTAGTTCTATCAAATTTTTTTAATGCACTCCGTCCCTCTGGAAACCATTTCCTTATGTCCTCTTTCACTGTCACGAAAAAGTTAATTTTAGTCTCTAAATGAAATAAAGTGGAATGCCAACTTGATGCAACTAGGTAATTTTATTGATGCATTCTTAGCTCGACATGTTTCGGGTGCAAACGCCCACCATCAGGAGCATCCGCACCGTAAACGCGAACTACGCAGCAGCTCTCAAGACCACCATCCATCCACAAAATCGGTGCAGAAAACAGTATGCTGCAACTGAACATCTAATACTCCTGATGATGGGCGTATGTACCCGAAACATGTCGAGATAAGAATACATGAATAAAATTACCTAGTTGCGTAAAGTTGGCATTTCACTTTATTTCATTAGGGTGATGCACGGTCAAACAACCCCCAAGTTTAGTATCTAAATCTACTTTTAAAAAGAGTTGTTTCTGTCGTGTTTTAATACACTTGAATTAGTATCACCTGAATGAAACCCTGTCCTAAGGCAATATAGATGCGGCATAAAATTTGTTATTTAAATATCTACAAACAATAAATATGTGAGTGCTAACAACAGCAACATAGAGACATAATTCTCTAGATAAATTTCTTCTACAGTATTTCTTGAATCATAAGTGCATTCCTATCGCAACAGACGCTGCCCAGATCACCACCATACTCCCATCAGCCACAATCACGATCCATCTGCAAGCATGCCTCTTGATCTAAGTTATCGTAATATGTGACTTTATGGTGATCTGGTCCATTAAGCTTGTTCCTCACATATGATGTTACTTTAGTAAGTAACAGATAAAGAACTACAAATTTTGAAGGTAAAGGAATGGGTAACAGGAAAAATTCGAAATTTATGACTTCGTGTTCTGATAGTCTGAAATGTTACAAAATTTTCACTGGTAGGTGGATGCCAAACTTTCGGAGGATTATACTGTCTCCGTATACAGAGTAGAACATGAAGATTGCGAAAGTATGTTCCTCTGAGACAATGGTGTTCACTTACCAGACAACACGGCGTCAAAATCCTGAATAACATAAAATGAATCTTCACCGTGAAGAAAAATTTTTATCATGCAGGCTGCCTAGGTCCTCCGTTCAGTAAATTATTACTTTATTACTTTAGGCTATCTTAAATCATTTTTACCAAACATATTTATATTAAAATATCTCAAAATTTAAATTTTACCTTCTTCTTTAGAAGTTTTTTTTTTGCGAAATTTAATATTACGTCGCATTTGAGTAGGTAGCACAGTGGGTGTTGCGAGAAAAGTTACTGACAATGTTTGGAAGCAGTAGAGGTGCATATACGGGAATTCTGTTTTGTAGATATAGGCATTGAACTTTAGTAATAAGACGGAAAGGACAAAATTCCACAACAAGCACCTTCATAACTTTTCTCCCAACTCGGTGTTTGTGACATCAATATAAATCATAAGGCGCAGCACACTTACAGAAGCAAGTTATGTACACAGAGTCACATTGTCGACAACCAAGCGGTACTTAGGTAAACAGGGAAGGGTCATTTTAAATTCCATCGTATTATTCACTTAATATGTGAGAATTTGATTTCTATTGAAGTGGCTCAGAACAGAACTGCTAGTGGGCTCGTGTGAACACAATTTTAGACTTCAGAAATTTCACAAAAGTAGGTAATTCCAAGATTACTGTCCGTTTAGATATAACACCTTGTACGTGGTTCCTAGCTACCAGTCTATACGTGTGGAGTAACATTCCATAATGGAGTATCCTTTACAGTTATAGTCATGAAAAATTCTGTTCTCATAGAGCAGGTAATTTCTTGACCAGCTGAATAAAGATCCCTTTCTGCATTCATTTCTGAGAATCTCGTACTCATATAACGTGTGATGTTCACCTTACACTGTGTGGAGTAACATTCCATAATGGAGTACCCTTTACAGTCATAGTCATGAAAAATTCTATTCTCATAGAGCAGGTAATTCCTTGACCAGCTGAATAAAGATCCCTTTCTGCATTCACTTCTGAGAATCTCGTAATCATATATCGTGTGACGTTCGCCTTACTGCTCCGAGTAAATCTAGTAGTACACAAGCAATCCCGGGACGTTATTTAAGCTACTTCTGCAGCAAGAATATTAGGAAGGAAGAAATGTAGACGGAAAACATGTGTCATTAATTCTTCCTTTATATAACGGCATCATGTCAAGTGACCAAATTAAAAGAGTAACGTATTTACATTCAAAATGTTATAGAAATTAGCAAAAATGCTTACACCTTATACGACTACGTATATTCAGTTCGTTACATACACGTATTTCCGTGAATTTATAATTGTTTTTATTGTGTTTCTTCACCGTTGAGTCATGTGGCTCGAGTTAGTAAAGCTCCACAACATGTTGTTGCTAATTGCTTTTTGTCGTTGTTTGGTCGTTGTTAGTTTGCCTCAACATAATATTTTATTATACGGTAAGATTTACATCAGGCCAAGCTACCATACGTGAGTCCACACTTTTACACGAAAGTTCTTATCTTTATTAGAAAATATTTAGTGCTTTTTAAGCTCCGCTACACTAAGATTTCTGTTTTGATATCTGTTAAAGAAACATCACACTACAGAGTTATTTTTAAACAAAATGACAATTTTTAAGATCACCATATTACTCTCTAACAAAAGCACCAGTTTTCACTCAGTTATATAAATAAATCTTATTGAGGTAATGTTGTTGGCAGGCCCTGCAATACGGGAATCTTATTAGTGTAGGCTTTACTATTTTAGTCCATGCATTTTTGGCTACCGGCATTACAGCATTCAGCAATCTTAGTGTTGCTATAAACGCTGGCAAATGAAACTTCAGTGGAAACATCACTCGTGCCGTATAAGAGTTGAGCGTGGAACAGCATCTAGACCGGAGGAGAAGAGACAAATAGTGATAGGTGATAGAATTTAATTTATACGAATACGTTTATGTTTAGAAATAACCAACACGATGTCACTTGTGGACTATCCCTTTATTTTCATGGGTAGTCGTCACTCACTCTCTACATGTTTCGAGCTTTCGGGAAGCTTATCATCAGGAGATCATTCTTCCTGTACAGTCAGCTTTCTGGTATATAGTATTTGCTGTAGCCCTCCCGTTCTCCTACGTGTTCTGCTCCCGGGAGCAGAACACGTAGGAGAACGGGAGGGCTA
>Ga0136643_10000898_pt1 | contig 34887 bp, 33 predicted proteins | sample TergutLab28metaG_FD_96883 | JGI IMG/M metagenome (GOLD analysis project Ga0136643, IMG submission 96883) | Labiotermes labralis P1 segment gut microbial communities from Petit-Saut dam, French Guiana - Lab288 P1 (version 3) (version 3) | ecosystem: Host-associated > Arthropoda: Insects >...
TTTTGGTGACCACACTGCAAACCACCTCATCTGGCACCGCTGACTCGACTGCCAGCATCAGTCTTCCAATTCCTTTGTCTGTCTTTCCCGCTCAACGATTCCAACGCTTCCCCGAAATGAAGTAGGCAATGAAATTTAAGACGCACTACCCGCAACTGACGCCAGCAATAGCTCTCTCTGTTGTGCCAACAATATTCCGCTACAGTATGTATAGGTTACCACGAACCTACACTTTAAGTGATCTCTACTGCTTGTCGTACAATTATACCGGTTTTCAGACGTGTCTCAACAAGTAAAATACTCTATAGTCTTCAGTAATAAGGACAAAACCCGACGAACCACTCCTCCTACATTCGCCGCTGGCAGGATCGCTTGTTGTTGCTTGCTCAAGGCCCCGCTGGATGGTCTTTAATTTCACTAGTTTAATTAAATGACGTCACTGTGAGTGACGTATTTGCTTATGACCAATGCAACCGCAAAACCACACAAACAGCCACTCACCCTCGACTTCCGTCAGGCGCCAGGTCGGGTAGTGGTTACCTGGACGGCGAGACCACCGGCTAGCAGTTCAACGTAGAGACGAGCCCCACTCGGGGAATTTTACGTCGTCGATGTAATCAAAGACGCGTAAACATCGGGCTCCAATAATCACACACGAAAACCTTGATGTCAGTCTAATATATGTACTTTTGAGAGAGCAGGATACAGTTCGATCTCTAAACTCATACAGTCGCATCTATAAATGTGCAAGTCATATGAGGCACCTGCACACACACACAAACACACTTATATAACTACTGCCGTAACGTGTAACATCTGCGCTGTGACAATGTTCTATTATCCGCAAGAATTGTGTAGTTAACTGATTGAGTTCACCGTCACTCATGTTACTACTACTAACCATGTTTCCAATTTAAGATATCCGCAAATGTATTAATTTAGTGAGTTAATTTCCGAAATTGTATTTGTGTCCTTTCTCTTTGAAATCAAAATACTGAGTGTTCGCGTCATCGAAACCGGTCGCCAACAAAGCGAGAAGCTGAGTCGCGTTGTGGGAAAAGCATCTGACCTGAGGGTCTTCACAGTCACCCTCCTTTGAGTGTGTGTGTGTGTGGGTGGGGGGGGGGGTAGATAGCTGTGGACCCTCGCACCAGAAAGCTTATAAGCAGACTTGTGACTTTGTAGTTAAACGAACAGTTAGTTCCGCATGACATACACAGTTCCATTTGTCCCCCAATCCCATCTTCTGTCAAGTCGTTCAGCACACAATTTAAGATACTGGTCCACAAGAAGCCACTCATTACTGCTCCCCTCCTACCAAAAAAAAATTCTATTACATTGGATGATATGAAATCACTCCGCCTTTCATCTAGGGATGGCAATCCTTAGATTCGAACTGAGGGTCCCCTGCTACAATACAGATGTGACACCTGCTGATTTACCCTCGAAGTCAATTTCTAATCTTATGATGTGAAACATATTATACTTCAAATGAACAATGAAATTTGTACAATTACCAAAATGTGTTAGCTTTTTGAGATGGAGTTTTTTATGTTTACATAAGGCTGTCATGTGGAATGTGTAGTAAAATGGTTGAAATGTAGTGTTAATTGCACTTTTACAAAACAGGATGTGCTGCGGTCACACACATGGATGGAGGCGCATATTTAAACTGCACATTATCACTGTGAGCAACTTTTTGCACACTGTCAATGAGCAAAATGTCATATGAGATTTCAGTCTGACCCACCAGGCTATTTACTTATCAGTTAAACTGTGAATGTAAGACTGACCTTCTGACATTGCAGTGTAAAAATTTTATACAGAACCTGGTTATTAACGAATAAAAGGCTTCAAGGTGAAGAAGAGCACAGAAAATATATACCAAAGTATGGTACAAAGCAGTCCCATTACAGGCCTGGACGGGCCCAAAGGGTTCCAGGAAGTTAAGGTTCCCAGATTTCATGACAACGGCACAGGATGGTGGTAAGGTTGTTAGCCTTACGCACCGGCCGCCTTTACCCCCAGGAAACGCTCATTTCTGTTACAGGCTGAGTCGACCCCAGGGCCATAGTGCGATCGGAAGGATATTATGTCAATGAAAAATCCACTGACACCAGCTGGGATCGAACCAGCGACCTTCCGATTTGTAGCACAGCACCTTAACCACTGTGCTACCGCGGTCCCCAAAGTATGGTACACAATTATAAAATTAATGTTTCTTCATAAAAATAGTGGGTGTGAAATTTGAAACAACGGGAGAACCTGAAAATGGTTTACTTATTCACGTTCAGAAGTGTGCTGAAAGGTAGCTGAAGCATGTTGTGTTGTGATGAATAAATACCAAGTGATTACTGAAAATGTGACAATCTCCTGTACAGCATTATGTAGTCACAATTACAAAAAATTTGCCACTACAAGGATCATTTAATTGTATACGCTGTAAGCACTGCATGCTGCACGAAAAGGGTTCTTTAAAAAAAAAAAAGAGCTAGTGGGGCTAGTATGTCTAATCAGCTTTTACAAATTTGACATTTAGAGGACCATGCATCGTGATATACTCTTATAACAAAACCAACAAGATGCACTAATTTCTCAAACATATTTTTGGAATAGAACTCTACAAGTTTCAGACAGTTTCTCTGTCCATCTCTGGAGTCTAGTGGGATCAGGATGGAACATCCTGATCCCACTAGCAAGCAGTCAGGATAACCTGTATGACATATACCTATTGCTGTGTGTAAAATGCTAGACTCCTGATGATGGACAGAGCAACTGTCCGAAACATGTAGAGTTCTATTCCAAAAATAAATTTGAGAAATTAGTGCATCTCGTTGGTTTTATTGTAATAACACAGCTTTATACAGGTTATTTCATCCACTAAAACACCTGAATACCACACAGTATATGTATTAACATTTGATAATTATTTTTACAAGCATTTCCTAATAATAAGGACGCTATGCAGAACATCCCTGTGTTTGTAACACACTGGTACTCACAGTATGAATGAAAACACCTTCGTTCATTGTACACACCTGATACAAAACCACATTGACATTCAGAATCAAACATATGGTGCTTGTACATGCAGAAACACTGCAAAATGAAGAAGTGTTCCACCATATCAATGTGTCTAGTTTATCATAATTGAAATAATATTGTAAGTTACGAAGTGATTGTGGTGGGTATTTCATACCCTCTCCAACAATATATTCTCCACAGTTGCTGCAAGAAAAAGAAGTGACAGGTGGCTGATGAATGAAGAATTAAACGAAAAGAGGACCTCAAAGACACAGTCCCTCCCTAAGCAGAAGATTTAAGTTTTCTTTAACCCTTGCATGACAAGATTGTTCCTGCACAACAGACAGCTTCCAGTCTTTAATGACTTTGAACACATTTGTCTATATATTTAGGTAAATATTAGTACAAATTTATAAGTATATTGTGCATACTCTACATGTGTGGCACTCCTGAAACCCTCAATACCTTTGAACTAGAGTAATATCTAAAATGTAGCCAGGATGCAAGAGAGTCTATTGCTGTTAATCATCTCAGAGACGTGCTAATGTCCCAAAACATGGAATGACCTGAAACCTGTTGCATTTTCCTCAGATATCATGCTGGTCACATTCAAAACTAGCGCCTTATTCACAATTCTGTGGCACACTGCAACATATGCATGACGACCTTCCACTGTGTGTACATGAGAACTTGATGCTTACACATACTTCATTATATGCATAAAATGTTTAAATGTTGTGCTGAATCAAAAGACAATCCTGATGATACTCCCCAACAAACAACATCCTCACACAATATAGATGCTTCCCTGCTTTCCAGCAATCTTCATGACAAAGACACAACACTAAAAATTCTAGGTACCCAAGAAGACTCCCTCTCAATAAGTATTAATAAATGGGTGTGGTGTTCTATTTTGTATTTGTTAACTATGAAGAACCATTAAGTTAAGCTATGAAAATTAAATTCAGTCTTTCCAAAGTCCTCTGATGGGTGACAAAATTACATAAGAAAACATACTGTTAGTATTTTGTAAGTTCAGCATAAACTAGACATTTCTATACATAAGACACACGTCAAGAGGTGAAAACAATGCACAGCAGAAGACGAGCATGTATAGTTCTGTACAAAGGAAAATTCGGGACTTTACATTACAACACTAAAGAAGATGAAACTGAATTCCACAAATTCAAAATCCTTGGAACAAGACATATAGCATCTAATTTCTTCCCTCAGCATGGCCACAGTCATGGCAGCTTTATCACATAAGAAGCCTGTGACCACCAAGAGTTTTTGGTCCTTTTCACCTGCAGTTAAACTTAGCTTCTTTCATACAGGAGTCTCAATTGCTGGCCTCCAGCTTCAAAGCAGGCTTGCAGGTTATGAAAAAGTTTCTTGACGTATGTCACAACCTGTCTTGAAATGGTGGCACCCTTTCATCAAACAGTATGTTCGAATTTGATGTTCAGGTGACTGTGCATCATGAAAATTTCTTATAATAAAACCAACTAGATGCACTAATTTCTCAAATTTATTTTTGGTATAACATTCTACATGTTTCAGGCAGTTCCTCTGTCCATCATCAGTTTGCAAGCTGTCAGCAAACCTGTATGACATATACCATTGCTGTGTGTACAGTGAAAAACTCATGATGATGGACAGAGGAACTGTCTGAAACATGTAGTTTTATTCCAAAAATAAATTTGAGAAATTAGTGCATCTAGCTGGTTTTAAAATAAGAATATATTAGAAGTTCTTGCAAGATTACTTTTTCTCTTCTTCACCAGATAACCATGACATCACACTCTTTTATGTGAACTGTTCCTCAGCACATATTCTCCTGTGATGGGAGAGACAATTAACGATACATTGTGCTGTTTCAGGAACCAGTGGTGGGGAGAAGGAGTACAATGAACAGGCAAAGTATTGGAGGTCTGCAGGTGATAAGGAAAGCAAAATCAAATACATTCTGAAAGCAGCAGCTCATATGCTCTTGCACACGGCATACACAGACCTACTCTGCCACTAAAATTACTAACAACAGACTATGTTCACTTTTTGTGATCAGAGGTCAAATCATACCACAACATTCCATACAATGGATATCTGGGCAGTAGAATAGGAAGTCTCACACATTATGGGCACTTTAAACTTACTGTAAGTGTAACACTGAATATGAGGGATAAAAACAGCCCAAGTTCAATACGCAGCTGTGGTCATGTCTCACACCAACAGTCGAGTTCTAGTAACAGATCTGATAAATGCTTTTCTGGTTTTAAATAACAGCCATGTTTCAACACAGAAATTGTAAGGTGTCATGGCTCATACAGCAGCTGTGTACTAGCATTTAAACTGTAAGTAGTGGGTGTTATTCCACAGAAACTGCAACACCTGAGAACCTGCACATAAATAATAACTTGTGACATGGTGTCAAGTATTAGGTGAGGTGCCAACAGACAGAGTATATTAGCCACAAGTTATAAATAAAAGCCCAGAGTACTATTTAAACATTTATTGTAATTTGCCAGAGCAGAAAACATTTGAACCTCTACACTGCTAAAATGAAAGTCTTTCACATAAATAAATGACCTGATGAACCTTGCTGTATTCAAAAGCTGATCCCATTTCTGGGTGATGGCAGTGCAGACATGGATCAGTCCCACCAACCTGTGGCCTTGCACTGCAACTAACACTGTAAGTATTGGCCAGGGACAAGCACTTTGCATTGAACACAAGCAGCAAACCTCTCCAAAATAACATCAATGCAACCTACACCTACACAATCTCATCACCCAGGAATGGGTTCCACATTAACAATGAAGAACAATAAAAGCCCGATACCTTCTGTTCATTACATATATCCACTTACATTCTTCAGTACAGAGTGTATAGTCTTCTTATATATCCAGATCATCATCAGGATCCTCTTCATCCAAATCATCTGCAGCATCAGGCTGATAGAACACTCTGCCTCCCTTCTCACTATTCACCCTTACAAAAATAAGGAAACTTAAATGAACAACAATTCACACTACAAAACAGTAAGTCAAATCGCATAATACAGCAGTCCAGTACATAGTGTTTCTACAGCTGAAATTATAATGCTTATGGCCTACTCTGGTAATCCTTAACCCCACAAAAGGCAGCGTCTTCCTTAAAACAACTGAGTCACCTGGTCAAGTACCTGTCTGCTTTTATGAATTTGGCCGTTTTCACAAAAGAATGCCACTTGACTCTGACACAAGCCACATGAACCCATCCAAACCACACCTAATTTCATCATGATCTGTGTTTGTATTAACATACTGTCTACACCTGATACCATGCCTCACATAAGCTACGTGTACCACCCACCTCTACCTTCTTCGTGTACTCATCCTCACAACGTTATTACACTTCTCATGTAATATCTTAAGCCCTTTGTTACTTCATCTTTCTCAAGTGCAATACTGCCTGCAGTTTGTTCCCAAAAATATCAATCTGTGCTCTTCCCTCAGAGTGAAAGACCAAACCACAGACATAAAATGATGGATAAAACTGAAAAATCAAAATAATCCATCTCATACCAAGAATTACATTTTCTTACAACAATTCCTCCCATTAAGTTCAGTACTGTTCAGACAGGAAAATCCAGGAGGAGGCTACCACAGCCTTGGCACATAGTTAGAATGAGACAAAACAATGCATCAAACACTGTGACTAGAAAACACCTTGAAAAGTATTCACTTGGAAGACTGAGAAGAACATAGGAAGATAATATGAAGGGCGATGAAAATGACTCAGCCCACGCCCAGTGGAAGGCCTTGGCGTTTTTTTGTGCGAAGCCTTTTGGTTCTAGTGTTTGAGGATTCATCAGGTCACAGATGTCTAAATATGTAAAAATGTAACATACCTGAGGTATGGCAGAACAAGCTGACTTCTGGCTTCTCTTTCCTGCTGACCGAGACTCAGCTTAAATGTTGTCAAGTCATGTGGTAAGTCACTGTCTTCACCCACATCCTTATTCACTCCTATGTTGGTTGGCATAACATCTGTCAGCACCTCTATTTTCACTTTGTTATCTGTATCTACAGAATAACATTCCACCTACAAAAAAAAAATGATAAACTCTGCAAATAACTAATGATGCCTGCTTTGTGTTAATGCTCTGAGCAGTACTGGGGACTCTAGCAGAAACTGAAATTAATAGTAATGAAATTCAGTCATCAATTTATGTTTGTAATTTCCTTAACTGAACCAGCTGTAACTTATCCTGACTCAAACTTGATAACTTTAATGTCTCCAGGCTTCTCACAGCATTACCTGCTTTTACATAACCCCCCTGGGTCCATCCCCATATTTTCAACAGCCCACCATGGCAGCCTATCCCCAGGCACCTTCACACGCGCTCTCTTGAAGATCATCTTGATATTTTCCTCCCATGTGTGCCTAAGTCTTTCACATGGTCTCTTCCCAAGAGGTTTCCCCAACCAAAATTTTGAATTAATTTCTCATTTTGTCCCTTAGTGCTATATGTTCCACCCATTTCATCCCTTTTTATTCATTCATCCCAGAAGGATTAGGTGAAGAATACACATAATGAAGTTTCTTACGTAACTTCCTCTAGTCCACTGTCTTATATTATATATATGCAAATGCACACACACACACACACACACACATATCTCCCCACCACACACACACAAAGATACCTATCATATACAGTTTCATATACACATTTTCATTTTTATGTTTCTAGATAGACCAAAACAAAACAAAGGAAATGAAATTAAAAAGGAGTGACAATTTCCTCCAAAGTAATCTTAAGGTGATCAGTCCCATTGTGTTTACAGTATCACAAGAATAATGTAAATATGTTGACATAACTGAATACTTACACATAAGTAAAGATTTAAAATCAAATATTATAAATTTCAACTTCACATAAGATTTTGATATACTTTTTAATTTCAATTCTAATCAAATTTATTTGTACTAAATTTAACTCACTTTGGTTCATTACTAAAATATGTAATATAATTTCAGGCCTTACATACAATAGGTAACAACAACCTGTCAATTGATAAGACACCATTTGGGCAAATTTAACAACACTTCAACAGGATGCAAGTGAACTAGAATACGCAAGACCTCAAAAACAAATACGTACAAAACCGCAGCCATATAGTTGCCTACACTACCCCACCTTTAATTCATCTCAAGCCACTACATTTTATTTTTACACACAGCTACAATAAGCCACACAATAAAACAGTTTTAAACTTTACAACTCACTATTCTTGAAGCTGCATATAAAGAGACTTTACATGTTTATATATATAAAATAAAACATTCCCGGTATACAACTGAGATCTCAAATCAGTAATTGCAGCTGTAAATATTCCTTTTAAAGAATTCTTCATATTCAGCATGACAATAGCTACTTAACTAGCCAAAACAAATGCAGCTGTTTTTACCTTAATTTCAACTTGTAAAAATAAAGTAGTGTTTAGATGAACATATTTACATTATTCTTGTGATTTTCTCAAACTTAGGCTCTTCACGCATAAAAGACAATAATAATAGCTGTATTTCAATATTTTACTGACATGTCTTAATACTTTTCCTCCCTGCTTTTTATGTGTTACACTGGCAATGGGGTTTCCCCTTGACAACTGAGTGGATGGTCCAATTCTGACGGAGGAGGTTGCAAGATGGCACAGTTGAGGCAATGTTACATGTGCATCAGGCAGTGTATCTTCATGCACGAGGCATACAACCTGTGACACAGTTACTCCTGCACAACATAATACACACAATTAACAAACTTCAGAACAAGCATATTTCTAAAACTAAAATATATTCTTATATATATATATATTCTTCATGGCCTAGAATTAAGGCCTATTCCATCTCAAAGACAGTTTGCACACCATCCCTCCCTGTCCATAAAGAAAATATTATACTGTCATCTCCAGATTCAGCATGTCACTTTTAAGTCACCCATTACAATTCAATTAAAAATGCTCATGTCAATTGTATCCAATAAAATAAAACAACTGCAATATTTCTGCATACCCTTTGTAGATCTGGTAAGTAGAGAGTGAAATTCACGATAGCATCTTGTGAAGCCAACGCTGTAGATCAGAGGTGTCAAAGAGTCAATAATTACAATGCAGCCATTTGTACTTGTGACTGGGGAACATTTCAAAACAGACAGCACACTGTTGTCGCTTGCTTGAACATCAGACTTCAAGTTTTCTTTCTCCCGACCTAGAAAGAAGCAATGTCATTAAAGTATCCAAAGTAATCTGCAACAATGTAAATTCCAGCAGATTCAAATCTTCTGGGAAATGATGCTCAGTCAATGGGTAAACATTTACTAACATTTCAGAGGAGGTTACTGCCTCCAGCTTTAGGGTCTAGGTACTACAAAAACTCAGATCTCAGGGAATGAGACAACCATATCATCGGAAACATCAGTAAATATTCACCAATCAACACAGTATAACATTCCAGACAACATGAATCCTCATCACCACTGCTACAACAACTTCAAACTCCCATATGTAAATTGTTTTTTATTTTATGATGTACTTAAAATACACAGGCAAAAATGATACACTTCCATAGGGTTGTGTCATGATTACTTCACTTTAATACGGCTTACATCTCTGTGCTTACATGCACACAAGCATAATGAAAAGTTTTTGAACTGAGAAGATAATGAAATATACATTTATTTTTCTTACTGGTCATTACTGGTCCCCATCCAGTTTATGCAGTGGGTACAACATCCCTGCCATTGCTCGAAGCACTGCTGGACCTGACTTTTTGGAATTACGTGTAGGATGTTCAGTATCTGTTCCTAAATTGCAGGGACATCTTTGAAATGATGCTCTTTCAGCTGTGATTTCATTCTCAGAAACAAGGAGAAATCATAAGGGGCCAAACCAGATGAATTAGAAGGTCAGAGACCACAGCCATGTTTCAGGAACCAAAAACTACTTTTCCTTCCACTTGTTGGTGAGCAACAATTTACAAAGATTTGCTGTGTGTTCAATTCCTGCCTTAGAATGGATGGCATACTCCATGTGAGGGACTGATCTACAAAACTGTACTTTGTCTTTTTTCACAATTTTGCACATTTTTTTCATTTTTTGGTCTGTGTGACCTGTGGATGGATGATCCAAATGCTCATAATCTTCAGCTAAAGTTCCCGCCATATATGAATCATGAAAACCAGTCAAAAGTCTTTGTTTTCCCCATGGCATAGTCACTTAAAGCAATTTGGGCATTTCATGGGTTCTCAAGCAGTGTTCCCAGTGTGAAGCAAAATTTAATGGAAATGCATGGTTCAGCCATTGAAAAACTGCAGATCACATGTAATATGCACAACAATAAACATCTGTTCAGAAACAATACAGAGGGTTATGGCTGCAAAACTCACTGAACTGAGTAGCAATATCATGATGTCATGGTACATAGTGGCAGAAAGTCGTACCTATTTGCCATTCTTGCTCCTTTGGTGAGTGTGAAAACTTCTGAAAGTGCTCTTGTACGTTCATCCATATAGCTGTGTGAATGCATGCATGCATACATACATCTATATTATTAACCTTTAGTGTATGCCCTTTTAAATGCCAGGTTTCTGCTGCATCTTAAGTACTATTAAACTTAAATGTCCACTGTTGTACAGTGTATTCCCATTCCAATGAAAAAGATGTACATTTAATGGGACATTGTTCCCCCATTCATACCTTTCAAATGGAGGCAGAGTTTCATACATCATAACCTCCACATCAGACAGAGGTGAAGAGTCAGGTTGTTTACCCCAGGACCCATCAAATAAGAGGTTGGGTTGAACCCAGTGCCAGTCTGAAGTAGCAGTTAAAAAAAAAAATCTTGCTCTGCAAGGGTATAAATCTTATTCATAAAAGGTTACTTTCATAAAAATCTTGTTCTGACTGCACAGTGATGATAATGATGATGATGATGATGATGGTGGAGGAGGTAGTGATAATGATAATAAATGTATATTTACACTTTCATTTCAAAACAGTAACTGCAGAACCAGCATAAACAGACAGACACGTGAAAACCCATATGGTTACTGCGATATTTCTTTCTAAAGACATTTTTCCGGAGTTCTAATGACAGAAGTACTGGTTATGCGTAATAAAGGCAGTGTCAAAACAGACATCTGAGAACAAACAAACAGTGGCAGATGTCTAACAGTAAAATGTATAGGCATTTTTGGTCAAGAAACTTCAAGATAAGTAACCTTCTGGGATGAGTTTTCAAGGAATAAGTATTAAAATATGTCAAAACACAACTAGCATCATAGGTATTTTACTTCATTATATTTAAGGTGATGACATGTTTCGGCCCCTGTTCTGGGCCATCATCAGGTCACAAGTAAGAACTGAGGAAGTTATACAATGTAAGTCATAAAATAAGTTAATACAGGTCTAAAATTCAAAGAGATCTCATTGTCATTTTCATTCTAATAGCTAGTCTTGAAACTGGCAAGATGTCATCACCTTAAATATAATAAAGTAAAATACCTATGATACTAGTTGAGTTTTGACTTATTTTAATACTTATCCCTTGAAAACTCATGCTACTGAACACAATGGGGATGACTCACTTAAAGATAACCTTGTGGAAGATCTAGACATAAAGAGGAGGTTAATATAAAAATATAATTTAGAGAAGTATGAGGTGAGGGTAAGCATTGGTTTGAACTATCTCAAGGTTCAAAAGTGGACTTTCTGCATAAAGGACAGAGTATCATCAGCACAAACCTTTTATGTAGTAGTTTTTTGTGTCTTAACCTAAGACAAAAGGATCTTACCCACATAGAAAGCTTTATAAATGGTGATAGTAGGTACCACACTTGGGAGGACTTGCACTTACATTAAGAGATAAATAATTTACTTACTCTCAGTCCAGCCGCGGTGGTCTGTAAAACAATCATGAAAGTGCACGTAATCTTCACAAATGTTTCTCAATCCACTATTCATCATTCTTGTAGAATGCTCATAACAAAGAATGTGTACATGGTTCTCTGTCCTATCAACAGCATGTTGTGCAAATGCTTTCAGTAAGTGTAAACCACTTTGTTCAAGAGAATCTGTAACAAAACAACTCGAGTGCATATCACTCTATTTACCGCATTTAAAGTCATGGTTCCATGCATGCCCCACTCTGAAGGGAATGTGTAAAAACAAATTACTTCTTATGTATGGTGCTAATCGTTATCTAGGCAAGTACGCTGTCAAGAATCAAGGAAGGCCTCAGTTGAATTCCGAGTAACGTAAGGACGCCGTTTCAGCTCAAATTATTACATAGTATCGAATCATTAACACGTACTTTCCGTGTCTCTTACCCTGAATACACACAAAATCACTCGGCTGCTTTCCCGTTAAAATACTGGACAGCATGCTGTTTACAACACGAGATAGAGACATGCGTTGACAATTATTTTAAAAAGCGTTCTGTGCTCTTTTGGTGCGTTACAAGTCTCAGTAGAGTATAAAATATTTCAGTAAACAGTTCACTGAATAAATCGACAACGTTACTGGCTTACTGTAAGTAAGGAGGCACGCATGCCACATGATGACATATAACCTCAAAAAGCATGACTACTAAAGCGCATTACGCGCGATGCCACAGCTGGAAGTACAAATTTCCTTCCTTTGGAACACAAATATTCCCTTCTTTAATTTCTCAATTTAATTATTAAAGTTCAGTTAACATGAACAAGTACATTAGACACCACAACCCCAACTCTTGACTGGCTCTTTACGATTGTCACATATATTCCATTCGCCCACCACATACCCACATGGATCAAATTGGGAGTGTACCCGTGTATCCACGGTGAGTGGCCGGCGACTAAATGCCATGGATTATGCATTAGGAAAGGCAGTGTGCAGAACCTTTCGTCTTCCAGGTTGCTATCCAAAAATTTAAAGATCAAGATATATAGAACTATAATGTTGCCTGTTGTTTTGTATGGGTGTGAAACTTTGTCGCTGACATTGTGGGAGGAAAGGAAGCTGAGGGTGTTTGAGAACATGGTGTTGAGGAAAATATTTGGACGTAGGAGGGACGAGGTAACGGGGGAATGGAGGAGACTGCATAACGAGGAACTAAATGATTTGTACTCCTCACCCAATATTGTGCGGGTGCTAATAGCAAGAAGAATGAGATGGGCTGGGCATGTGGATGAGGAGAGGGGGGTGTATAGTGGGGAAACCGGAGGGAAAGAGACCTACGTCTAGATGGGTGGATAATATTAGAATGGATCTCCAGGGGGTGGGATGTGGGTATATGGACAGGATTGGGCTGGCCCAGGATAGAGACAGGTGGCGGACGTTTGTGAGTGCGGTGATGAACCTTCGGGTTCCGTGAAATGCGGGGAATTTCTTGACTAGCTGCAAACCAGTTAGCTGCTCAAGAAAGACTCTGCATCATGGAGTAAGTAAGTAAGTGTGCACCCAAGGCCTCTGTAGGCAGCACTGTCAACAGAAGCAGTTTTATTACAGAAATTCTGGGAAGAATTGACGATGCCCTTTGTTATTGAGGTGCTGCTTCTGTCCATTTGGTAAAGCTGTTGTGAACTACGCAACATATATGCAATTTTGTGATCCATTTGTATGCATCATTTCCAGTTCAAACACACGGTGTTATATTTGCTATATAACCTCAAGTTCCACACCTTTGTCATGTTTCTAATTTCTACACACACACACACACTAGCGATACTAACGATAGTTCAGGAAGTGGAGAATGGTACTAAATACACAACTGAAGTGTATAGGCCTACAGACAGCAGTAAAATTGGAGACAACGTTGGGGCAGCAGGGATTATATTTGTGAATGGCAAATTGGTACACCAACTGAAGTTTAAACTACATGGACACTGCTCCAATAATCAAGCAGTGCAAATTGCAATTTTAAAGGTTTTGGAAAAATTAGAAGAACTACAGGATGGACAAGATAATGATAAACATGTTGCAATATACACTGACAGCAAGATGACTTTGGATTTATTGCAAAACAGATTTAAATGGAACCGTTTGATTGAACTTATTAGAAACAATTATTGCACTGGCACATTTAAAGTGGATTATGCATATCAGCTGGGTGAAAGGACATGCGGGAATAGAGAGAGGTGATTATAATTCGAGAGAAAGAAAATGGACTTCATATGTGGCAACGGCAGTGGATGAATAAGGGGAAGGGGGCAGTGACCAAAGCTTTTTTTCCCATCAGTGAAGAATAGGTTACGATAGAAAATTCCTGTAATTCCAGAGTTCACAACAATGCTAACAGGACATGAAAAACTACGATCACACCTCCACAGATTTGGACTAACAAATAATCCAATATGCCCGTGTGAAGTTGAAGAAGAAACTACAGACCACTTAATATTTCAGTGTAAGAAATTACAAATACAAAGGAATGGAATGATAAAACAAAAAACACGGGTGGCAAATGGCCGACGACAAATGAAACACTCCTCAATAATTATTTACAAATTTTTGTAAAATTTGTTAAATCTATAGACTTTACAGATTTGCAATGAAGCTTTACTATAAAAGATAGGTAGACAGATAGATAGATCTCAGAGAATGTATGTAGATATTATTAATTATAAGACTAGATGTCAAAATATTATTATTGACGTTATAATGAACCTCAACTATAGTTTTGTTATTATTAAATGTAAAAGTTATTGTAAAACTAAAGCTTAAGTTATGTGAAGCATGTAATATTACTATGTAATGGGGCATGCTGTTAATATCAATAAAAAAAACACATACACACACACAAATATATAAAGAGTCTTTCACATAGATTTTGAAGGTGTTCACATGATACACCTAGACTAAAAATTTTGTCGCATGTTTGAGCATTTATTACTACCATAGACTGAGCAGAACGTAGGTTTCACACAACAAGTATACTGTGTTACATCCTGTAAAGTGGGTATTTTGTAAATAATAAATTCCCACCATCTCACCCCCAGGGAAAGAGCCCCATCTCCCATTGGATAGGAGACTAATTGCACCCCAGAGCCAATCTTGGATGTGGTGAACAGAGAAATTATTTATTCTTGCCTTGAACCAGACCCTTATTTCTCATTAATCAGTAACTAAGAACTGCACTTTTCTGGGTTATTACACAGCGAGTACCACCACTCACTGTGTAAGAACCCAGAAGAGCACAGTTCTTGGCTACTTCATGGCAGAAGCCTGAAGTTACGCATATCAGTAACTATACCGACTGAGGTATCCCAGTTTCCATTATTGATGATAGAAGATTAAATGGAGAAAGACTGGTTTGCCTGTAGAAACTTGGGAACATTTTGCATGATGTCACCTGCTTCAAATTTATTAGTGAGAAATGATTCCATCATAAACTTGGAGACTAAGCTGATAGCTAGGCAAGATTTTACACTTTAAAGTTATACTGTAATTAAGTTAATTTATGATAATTTTCCCTTAATAATCTTAATTTTTTATGCAGTAATGTATATCTTAACAGTCACATAACTGGATCACCTGGGTGGCATAAACTTCAAGTTACTGTAATAAATTACAGGTTTGGATGGGTAACAGAAAATTGTATTACTGTTCTTCAAATAACACTTCCAGCATTTTATTTGTAGGTTCACACATCACAACATGCCAGTTTTCAGTGCTACAGTATTCAGCTTCATAGAAAAATAATACTTTACACAGAGATCAAACTTAAGGAATATGTAATTCATAGGTTTACAGTTCAAACTAATTTTACCTTACTGTCAAAATAACAGAAACAAATTCAACATGTTGCATGCCCAAGCAATGAACATGTATTTCAGTTAATTGAAGCATATTTCTTATTAAATGATCATCTAAGCTCACTGAATCAATACAGTAAACTCCTAAAAAAAATACCCATAACAGAGAATAAGAAAGAGTGGAAAACAATGTAATTTAGATAAAACTTGTGCTTTTATTGTGTTAAACAGAAAGAATTTTAAAAAATATGATGGTGAAATATATACTCTACCTCTTTCAAATTCAAGTATTCAGAAATAAATAAAGTTACATGTTACAGATGAGTTCTTGAAGAATTAGATAAAAAATTATATCAAACCAGTTTTTTGGATGTACTTCTGAAATTTGAGTGTATATTAAGAGCACAAGACATCAGGGGTGCACAAATTCCAGGCACCTTGTCACCAGAGTGAATCAATTTTGTACAGTGGTACCTAATATTTTCAGTATAATTATTGCACTTTTTCCCCTTACATACAAAAATGTGTATCAGTTCACATGCACCAACCACTGACATTCACAGGTCGCTCCAGAATTATGGGTCCTCAATATGGAACCTGATGCAAATCATCCTTCTGATGTCTGGAATTTGGAGGTAGCTCCTAGATTTTTGGCAAATTTGTGAATTCCTTCTACACATGTTTGCTAATCTAGGCCGGCACTGCAAGTCATTCAAGATCAGAATTAAAAGCTTGAGTCTAATGCTGTGAAAAAAGAAAATAATGTCCTGACCTTTACAATAAATTGTGTGCAGACAGGATGAAACTGTTACACATATGTTTTTTATATTACTGTATCAATCAAAAGACTTTTTCAAAAAAATGCCATAAATATTAAAGCATGTAGTTTTCCATCCTGTTAAAGTATTTTGTGTAGAAAGAAAATTTTATCTACAACACACAAATAGAGTAATGTACATGTATCACTTTCACATTCTGTGACAAGGGTCACAAGAAAAAGAAGTGACCAGTACATTACATTTGCAAATAATGGTGAAAATCACAACAGTGCATTACATATGCCAATAATGGTAAAAATCACAACAGTGCATATGTAGGTTAAAGCTCCAGTTACAGAGTAATTCTTAGGCAAAATGATGCTGTGTATGTCACTGCAACATTCCTCAGCTGACACTACAGAGATCTCTTGCAGTCTTCTGGCTGCACACATGCCCAAATTCAACCCCACATACAATATTTGTTTCACACATTTTAAGGACTTTGCCAGGGATTTTTCCTATAGAAATTGAGGTAACTAACAAATACATAGAACACAAGCCTTTCTAAGGATCTAACAGTCCCACATTTAGAAGAGACATTCCCCACATTTTATGGAACCTGAAGGTTCACTACCATGTTCAGAAGAGCCCATCTCCATTCTTCATCCTGAGCGGTATGAACAAAGTCCATGATAACCAATCCCATTTCTTTAACAACAAGATCTGTTTTAAAAGTTTCCTCCCCCCATTGCCTAGGTTTTCAAAGAGGTCTTTTTCTACAAATCTGAAAGGAAATATAACATTAAATTATTCAAACACACTAATAACTGGAAAAGTTGAAATATTTTTCCTTATTTATGCATTTTTTACTCTCTTCATTAAGCACCAAATTGTGCAGACATCTTGTCTGCCTCTCTTCCATTCACACCTGTCATCAGTGACATTCATGGTATAAACATTTATAAACCAATTCGTCTTCAAATGACAGCACAAATAGGACATGTTCAGCCAATCAGGGTTGCTGGCCTGAATTTATTTTTCTTTTTACCTGTATTCCACTGTACTGAAACCATGAAATAACAGTCATGTTTAAAATTGAAAGAATGACATGTATACAACAAGATTTAAATGGTTAATGATACATATGAGAAAACACAAGAAATATTTCAGAAATAGAAACTCATGATTTAACAACATGTGAATTGCATGCAGAGAAAATTCATTACATATTCGTCCACCAAAATTACTTTCATTACTTTCTTTCCAATGAATTAAATATTCTAGAGATATACATAGCTTCCCTGATACAGACTGTTCATGCACACAACTGCTTGACAGTAGCTCATCATTAAATATACCAAGGTGAAAACACCAGTGTAAAAGGACATTGCTGCAGTTTCAGAGGTATTCATGATGTTGCACATAACAATGGAGCTGCCAGATGATGGACAGGAACCCTTTCCAGAAAATGGTTTTTAAAATACTCCACTGCCACAATATGCCACTCCTTTTAAAAGGTAGCTGGAAGTTTATGAAAATTCACAAATATAAAATCAGTAACAAGGTCATACTGTAAGCAACTAATTAACTCACTCAGTTATGCCATAACAGACTCTGTTGTGTACAACTGATAGTACAGTTTCACTCCTGAAACTGAATTCAGTCCCCATGACTGATAGCCATTCAGCTAGTCAAACAACTATTCTGAAGGTATGAAAACTGGAGGTTAAACAATGAGAAGTGAAAAAATAACATTGTCCTTCTGCATGCTAAGAAGGTACATGTTGTGATTAGATGTACAGCCCCGCACAATCTTAACCTTTGCACTACACATAGGTGAGTGGGTCAGCTTCATGACCCACCTGCTCTGACCCCAGGAATGGAGCTCCTGGTATCCACTGAATAGGATGCAGGGTGGTTCCCAGAGCCTGTTCTGACATTTTAGAAGAAGATAAAAATCTCCTTCCCCTGCCAGGAACTGAACCATGATTCCTCAGTTATCCAGCCCATAGCCTAGTCACTATACCAACTACACTATCTCAACTCTAGACTGGACAATGTACTGACCAAAAGTAATAACTTGAATAAAACTGATCAAGTCCACAACTGCACATTCCATTTAATATTGCTCCCACCATCTATTCCTATGTTTCCTAAGTAAAGAGATTTCCTACCATTTACTTCTTCCATATTGATAGTCCAGCTGATCACTGTAAAATGTATTCTAGTTGCCAGAATTCACTCTCATTTCTTTAGCTCATACTACATACTACACCACTGCTTCATATGGTAACATTCTTGTAATCACAGCTTCATGTGTATATTTTTGGTATCTAACTGTCTTGTGATAAACATCACATGCTCAACATCACCAGTGCAATGCATGGTTTTTGGCCAGCTGATGAGTTTGTGGACCTGGCGGATGGGCCTACTGGGTGTGGTGAAGTGGTGAGGGGTGAGTGTTTATGTGCTTGGAACTTCAGTGTGACAAAGTACTGTGTACCTAGGGAGGTGGAGAGAAGGACTAGACCAAACATGATGCTGTCGCTGCATTAGTGACAGACTCGTAGCCTAACATTGTAATATTCCACCCGCCAAAAACCATGCACTGCACTATACCAATGTTTGTCACATGGCATGGTCTGGAGCCAGGTCCATCCAGCTCCCATCTCCACAACCTTCTTCCCTGAGATCTATCTTTATATTATCTTTCCCATTCTTCCAAATGGCCACTTAAAGGATGAATAATGATAAGGATAGAAGGACGGGCATGGTATGAGAGAAAAACATTAGAATCTGGAACCTGTTGATTAATGGATGACTAAAATGTAAGTAATTCACAATTTTCTGCCTCACATTACTAACCTTTCATCAAGCAATGTGTTGGGTGAACCAATTTATTGTGTGTTTGGAGAAAGGATGCTGAAGGTAGATTTTATGGATCTTGTGAACAGGGTCTGATAAGAATGGTGGAACAGCTCAGGAGAGAGGGCATTTAGTGCTTAGATTAGGCCATAGCGAACCCTAATGAATCTAGGTGATCTCAAGTAAACATTATACTGCCATTAACAATGTAACTTTTTGAAAGAATTAATTTATAAATGATTTAATATTGCAGGTACCAAGAAATGGAAGAACTGTGTTGAAATTGCTCAAGTAACTGAAATTGGAATGTCTAAAGTGAACAAAATTCAAGACAGTTGCAGAGCCTATCACCATTCAACTAGGTGATGGTAAACTTCATGTTATTCATACCGTGCCTCTGCTTACACTCTATATATTATCCAACAAATACACCTTGTGATACAATACACACAGCATACATAATATCAAGACAGTCTTCCAGAATTTAATGTGAAGGTCAGAAATGAACAGAAAGTGGCTCACTATAGGATTTAATCTTGAGTTTTTGTGAACATACTGAATTGTTGTGTTTCTTAAGACACGGAATTTCTTGACTGGCTAAGTGCCTATAAAATTTCCAACAACAACCATTTACCTTACCCTTTCTTACGGTTATTTCTGCTTTGTGAACTAACAGTAATTTTGCTGTAGCAGTGCAAAACCTTGTGAGGCTACACAGTAATTCCAACAGCATCAAATACAAACAGTACACATATGGTGTAAATGGCACCCTCTTTATTAGTCTGTGATATGTTGCAGTCCTTTTGAACTATGATGACTAATAACATTTATATGAGTTGTGGATTAATAAAGTTTTCACTTTACATCAGTGTATTTCCTGTTTTAAACATGTTTTGTATCAAAATCTTCTAAAGAGTGTTTTTTCATGCATATTCCCTGTAAAATCAGTCCCATTACAGGCCCAAGGTGCCCAGAGGGTTCCAGGAAGTTAAGGTTCCCAGATTGCATGACAATGGCCCAGTATGGTGGTAAGGTGTATATTCCCTCTTTATATTACTATTATTACACCCATATTTATAGCTGAAAAAATGTCATATGCACTTGAAATGTTCTACCACAGTGGCATAAATAACTGGTCAAGCTTGGTGAAGTTACTCCAAGATGTAACAACAGGGATTCAGAATAATGCCTTCTCTCAGAAGACCTCCCCCCTCCTGTGCTGTTGGTCTGTGAGACCCTTATCTACACCACCATTCTACAATGTACTCCAAAGTGTACTGCTGTCTATAACAACAACATTTGAAGTACATGGTAAAAAATTAATCAATTTCAAACAATGACGAATCCTGTTACCTTTTTGGTTCAGATTATGGCTGCTATACGAATGATACCATTCAGTCAATACCAAACACATCTCCTGCTTTTCTGAAGTCAGCATTGGCGGTGATCATATTCCCCATCTTGGCCAAAGCACAAATAATTGACCCTCTATCTTTGATACGTTCTGTTTTATGTCCAAATCTCTCCAGCCCTTTTACTATTTGCTGTAAGTGAAACATTTCTGCTTTAGGACAGTTTAAGATAAGTAGGTGCTGTGGATACCATAAAAAGCAACTATTGTAACAGAAAAATTATATATTAGGTTTGTGGCAGTCATTCTTTAAGCTGTGGAAATTAGACATCTGTGCATCACTGCATCCTTAACCAAATAAAGAAATGTGTGTAACTTGTATACTATCTGGCTTATAGGCACAATTTTGTACCCAAGACAGCAAGTTTCTATCAGTCCATCAATCATTTTCATGAAAACTATAAGCATGGGAACAAGTTAACATTTTCACTGTACAATATGTGTATTCCAAACAAATTTTTTCCAATTTTGTGCAACTTACTGACTTTGATGTTCATTTATAACAGGCATTTGATTCCTATATATATAAAACATCTGTAGCAACCAAGTTGTGATGATCCTGACATATGACCTGTTCAAATCTTGGCTGGAACACTGACTGTGCTTTTTTTAATGGATTTCCTCAGTTACAAATAAAATAATAAACTTCAAAATGTCAGGACAAGCCTCCAAATAAACCACAGTTACTTCCATGTACTTTTATATTAATTGTTTTTACCTACATTTCAACACTGTAGCATATGATTTATGCACAGCATCACTATACAAACCACTAGTAGACAACAAAATCCCTTTTTGAAAAAGATGAAATTGGTACTGAAATAATAAGCTGTTCACACAATTAGAATACCAAAAACAAAATAATACAAACAGATATATGAGAGTATGAATCTGTACAACAGGAACATAGACTTTATGAGTTCTGTGTGATACTCCTTATAGTTTTGAGACTGATGAAGTGAGAGTGACAGAAGACCAAAGAGGGTTAAACTTTGAGCTCGTACCAGATGTTGATGTTCGACAATTATAATTCCCATAGTACTTCATATCTGGAAGTCCTGTGCTCAAATTGTAACAAAGATACCATCTATCATGAGGATTCTGTGGTTTCAGTTTGTTAATTCCAGACAATTGGTGCAATATTTATTCCATACTGAACAGTGTCCCACAGCAATAACTATGCCAATAGGTTAAAATAGGTCATCTGATGTACTTTCATATCCTTTCTAAATTCATCATTCACAAATCACCCATTATTCAGTGCTACCAGCCAGGCACTTTAAAAACTGTTTCAACTTCAGACGCAAACATTCAATTTTTTTTAATATAAATACATTTTGAAATACCCACTTCAAAATATTATTTATAACTGATTTCAAGTACAGCAAATACCTTTATTCTGCTTGAGAAGGCACAAAAGACCTGTAAAATATCCTGAGCATTTGTTTCTTTTGCTGTGAATTTCTGAACAAAGGAAGAATGTTACAGCTCCCTGTATATTTGACATAACAAATTCATAACTTGCTTTCTCTTTATGGTAAATTTATGAGATAAACTCATCCCTGGGCATGTCATGAAGGAATATGAGGGAGTTGAGTTATTGTGTCATTTGTTCTTAACCCAAGCAGTAGGTCAGGGAAAGTGGTCAGCTTCACGGTCCAGCTGCTTTACCCTCTTGGGAACAGAACCTCTGGTACCCACTGAATACAAGGCTGTGTGGGCTCCCAGAGCCTACCTGGAAGCTTTAGTGATGACAAATCTTTGACCTTGCCAGGAAGTGGACCACGGTTTCTTGGAAGTCTAGCCTGTAATCTAGTTATTGTACCAATTATGGTACCTCATATTGAAAGAAAGTGTACTGCATGTAATTTTAAATCCCAGAGGCAAAGCTCTGTACACTACACAGTATAAAGGAAGTTCAACAGAAATTCCCTCAAGGGAAGGTATCAGAGATCAAGGTTCAGTAAAGTATATCCTTGGTAGAATTACCTCCATTTAGTCTATTCCTCCGAAGTAGTTTTATGGTACATAAAAAACAGAGTAATGGGACAATTATTCTGAGTACAGCTGGCTGTGTGCAAATGGTTTAAAAGTGGACTACAGAATTCTATAGGACCGGCATCCAGAGCTTGCTGCACCAACAGCACATGTACTGCAATGTTTCTGATGACTCTGTACAACTGGCTCAAATGTATTTCTAGTAATCACACGTGGCCAGGTTTCTACCTAATCTTCCTTATATTAGTGGAGTACTTACATCTAGAACTCCATAGTCATATGCTACTTCCATGGGGAATAACTGATGGTGTATCCTGCAAGCATCCACGGCTTGTTTAATGCCTTCACCAAACCACAGTATTCTCATTATTACCTGTAATAAACGAACAGATTGTTCTTTTAGTCATACACACAGGCCAGTTTATTAATTATGAGTCTTATTAAATAATGCATGAATGAAGTATTCTGTCTTCCTGATATCTTCATAAAGTCCTGAAGAAAAAATGGCCAGACTTTGAGATTGTGTGTCAGAATGATGTATAGAAGAACCTACTTGACATAAGTATCACATGACAGAGAAGTACAGACTATTTTAAAATTGGGTACTTCATAAATCCCACTCTTTAATCTGTCAGTGTTGGCGATGATTACTTTAAAAATGATGAAGGAAGTGAGATATACTGTAATATCAATAGCCTAGGGGACAATACTGAAAAGGATTGAGAGAAATATGTTTCAGATGTGTGAGCTGTACTGGTGTGGCTAAGGACAGAGTTGGATGGTGGGTTTATATATTGATTGTGATGAACCTCTGTGTTTCAGTATCAAATTTAGACAGTTGTGAGTTCTCATGTGATGGTAATAACTTGAATCCCATAAACACTACTGTAAGAACCTAAACTTTCACACAGAAAATAAGTAATTTCCTAACCTATACAATTATGCTTATGCTTTGTTCGTTTTCAGTTGTCTGTTTACAAAATTCTTTCATATCTTCATAATGTGTATGAGTTTCATATTCTTACATAAGCTACAGCTGTTGTTATCTTTGTTCCTCCTGAGGCACCGATGACTAATTGCACATCTCCATCTCTGTTCACAATGATAGATGGGCACATTGATGAAACGGCACGCTTGCCTGGTTTGATAGTATTTGCTGATGAAAAGGGAATTCCAAAAAAGTTCTTTGTCTTTGGAATTGAAAAGTCATTCATGCCACTGTTGAGAATTATTCCAGTTCTATGTGATGTTATCCCGGCTCCAAAGCTGAAACGATTTTTATATTAATTGTTTCATTTCCTGGCATATGATCAAGTTCTAGACTAAAAATTCTCAGAAACTATAAGTTTAGTTCATTGTTTCATTTCCTGGCATATGATCAAGTTCTAGACTAAAAATTCTCAGAAACTATAAGTTTAGTTCAACCAGACAAAGTTGAAACAGTTTCTGTATTGTCTTTATTTCCAGCTGTAAGTCCTCAGGGTCACAAAATTTAGAAGTGCAGGTGGGTAAAATCTGGTCCCAATTGGGAAGGCATCCAGAACAAATTCACTAACTCAACAATTACAGGGTGAAACCAAGGGATTCTGTCTTTATCATGATTTGTGCCTTTGGGTTAGGCAGGCAGCTCCATTAATTAAGATTAAAATTAGGGATAAAGTGGACATATATGCACTACTATGTGTAGGATGCACAGACAAATGAATAAGATTGGGAAACGATTTGTCACAAAAGACCCACTCTATCAGAAACACAATTAACTGCAATTGTCACAGTTTAGCCACCTTACTGCCACATCTTTAAATAGCTAACAAGCTGTACTTCACCAACTACAAATGTGAAGACTTTAAAGACATGCAGAGGCCATTCAAAATATAACTATGAAGCCAAAGCAGGTTAAACCTAACAAGTGGTATTCAAGTAGGGACGAAGACAGAGAAGGGACTATGGGGAGGATATTCTTTTGCAAGTTCTTCACATTTAAATATTCCTCAGTTTCTCCTTAAGAGAGTGTAATACTACAGATTTAGTGAGCCACTATACAGAATATTAAAACAACACAGACAAGGTTAGAAATTATAATCATGTCACGTGCACAGCACCACTGCACTTTAAGAAAACAGCTCTAACATGTAGTTACATCAATTACCTACCAGATTCAAAAGAATCTTCATAGTGCTAACCCCTCGAAATTTCATTGTCATCTCAATCATAGGGTCTCAGACAGTTACAGGTGAAAACTAATGTAGTTTCGTTTAATTCCAGAGTTTAAATGTGTTTACTTACTAAAGATTTACAGTACTAGTGATGGCAGCAGCATCTCCATTTGGAGCTATAATAGAAACATGAGCTGTTCCATGGTCATCCACACTGTAATGTATTGCACCATAATGTGCAGGATTCGTGTAAGTTCTACTGTCATTTATATTCTGCCGAATTTTATTGCCGTAATCTTTGGATTGCAATGTGTGCAACAACTGCAAATAAAACAAACAATTCCAAATGAACAATTGAGGCTATGGCAGGGCAGGGAACAGTGACAGTGCAGTCACAAACTACAAGCAGACTGCATTCACAACAGACTCTCCTTGGTTCTTCATCAAAGTTCAAGGAAGGTCACTGCAAGTGAAAAATAAAACATTTTTGTATCATAGAATGACAGATTCTAGTAGGCCAAGCCTCCTCATTATCAAGGCTTCATGATCACACTCAGAAACACCACACTCAGTAGGACTCCTCTGGACCAGTGATATGCCCAACACAGAAACCCCTAACTGACAACACACGATAATCACACGAGACAGACATCCATGCCACTGGGAGAATTCGAACCCCCAATCCCAGCAAGCAAGCGGCCACAGACCCACACCAAAAATAAAGAATAACCTAATTATTTTGTGTCTTCTCAACACTAAACGAGCTATGGACATTTGAGTTAGTAAGGTAAGGATATCTACATGCAAGAAGTTAACAATGAGCACACACTGGGTAACACTTGGGTTGACAGCTTTAGTCATATTCTCTTGAGAAACAATTCGAGTTACCCTAGTGTAACAGTCCATGTGTTACTGTGAGTCAAGTAGGTTTGTCCCCAAGGCTTTTACTCTTCTGAGATGTTATGCAGTGTAGGTTAGTAGTTTGTTGCTGATGTTTTGGGACAGTCTTTTGGTCTTATCTTGAAGCAACAAGCAGTCCAAGAACAATTACTCTTTGACTGCTTGACCCTTAAAGATGACACCAGCAGGCTCTCCTGAAACATTGGTCTACCAGCCTACACTGTGGAAAATCCCAGAAGAGTGAAGGTCTCAACTACATGAGGCTGAAAGTCTGAAATCTTGCAGGTTTGTCTCTCTTCTTGCCATGAAGACATGTGTGGTACTGGATGTATAACTCCACACACTCCTAGCTTTGGCACTGGAAGGTGGTAAGCGATCAACTTCACACCCCAGATGCTTTATTCCTGAGGAAACCGTCCTCATTACTGATTTAATTGGAGACTGAGTGGACCCCAGAACCTGTCTGGATGCTTATGAAAAAACATTCTTGGTCCTGCTGGCAAACAAACCACAATTCCGCAGTCACTGGCAGAGGCACAATGCTGAATAAGTGTCACTGTTCAAAATATACCTACTTACATACTAATGAAGAATACGCAGATAGCCATTCTGATTAAAATTCTGCAATGGCAGCTTTCTGAAAGCAGAAAGGATGATTACAAAATCAGTGAATACATGACTGAAGTTGTATTTATACAAGTGTAAGTATTCCCAAGAAAAGGATGACTTTCTGAGGACACTGACAAGGCAACTGATACAGCAACAAAATGAGAAGCTCAAAATGCTGGACAGTGCCACCTTTGTTTGTAGAATATCTCAATGAGCCCACAAGCCATTATACAGATTATAAATAACTCTTAAACATGTGAATAGAAGATTAGTGGTTCAGTCAGTGAGGGCTGCAAATCTGGCCACCATAATCACCATTATGATGCAGAAGGATGCAAATGAAAAGCCTTCATTATGCAAGCAACTGCAAGCTGTAGACAGGGTAATAGGCAGCATCTTTAATGCCACAGTGTGGTTCAGAAATTAAAGTATATGCTTTTCAGACCAATTAGTTCTCTTCTAAAAAAGTGATAACTTGAAACTGAGAAGTTGCTGGCCACTGAGAAATTACTGTAGTAACATACTGCTCCAATAAAAATTGCAGAACAGTAAAATTGCTTTCCATGTCCTTTCTGTTAAAATTTTTTAATGTCTGTACCTCCTCCAGTATCTCCAGTATTAAGAATACTGAAAATGATTATTTTTTATTTTTGAATTAGCATGACATTCCCTGAACTAGATAAAGCATTTGACTTTACAAAATGGAACAGATTGTGTAATGTTCCATTTACAACATGAAGCTATCACACAAAATCACCAATACACTTACACCTGTAATATTTACAAAGTCTCCATCTCCTAGTTCAGCCCTTCTTGCGTAGGCAAATTTGAATGCTTCAATCATACGATGATATGTCAAAATTGTACTGTTGATATCCTTGATACTCTCTGAAGTGAAATTATAGCCATCAAGGATATTGAGGATGAAACCAAGCAGAATACCACTACCTGGAGGAGGAGTACTGAACAGCGTCATTTTGTCTCGGAGATTTACTCTTACAGGTTCATCCCATTTCACCCTGTAAAAGCCACAACAGTCATCTAAAGAATATACTAAGCCACATTAGCAAGTACAGTAACATCACATGGACAGTAATTAATTCCCTCCCTGGTACAGGGTTTTCACTAGTAAATTAAAAATTATTCTATTATGAAATTCAAAGATTCATCACAGCCATCAAAAAAGTCTTCCAATGAATTCTATCCTATGCCATTACAGCCCAGGTCACATATTCATATATTTCCCTAGAATTCATTTTAACGCAGTTTCCCCATCTCCCAATTTGCTGCCATAAAGTTCAGTTTCTAAGAAGTTTCACCACCAAAATTTTTCCTGCAATTTTACCGTCAACCAAAGCTACACGTCCAAACCATCGCAAATAGTAATATCTTTAACGCAGTGAACTATCTTCTGTTTAATAAGTACCTTCCAATGTTCTTACGCATGCCTCTATTTTATTATACTTTACTATACTAAATAATTCGTATTGTGTTGAAATCTGAAACATTGTACTGGACCACATGATTGTTATACACCTTTGTGTGGGTTTCACCTCTTCATTCCCAAAAATATGACTATTTCCAGATCCATACGGATTTTGGAATCCTGTAAGGATCAACAGAAAGTAAATAAAATTATATTATATGATATGATAGTGGGGTGTGTTCCAAAATCATCACAAATGGTGACATAGCAGAGGCTGCAGAATTTTTTCATGTACCAGCAAAAAACAAGTATTGTACTGTGTGAGATTTATGCATATTAGGGCTGAATTCTTAAATAAATGCAATATTAATACGTGTGGATTAAACTGGTTTAGGATAGGTTCCAGTCGTGGTCTTTTGTTAACATAATAATGAAGCTGTGTCTCCCTTAACAGGAGAAATGTCTTTATCAGCTGAGTAACCATCAACATTACAAAAAAGTTTTACCATAATTTGGTTAGTTACCATATACCTGTAATTAGCCATGTCCTCTTCTGTAATAATTCCACCCATTTCCTGGATATCAGAGACAAATGTTTTGGCAAGAGTTCCATTATATAAATAATTTCCACCATACATGGCAATCATTTTAAGTGTTTCACAAAATTCTTTTGGTCTGATCCGTTCTCCGTATCGAAATAACTCATCAGTCTCAGGATTAACAAACACTTTCCTGCAAAGACAAAAAGGCAAATCAGTAAGACTGCAACTGATATAACCTACAGTTTCCTAATTTCCTCATTTGGTGTTAATTTTCTATGGTCTGAAACATATTATATCAGTCCTAAATTACCTGCAATTAATGTTTTCTTCAGTTTGGCGTTTGAATACCCTGCACAATGGTAACTGGTAAATGTAGTGTATAGCAGTTCAGTATCATTGAAAGAAGAACCTGTCACACAACCTTATCTTTATTTCAGTGCCATTCACATCACTGGGACCAATTTCCTTAAAATCCAGTAGTTTGTGCATTCTTAAATCTATGTCATCATCTTTCACTTTTTATTTTGCATAATTATGCAGCAAATGAAATGGCTGTGTTTCCATTCAACCACATAGCTGTGGTACTATTCTTTTTTTTTACATTTAAAATTATAATCCAGTAATAAAACCACCCATTACACCTGTACTGTGTGTATTTCTTCCTTCACATGAGACATAATTCCACTTCTACAGTACACACATGTGGACACAGGCTAGCTTAGTTATGCAGTAACTGGCCATGTGTTGAATTACAGTATTCCCTTGATTTCACAGATCTGATGCAGGAGACACTAGATTTAACAGAACAAATTTTGGGGCTAGGTTTTTTATGCAAGTACTGGACCAGTCCAGTACAGACCCAAAAAGTTCAGCAAACATTCGCCAGTTGTGACAAGAATTTGAACTTTTCTGCATTCATTTTCATAAAATCCGTTGACAATCCTCTTTTCATAAAGACTATTTCTTTACATACTGAAAATCTCTGAAGAGAAAAGATGAGAAGCTGTTTTTCATGACACCATCTTAGTCTCTGTCTTCGGTCAACAGACATAACTGCAGAATTTTGGAAACTTTTTCAGCATTAAAGTGAATAAGTATGAGGTCCGAAAAATGGATGAGAAATCTTAAGTGCATTTAAGTGTAATTTAAAACCTACAGTTAACTGAAAAGCTAGATCTGGTTAAGCATGGCAGCCATATGCATGGACTTTGGGGTGAAAAAGAAAAGTGGTGTCTGATGTTTGAAATGAAAGTCAGTTCTTCAGGAATATTCATTATCTGTTGATACAGAAGGTACTAGCTCTTATACAAATGGTGGTCCAATAAAACAAATGAAGGCAGCAAAACAAGTAAATTTAGGTGAAGTTGTGATGATGTGTACAGTAGTGTTCACACAGTAGAGATGGATCTGCTGTGAACACAATAGCAAAGCATATAAAAATTCAATTTAAAGTAACTTATGGTTGGCTCTGGTGATTTTCAGAAGGCTTGGCACACATTCCGTGAAGCTCTCAGTCCATCTACAAAACAAAGCTCTTTAGGGAAAAGCTGCTTACAGTGTGGTCAAGGGGCAGCTATTGGCACTATTATTACAATTTCCTGGATCATTTTAAATACTGTACATATAAAGCATGCTGCATTACAGTCCCTATGCAAATTTTTATGTTTTAAATACAATATTTTCTCTTAATATGGGGTCATATTTATGAGTTTTTTTAAATACACTTTCACAAGCAACAGATTATTTGGGTTTAATGTATTGCCCTTCTCCTTATAAAACACCTAAATTGAGGGTCTACTGTTTCACAGTCTGTTCCCGGCAAGAACAAACGTTAGCTTCTAATTGCCATATGTCCACACTGGCTTTGGGGATGACTGAACCTCGAGACTGTAGCTGACCTATTAGGTGTTGAGGGACAGGGATAACTGAATGCAGTGAAGCGCCTGAAGGCTGAAACTGATCTATCAGGATGACTGGGGCTTTATTTTTGTTATATTTATGTCTCTATTTTGAGACCTGAGTACAGGGTCCTTCCGAATAAGTTCAGCCCTCACGCCAAGGGAGTCTGACTGATGCTTGTTCATGATGTAACCCTCTTCACAGACATCAATTGTTGGCTTTATCACTTGCTCCCATGGTAGCCAGCCATATCTCTGGTGAGCCTCCCAGTACCCCTTCAGCTCTCCTGGCACTCCAACTGCCATCACACCTGTTACACATAAGTTGTTGAAAGTCACACATGTATAGCCACTTAAATTTTGCTATTCAAGCACTTGTCTTTTACTGTATCACATTCACTAATAAAGTAATACACAAAGGAATACTAATTGAATGTTTGTCAATTAAAGTTTCCATCTCAATAATACTGAGTCAATAACTCCAGTGTTAAATTTCTTCCAGTAATTTTCTTTTATCAGTTTAGCATTCAGATCCACAGATGCACTTATTTCCAAATAAATATTAAATTAAGATTCAATGTATATCAGAACTTAGAGAATATATTCAGTTCAGTGTATTTGTCCTCTTTGGTCTGACACAAAACTGTAAACAATTTGAAGTATGAAAATATGTTACCTACTTTTTTAAACATGTATGAAGCTTTGTGATTCTTACAGAAGTGCAAAGATGATTGGAATAAGAATACAAAATGCTAAGGAAGATATTTTGACAGAGGAAGTGAGAAAATTACATGATAAAGAACTTCATAACTGCTACTATTAACACCATATTCTTAGGATGATCAAATAGAGGTGGATAGAGTGAAAAAGAAATGTAGGATGCATGGTACAAACAAGAGCTGTATATAAGAAATTTTGACAGGAAAAACCACACGAGCAGAAAGAACACAGGGGCCACAAAATTATAATTGATCTTAGATAAATTAAAGCTATGTGGACTCAATTCACACAGCTCAGAATAAATAATATGGCAAGGTTTTGTGAAAATGTTTATGGATTTTGGGTTCTATAAAAGCATAGTATTTTTAACAGACTCAGACCACGTAAACTGTTCAGTAACCCTGTAACAGTGGAATCAGCAAATGGATGGAAACAAATAGGCCAATGTAGTGCACATTCCTGCACGTGATGTAGAATTCACCATGTGTGTGTTCCATGGCTATTCTATCATAACTAAACCCTGCTGTGCCATGTGTGCCTTGAGTACACCTAATAATGCACTGGGTCATGATGGCAAGTAACACTTTTGAAAAGTGTGTTATCCATCTGGCAGTGAGATTCATCTCAAAAACTAAATGTCTCAGAACACATATTGAGTAATACTTCTGAATTATTTCTTTTAACAAGGAATCACACTTTGGAGAACTTGTGCATTTGTTCCTTTATGTTATGTATACACAAACAGTACCAGTGTATCTGGTTCTATCCTGAACTCTATGAAAAAAGGGACTATGTAAAATCCAATTTAATAACTGTCCAACAAGATGCAACTTATTCGGTTTACTACTCTACATTTTCGGGTGTTGACACCCATCATCAGGAGCTCGTACAACTGTAATTATAGCTTCTGGTATTAACTACAATGAGTAAAATATGCTGCTATTAACACTAATATATAATTTAAAATACTAGATTGGTCATATTGAATGTTACTAGCCTTGACAAATGTGATATATAAAATAATGGTGGATGGTTAAAAAGCAGTATTTTTAAATTATGTAAAACAAAATATAAAATATACAACAAAATATATAAACATAATTTAGGTTATGTTGAAGTTCTATCTGAAAATGCAATAAACAAAGTCAGGTAATACTATCGTGTGTATACCTGATTTAGTTATTACAAAATACTTTGGGAATAACACTATTGAGATCAAAAGAATAGTCTTTATGTACTCGGATCTACTACCATCCGCTCTTGTTGTTGAGTTGGAACTGATTCATGTGTATCGTACGATAGGTATTCATTTGTGTGTATGTAAAATACATCAGGTAAGATTTGTAGTACTTTATTCTCATTAATATATTGTTAATTAGAAAAATCTTAATATGTGGATAGAGTCCCACAGATACAACCTGGGTACTGCTGGATTAGTGAAAGTTCAAAGTCATGATTATATTTGGCATTCCTTGACATATTTAGTTAGAAGATACTTACCATACTTTGACTTCTCACTGTCTTCATTATACATATCAGCATTAGAATGAAGAGGAGCAGATTCCCTTGCATTGAGTGTGATGGCTGTTTGGCTCTCACGCAAGTACAGTGTCATCAAAAATCCTCCACCGAGCCCCATGCTCTGGGCGTTTACCATTCCATTGCAGATTAGAGTCGCAACAGCGGCATCCACCACTGACCCATTCATCAAAAAAATCTTTCTGATGGAAAAATAATACATTTTCAGTTATAATTTCATAATACTTAACAATGACATAGCTAGGCTAGTTTTTGTGGCACATTGGGCAAGTAATCAGAATGGCCTCCCCCATAAAAAATTATTAATTTAAACAAATCACAATAATTAATTGGATTTCCTTTCAATTGGCTCCATGGTTGAAGATTTGTTGAATGCAAAAAATCAAATTTTGCCACCAGAAATTTTCATTTTGCTGCCCTTGTACTCTGTCACCAGGAGTGGCCACATCACAACTCCCCATCTAGCTATGCCACTGATACTTAGCATGACCTGTTGTCCCATATGTAGCACAAAGTTGGGCATGGACTAAGAAAGGTGTAAAATAATATGCAGTGTAAGTGAAATTTCTATAGACTATTAAGAAGTAAATAAAATGGAAAAGAATCTAACACTAAGATGTTAGAGAAGATCTGGAAGTAGAACCAATATATGAGAATTGTGCTTAAAATATGAGATCATAAATGCACATATGAAAAACACATCCACACAGTCTTTCACTACTCCAGCATGTGTCAGCAGGACTGTGCCATCCTCAGACAGTTCACATACCAAATTTAAAACTTACTAAATATAGTAGAGTACATTTATAATATTCACTATATGTAGCACTCAGCAGCTAAATTCAAAGTGCAGGGTGGTGGATATACATCAACATACAAAACATTATAAAAGTATTACATACATATTATAATCATTTTTTCAGTTGTAAACTACACAAAAAAATAGATGATGATTAAAATTCTATATTTGTCATATGTGGCATCCATCTGTGTATACAAACATCTAGTGTTACACACAGTCCATTGTGTATCATGTCCCTCTATTATGTGCCATGTAGTTTGCACAGGAGATGACATAAGTTAGCATCTTACACATTAAGTGTCTGACATTTGTGTACCCCATTCCTCAAACACCACAGTATGAGATGTTATAACATGTTCATCTCAAAATATCATAGAAAGAGGCTACTTGTTATACTGATGTTAAAGGTAGGATAACATAAAAATGGATTGAAAGGAAACAGGTTGAAAATGTGTGGGCTGTATTTGACTGGCTCAACGTAAGACATAATGGATACACCTTCTGGTTCCACAAAATCAGAAAATGTCTATGTGATTATCACGAACCTCTCCACCATGTGGTTAGGAATCTGTAATGTTTCAAACAGCTGCTATTTCATTCTTCACTAAGTGAAAGCAGGTGATGGATTAAAATGTGCCTGGTAGTGGCACATGATGCCATAGTACAAAGACTTGTGTAACAAAGTGTATACCTTATTACTCTGACAGCTTAAAGCCAAAGCATGGAGAGGAAGGGTAAATGCCTCAAAGGAAGGTAGGACATTCTATGGTACCTCTCACTATGGATAGTCAGCATCTCCTCAACAGAACCCCCTGGGTTGGTGGTCATACCACTGCAAGATCATGGCCTTGATGTCATTGCCTGACCCAAATATATGGTCCTTCAGTGCTTTCTCTAGCGGATTGATCCAGCACCTTCCACTGCACCGAAATGTTGTTTCAGGATAACAGTTTGCAACACTGAGTGGTCCAAAAACTTACCACAGCAGGCATTAATGATACAGCAGTAGATCTACCAGCACACACCACTGTAGAATGGTTTCAGGGAGAATTTTTCCTCATTTTTCAGCCTTTGTGTCCATTTATTGAAAAATCAAGGGCCCTCTTGTAAAGCCAAGGTATTACACTTTGACATTTTTCATAGAATTTGGGCAGTGTTGTGGCTCAGGTAGTTAGGTGCTGGCCACTCACCCTGGAGGACAAGATTTGAGTGTGGGCCAGTCCATGTGAGATTTTTGGTGAATCACATGGTACTGGGACAGGTTTTTCTCACAGTACTACTATTTTTACACTGGCAATATAATTGCAGCAGTGCTCCATGCTCATTCATTCATCCACCACTGATGCTTCACAATCTTAGCAACTGAAAGTCATTAACACAATCAAAAAAAAAAAAAAAAAATGAAAAACAATAAAATAAATAAACAAAAAAAAAAAAAAAAAAAAAAAAAAAAAAAAAAAAAAAAAA